>WLWD01000474.1_pt1 | contig 316612 bp, 132 predicted proteins | sample 6712731 | NCBI WGS metagenome assembly WLWD01 (sample SAMN12718690, study PRJNA576275) | sponge metagenome | isolation source: marine sponge | host: Mycale hentscheli | place: New Zealand: South Island, Marlborough, Capsize Point | collected 2014-11-01 | reverse complement strand
TAATTCGCGTTTTGTGGTAATTTGGTGTCCCGATTAACACCGCAATTTCCCCAGGAATTCGTGGGTACTGTACAGCGCACCTCTCCTCACTTGACCAGACCCTTTCCTCGCTTTGCGTTTGGTCAAGGGTCTGGCCAAGTAGAAAGAAAGAGAATAAGGATAATGAAACATAACAAACAGAGGAAGAAAATGCAGCTATGAAATAAACAGTAGAGATAAGTGGAGAGAAGAATAAAGAAAAAAAACAAACAGATTGCTTCCCCGTGATAAGTTAAAGTGGAAGCTCATGACAGGGCTGGATATTATGAGCTGTAGTGGAGTGTTGGTTAAGACTTTATATCATTGAAGTCAAGTCAAGTTTAGCACACACATCTAATTATCTCATGAATTATTTTGAATACTCATTTGTCAATGGACAGAATCAAGAACAGAAATTCTTGGCATCTCGGAAGTTTCTGTGTTGTAGCTTTCTAGTTTTTATAGCTGCAAAAACAATAAACAAAGAAAGAAGTAGAGTATAGAATATAAGAGCAGTGAAATAGTGGCTAAGATCTCCCATGCAGACATACTGCACTTCTACATAGTGAGTGTGGATGGCTGATATGGTGGATCACAGTCATCACTGTGAGAATGATGGCCGTGGGAATTAGTAATAGTATGACGTACCCAGCCAGCGCAGTGTCGGAACACAGCTTGCCTATATTATCATGGAGATAAAATATGCGGTAGATACGAACTAGTTTCACCAATATGACAGCCAGGATTAGAGTGCAAGATATACCCATGCCACTCGTCCACACCAGAAGAGAACATAAGTTGAAGTAAAGAAAAGGTGCTATTATAGTCTCGATCGAAGAGTAGTGAGAATTAAGTAAATTACAATGAGATAGCAACCGAGAAACATTAGCAAGCTTAGGGACCAGCTTGTAGCCTTTACTTCTGGTTCGTTGCGATAATAAATGTACAAAAAGAGTGTCAGTGTTATGAGTATGCCGCACACAGTTATTTCTAGAGCTCCTAGCCTGGTAGGGTACACATAGTTAGGCGGAGCCCGACCTCTTCTGAAGGGAGAGGTCGGGTAACAAGCCTATACCCGGGTTTGTTCTGCTGAGTCAGCTAATTTCCTTAGCATTTAACCGCACTTCAATCTGATTGGACTGCAACGTACGTTGCAGCAGGGAACAAACCCGGGTATAGGCGTGTTACCCGACCTCCCCCCAGCAGAGGTCGGGCTCACCCAACTGGGGTACACACTGTTCACTATTACAGGCAGCCTTCCTCTCGGCAGCTCCTCCTGGTGGAGCCACTTATATTGCAAGGTATTATTGTACACAGTAGCTATTGTAGCTGAAGTAGAATTTTGTACCTGAACTAAGTAAACAGTAGGAGATTCTTCCTGAATACTGAGTAAGGTAGTATTTATCCCAGGTGTGGGCATTCTTAATAAAACTTTTTTAAAGTCTAAGTTTCGTTGAGAAGCTTCAGCACTAGCTTTGAGTAGTAGCAGAAGTGCAGTGTCCTTCAGGCTAGCCTCAGTAGTAGTACGACTAGAGTAGTAAGTAGGGAAGACAGTTCCATCTAGGTAGCTGTAAGAACCTGCACAGGAAGGAAATAGTTTTATGTTGGGCTTGCTGTATCCATAGAGGAACCATCCATAACGAGGCCACCTCATTCCTCTCTTGTAGGCAGCACAGAGCAGGTGAGGGGCCTCGTGAGGTAGTAGCACAAACACCTTAGCTCCTGACTTTTCTACATCATTAAGTATATGTCGGATTGTTTTTTTCTGTTTATTTTTATTGTTTATACATGAAAGGGTTACATTGTTCTTTTTAGCCATGAATTCAAAATAATTTGCTAATTCTGTTTCGTAGGCATTGGAGTAGTATGTGATTAGTCCAAGTTTATTCCAAAATAGTGACTTTATAAAGACAAAGAAAGTATCTGCCAAAGTTTTGGCTGGTGGTTGGAGGATAATATAGTCTGAGTTTTTGTGAAATAGTTTTGGAAGCAGTGACATTACTATTGTAGGTACCTGATACTTACTCAGTATAGACTTGAGAATAAGGCACTCACTGATACAATGGGTACTTAGTATGACCACTTCTTTCAGTGAAGTAGGAGTAAGAGTTTTTTGTATAAGTTTCATACCAGATGTCAATATACTTCCTCCAAGTGAAAACTCTCCACAGTGGGTTCCGTCTAACTGCTGTAGCATGAGGGAGGAACTTGAGGCATTGATGTCCATTGGTGGTATAGTACCGTTTGAAACAACACTGTTGTGAGAGTTTTCAACAAGCACATGAACCATTGATAGAGAAACAGTTGCAGGAAATAATATGGCTATAATTTTCATTGAGTACATGATTACTGATTGCTAACACTATGGAGTGTGGTTAGAATCTTAGATTGTTTTTATAGGTGTGTGATATCAGTATTTACTATATTGAGATATGGTTCTATACAACTGTTTATAAATACAAAAGTTTCAATTTGTGTAACTTGTGCTGTGAATTAATCAGTGAATCATTTTCCCAAATGTATCGCAAAATTTTGAATGAGTTAAAATTTTTTTTTTGCAAGACCAGATTGTTATATATGATTGTCCAATTGGCAAACCTAACAATTCAATGAAGGCAGAAGTTATAACCAGAATAGAATATTCTTTCAGCATTAAAACAACAACAACAACAAACAAACAAAACAACAACAACAATTGAGAACATGTAAATTACAAATAAAATAAAACAAACAAAGGAACAACTTGAAACTTTATAGCTGTAGTAAAACACAAAGAAATTATCTATAAGAGCAAATTAAGAGGTATTTGAAGCTTTATTCACTTGGCCATAACGTATCTTAGATATATAATAAAATTTAAAGCATGGAACACTACAGCTGTGTAGTATTGACTAGTAATGTGCCTGCAAATGGCGAGCGAGCCTAAAACTACACTATTGTTTAAAAGATTGATTTTAACTTCTAGCACTCAAGCTACTTAAAAAAATGTCGGAGATACAGTAAAGGGGTTTCAATGCCATAGTAACCACTTACCACAACTGTTTGAATAAAAAACAACAACAAAAAACAAAACCAATCATGTTATTCAAACGTTTTCTTTGTTATATTCTTTAAATAGTAGCTCTAACGAACAATACTTTCACACCACTTGGCATACCTACACAAGACTTAGCTACCTTTGTGGATAGTCTAAGGCCAAAGAATTTTCAAGTAAATACAGTTGCGTAGGGTTTATAACTATGACAAATAGTGCATTAACTTACCACCGCCACTACCTCGAATAGAAATGGAACTCCCAGTAAGTTTTTACCTTTTTGCACCTGCTAAACTGTAAACAATTCAATTTCTTGGATGATACGGGTAATGATCGCTAAACCAGAGGATTCTGTTCAGTGAAATTTCAGATGGGGTCGAATGACAAGCTAGCATAAAAATATGAGAGGGTCAGAGTACAAGATGACATACGTACGTCCACACATATTTATAAACAAATATACCCGATTCTCAAGTTGACACCCCTGTATAGTGTCTCGCTCACTGGCCAATTAATAACTTTTCATGCTAGCTTTGCTGTCAGTTTTATTTTAAAGTTTGGGAGTGACTTTCACTACGTGACATTTTAGTAAACATATTGTAGGAGAGCGAGACACTATTGGGTGTTGAAAATTGGGTATTATGTGGTTAATTGTATGTTACATGTATGGATGATACGTGAGACCTTATCGATAAAAGTTAAAATTTATTACACATTATAGTAGTTCTGTGTCATTCTTACAAGTGTAGGTATGCACAAACATGTTTTAAGCCTTACTTCTAACTTTAAAAGACAATCTTTAAATCTATTCAAATGCTATTGTAGAGTTATTCCATCTGATTGTTTTTTCATCTCCATTGAATAAACGTAGAGTAAGTATCATGTGGTAGTGACATGTGTATGTATTGGACTATGAAATTAGTTGGTAATAAACTATCATAATACTACTTTTTATAGGTATAGGTTTAGTCAGTAGACAGCAAACACTCAAGTACGGCTAGTACAGACAAATATTGATATACTAAGTATAAAGTCTATTATATACTAATCACTGCACAGCTGATATTTGTACAAAACTACATGAGTTGTTAGCAAATTATTGTATATACATGTATGTCAGTTAAATGTTCTATGATACGTACACAATTTACTAAATTTGTGAACAATTCTCTGATTTGTTTTGATTTCCAACAAATTTTTGACCAGCCATTAGTAGCTTTGTGTAGATCTTTTTGTAGACTATTGGGTACAGTTTAGGGAGGAACAGGAATGCCAGACAGAGGACAATGATAGTGCAGTGAGTGATATGAAGTGTGGTGTAGGCCGTTAGGTAAAAACCACGATCAGATGTTACTTTGTACAGAGCCAGTGCAAGCACACCAGTCAGCAACACCAAAAAAATGAAAATGTTGACTTTCTTTGTGTCACGAAAATTACGTTGCCTCAATTTTCTTGTCTTTATTGCCACAACTGCAATAGAGAAAGTTAGAGCTAGTATGTGGCAGGTTGAATAGGCATAATAGGGTGTAAGGTCTCCAGAACATATGTATTGAATTTCAGTGTGATCGGTATGTTTAATTTCAAGTATTGACCATTTGTAAGGGCCGAGTATTATGAGCACAATAAGTTGTATCAAGATGGGGCTGAGTAGAATAAACACATATGCAGCCAATGCAGTATCTGAGCATAGTTTTCCTATGTGGCTGTAATGGTAGAATATACGATAGACTCGTGCTAACTTGACCAGTATCACCGCCAGGATGAGAATATATGACACACCCAAACCACTTGTCCATACCAGGGCAGCACACAAGTCAAATTTAGATGTTGGTCGAATAATGGATCGAAGTGTATGCAGAAATACATATATAGTCGTTAGGTAGCAGCCGAGAAACATTAGCAAGCTGAGGGACCAGCTGGTGGCCTTGACCTCTGGCTCATTGCGGTAGTAAATGTAGAGGATGAGAGTGAGAGTTATGAGTATGCTACACACTATTGCTTCCAGGACTCCTAGCCAGGCTGGGTACACTGTGTTCACCATCACTGGTAGTCTTCCTGCAGGCAGCTGATCCTCTTGGAGCCAACTGTTTTGCAACACTGTATTATTGTAAACTGTGGCTACTGTAGAGGGAGTAGCATTTATCAGCTGAACAAAGTAGATGTAAGGAAAGTCCTCTTGGATGCTGAGTAAGGTATTGTTTGTAGGTATTATAGGAATGGTCATTTTCAACAGAGCACTCTGAATGTCTACATTTAGTTTAGCTGCAGTCACAGTAGCTTTCTGTAGCATTAGAATAGCAGTGTTTGCAAGACTAGCTTCAGTAGTAGGACTAGTGTAGTAGGTAGGGAAAACAGTTCTTTCTAGGTAGCTGTAAGAACCAGCACAGGTGGGTAATACATTTATGTCAGGCACACTGTATCCATAGAGCAGCCAGCCATAGTCAGGCCATGTCATTCCTCTCTTGTAAGCAGCACACAGGAGGCGAGGAGCCGCATTGGTCAGTAATACAAATACTTTGATTTTGGTCTCTTCCACTTCATTCAATAGCTGCTGGAGATTTTGTTGAACTAATTCTATGTGAACTAGTACAGATATTTTTTTAGCAACATGCTTCATGTAATCAGCGATTCTTGTCCCGAGCATACTATTGCTATCAATAATTAGTCCAATTCTGTTCCAATTCAAGGATTTATACAAGGTTAAAAACTGATCAATGACATTATTAAATATTGGCACAAATTGTAGAGCCTGATGAACTTTTGTAGTCTTAGTAATATCTATAGACACTGTCAGGACATCTTTATGGCATTGTTTCAAGATGGACTGCAACATTAGGCATTCTCTGATGCATCTGCTGCTTACTAAAGCAAAATGAAATGAAACATTATGTTCTATAGACTCGGACTCACAATGGTATAGGTACGGGGTTAGTCGTTCTATTCCAGACACTATCACGCTCCCTCCTGTACTGAACTCATTGCAATTAGTGGCATCCAGCTGTAATAAATTAACAGGTTCCGGTGTTGTAAAATACAGGTGATGATTTTGATGCATGTAGTCGTTAACATAACTGGAATTCTCCACTAAAATAACTAGTCTACCGTGTATTCCATATGGTCTTGCAATGATAGGTAGAATCACCAATACACAAATTGGATATAACATTAGTTTAAAGTTGCTGTCTGGATCTTTAAAGTGGATGACATGCATGCTTTTTTAAAGTGATCTGTTGTTATTTGGGAATTATTTATCAAAGCAAGTATTATGGATAATGATCATGTTAATAATAATTTTGGTTATCTATCTATTTCAATATGAGGATGTCTCTCAAAGGTTTTGAAAATACAATTTATGATTTTAAACTAAACACTATTATATTCCATTAAGAACAAGATTAACACTTTTGGGGTAATTGTGAGAGTAGAGGGAGTTTATTAATACTGTGGAAGTTTGTAATGGCTTAACCAATTACTTCCGGAATTAATTACTGCGCGGGGCCGCCGTAAAACGGAATTCTTTTTTGCACGCGGTCGTGGTCGACCCTTCTAGAAGGAGTTACTTGAAAACTACGAGCGTTGAGACGGAGTGATCGCGGAAAACAAAGTACAGACCGCTAGTTCCTAGAGGGCTATTCTATGCTACTATAGACACAGATTAGCCCTAGGCTATATTTATTCTAAGTTTCAGCGTCGGGAATGAAAAGATTGTCATAACAACGATCACAGGCAGTAGAGGACATTAAAGGCAACTAAATTTAGAGAGAACAGAACATCAGAACTGTTTAATAGTTAGTAGCTACTACACTATCATAAGGTAAGAATATTTATTGGACAAAATAGTCTGTTTGACATAATAAAAATAATTGTTTTGGTGGTAGCTAATTAGAACATAAACGGTTGCATTGAAATAAAAATGAAAGAGTTTCAAGACAGGATAGATATTGATATAGTTAGTTTCTTTGGTGCCAAGACAGAAAACAATCATGCTTAGTGCCAGTGTGACACAGCCACACATCACATTCTTTACAAAACTATTGTGTGTCCATTCTTTTTTTGTTTTCTCTGCAGAGAGCACACTTTTCCCTTTTGTGCCCATGGTCTGTTGGAAATCGAGCTGGAAAATGAAGCATAGGAAGTGAACGGATGGTGCGACTTCTACTACGACCAGCTCTCTTTCTGGTACAATAATTACCAATCAGCTCCAAAGCCAGCATTTCTCAAAACTTCAAACTCTTCATCTTTCTATCATGAGAAATATTGTAAAGAATGAAACTATTTGTAATGGTTACGCCAAACAGAAAATTAATGATGTATTTGTAAAATTTCCGGAATTTCATTCGAACATGATGGTATCCATGATACTGATCTCCTAAGTTCACTCCTCCCATATCATTTATTGTATTCAACACAGGCCATTGGACAGGGTTAGACATTTGTGAGCCATCTTCTGCCATAACCTCATCAGACTCATCACACTCCTCATCAGAGTCAATACTTCAGCAGCATTTAGTCTTTTTTTAGCCATTTCTGTTTTGATTCAATTATTATGAGGTATCAATATATTCTATTTCATAACATCATTACTAGTATTATTTTAATGTCTATATATGTTGTCTAACTATCAGAAGATATTTCTCAATTTTTTCTTATGGCAGCTACTACAAATTATTATCTATTATCAATCTTACTTGGTTGTAGTTTAACCACAAAGACTCCAGGAGAGGCTACCTCAGTCCAAACAGTTGTAATAAAACAAATCGAAGCTGCTTTTCTCTGGCCGCATTTTAACATGTTACTTATTTAGTTTTCACAAAAACAATTCAGTTTTGAAATACATGTAGGAATAGTTTAAGTCTTACATTTTAGTGGGCATACATTTATCTTGTACAATAATCAATAGGCATGTACACAATTATTTTAGCTGGTTAAAATAAAAAATAAGAAAAAAAAACTAAGAAATGTCAAGTCGATAGGTCGATGCATCAACTATGTTGCTACTTAATTATATATTGTGTCTGTTTTTAGGGTATTGAGCCTGATGAGTTTTGGGAATACTTGGGTGGACCGCCGGAAGAAGAACTTCCTGTAAGTTTTACAATTACATATACATAGGAACAGATGCTTAGTTTAATCATATGTATATCTAAAGCTAATAAAAAATGATTAATAATAATAACCTAAATATTGTATCATAATTCATGTATATTTTTACTTTCTTATAGCATGTGTAATAGTCAAGTTCTCCTTTGGTTTTTCTTTTTGTCTCTGTGTTAATACCTGGCCATTTAAGTGTATAGTTTAGTTTAATAGTTGGGACAGTTATTGGTATGTCTATGTATTATTACAATTATTTTCAAAGAGGAAACAGTTTTTTACGGATAAAATACAGCTACAATGTACAGCATGTCTTTGAATAGAAAAGTTAACTATATGACTGTTGACTTAGCCATTTTATTTATGCTTTATTTGTTTTAATTGTAAAGAAGTGTACGTAAAGGTCTTTATTATTAGAAAATTTTGGTTATGCTAAATGTGAATTTAAATATTCCCATTTTTGTGAACTAAACAGACATTTTAATTGAATGTTGTCTAATTTTGTCATGTCATTGAGGTGCTCAACCCCTAAGTTGTGTATACACTGAATAGATTGTCCTATACCACTGATGCAGCATCTTTCCACTGGAAGTAATATTTTATCAAATTAGTCAGAAAGAGTACTTTATATCAATACAATAAGGCAAATCTATTGGAACCTGATGAAGTGAATGGGTAAAGCCTGGTCTCATTCAGTGGAAGACGACATCTAATTTGTAGCTAAAATCAGGTGAAATCCGCAAAGAAATGACTGCAAAAAAGGAAGGCTAAACTTTCAGGAAACCCAGGGGAGAAATAGACAAAATAAAGAGCTGAAGAGAGGAAAGGAGGAGCATAAGAAAAGCTGAGATGACTCAGGAAGAAAGAGAATGATGGGTGTGTATATACATGAACAAAGAAAATTCAGTGAGATAAAAGTGACTGATATAACCAACGGAGTGGTACAAGATATCAACAATGATAAAAATACATTATGCAACTGCGTTCCTGATTTGCAAGAGATAATACATCAACTGCCAAAGTTAGTGCCTCCAGACCTAAAAAAGATAGTTCATTAAGCACCACTGTGTGGCGGAGAGTCATCAATAATATTATAGTTAAATGAAATACCAATATATCATAAACTAGTGAAGGGAGTAGGGAAGGTGAGTAAACTTAAAGACTTGTTTGTTATTTCACAACAACAGCATAATATTTTTAATGATAATCTCTGTAATGATGCTGAACAGTTTGAATTACTATTCAAAGTTTCGGCTAGTTACACAGGATATTATTTTATTCACTCAGTTGAAAGGCATTATAGAAGAGAAGCGGCAGCCAGTTTTATACAAGGCGGGGCTTGGTCAAGGCTACCTTGAGCTTCCTCAAGTTAATTTGCCTCAAGGTCAGCTCCATCAGTCTCTACTAAAGACCACAGAAGTCTATATCTTGGATTGCCATACTGATATATTTGTTTGGTAAGATTTATACTAATAATGTGAGGTTTCTGAGATACTATAGGTATTCTCATCCTGATTTGTTTGTTTGTTCATTTTGTGTGGGTAGCTTAACGGATGATGGGTTTAGAGTGAGAAATGTTATACTTGATTCAGTCATTCTCAATCTCAACTGAAATAACTATAACAATAGTAAATTTCTCGTTCTAACAGTCAATATTGTTTTAATTTTAAAAAATTAACCTGACGTTTTGACGTCCTCTTCAGGAGGTCAAACTCTCTGTGGTGACTATGTAAAGAGCAAGATAACCTGTGGGTACACTTACTGTTTATTATATCATGAAAGGTGATTTGCACGCAGCATAGACAGCCAGCATCCTGGAAGCTCTTAACCTATGTCTCTGTTAAACTTATTGTTGTCTGGTGTCATCTGTATGTGTAGATCTTTAACTCACGGTTCTTCCAAGGGAAGAGGCTAAATTAAGAGATGATTTAACTGTTTTGAAGTACACACGATTACAAACATTCAGCAACAACAAAGTGGCTCTGTCCTTACAACTCTTACTCTTCCCATTTAATGGGGTGATGATGCCGCCAAGCATGTTAAGCAATGGCTGAAACCTTCTCATCACCTCTCTTGCAAGCATCCTGATGTTCTTTCACTCTTTGCTCAAGCCTTCTAGTTGTTTCACCTAACTTTACCACAACTGTACATATTCATTGTTGAGTGAAAAAGTGAAGTATCTCTGAAAGTATTTGATAATAATATGATACTGAAGTTAGCTGTAGCTCTTTAGCTATATTTTATATCAAACCTGTAGCTACGTATGCATGTGCATGAAGATTCTGGAAAGGGATTAAACTTCAATGAACTTAGAACAAACTCTAATGGATATACTAACTGATTTTTCTAATGGAGTCAAATAAGCTATTAAGAGTTTAATTATGTGATATCCGCAACACTGAAAATTACTAAACTCATTATCTTTACCAGCTGTAGTAAACTGATGATGTTGTTTACAATATTCTCAATCAAGTTACTAAACATTACTCCACAAATCATTCCCAAGTTGTTTATTTTGACTCCATGTTGACAGAAAAATCAGTAATTTTATCGTATCAAGTATTTTCAGTTTTTGCTCTGAGTTCATTGAAGTTTGAATGCACTTTGCCTAATGTTTTTATTGCTTACTTATAATCTGCATAAAAGTTTAAAGTGAGAAGCGTACTACATTATGTAATATTTAGTTGCCTTTACCTCAAAAGTATTGCCAGTGTTGGAGTTATAGCGATGTTCGAAAGAAGTCTACTGGGTTGTACTATGTTGATAGTATTTTCTGGATACTATCAAGTTTTAGGAGCAGTCGTATCTCATCCTAATTTTGTTCCTCAGGAGTTGCATACCTCTCGTCAAGATTGTGACTCTAAGGGAGCTTCTTTATTTTGTCGAAACTCAAATCTAGATATTGATATTGAGGTTTGCCATTATTGTGTCAATGGAAGTGCCGTATGTAGCAGCATACCTGATGAAGGCATTATCTGTAGGTATGGCCACGTTTACATTCGTGACTGTTACTGTGCTACTTATAATAATCAGACCAATACAATAGATGTGGGGAAATGTGTCTACAACTGTGAGAGGAAGAAAGTGGATACTGTGGACGATGGATATTCTAGACTCCCTCAAAATATTTCTGAATTAAATTCTGTCACGTGTGGAGATTTACACAGAGATAAGACTCTGTGTGGGAGGTGTGAAGACACGTATTATCCAATGGCGTTCTCTTACAATATGTCGTGTGTTAAATGTGAGCAGACTCACTGGAATTGGTTAAAACTAGTCTTGTTTGTGTTTGTTCCACTAACAGTGTTTTGTTTCCTAATTATTATATTTAATATCAACATTACGTCTACTTATCTTCATGGGTTCATTTTTTTCAGTCAAGCAGTATCTGTCCCTGCAATGTCGCGGGTCATTATTTTGTCCTTTAAAGGACAGTCTAAATATTTGACATTTATAAAAATTTTAGGCTCTTTTTTCAGTATTTGGAATTTGGACATTTTAAGGGCTTTTAGCCCTCCTATGTGCCTTCATATCAATTCCTTAGATATTTTGGCATTGGATATTGTCATTGGACTGTATCCATTGATGCTAGTAGTAATTACACATTTTATGATTTCACTGTGTGATAGACGATTCAAAATATTAAGAGTCACTTCGAAAGCACTTCTGAATGTATTGCCTCAATTGCGAATCTACTTCAACAAATATTCCGTTATAGATTCATTTGCCACTGTCTTTGTTTTATCCAACGTAAAGTTTATGAGTGTTTGCTTTGATATGCTTGATTCAATAATTATATATAAAGTTCCTTTTAGTCTGGACGTATACCACAAATATGGATTGTACTACGATGCATCTTCAACAATATATAGCAGAGCAGTGCGGGCAGTTGTGACTCATTTGGTGCTGATTGTATTTACTATTTTCCCAATACTGCTGTTATTACTGTATCCATTCAAATTCTTTCACAGGCTCTTGAATATGATTCCATTGCGATGGCATGTTCTGCACACATTTGTCGATGTCTTTCAAGGTGGCTATAAGAATAGAGCAGATGGACAGACTTGGGATTTCAGATGGTTTTCTTCATTATTTTTAATTCTTCGGCTTCTGGTTTATGTAACTTATGCAATTACCTTATCTTCAGTCTTCTTTAGTTATGCTAGCATGTTGACTGTGGTAATTGTTATTTTGTTAATAATACTACAGCCATTTAAGAATCAACAAGATGGTTGCATTAACTCCTGCTTTCTTTTGTTGCTGTCTTTGTGGTACATTAGTGTTATCGGAATGAACCTTGCTCCGAGTATTGATGTTGCTTTGTTCTTTTATGGTTTATGTGCTGTGATTGCTATACTGCCGGTGATTTTCCTTTCAGTATTGTCACTAATCTGGTTTATCAACCAGATTCGTAATACTGGCACAAAAACTCATTAAAAATGCAACATTTTACTGGATTTTAACAGAATTGCACTCTTATTGTATTCAGACTTTTTTCTTGCTCTCTTTTATTAATTTTGTAAACCAGAATATTTTTGAAGAATTTTCTATAATTACTAAAGCACTTAGTAAGAGTGGTAACATTTATAGGCACCAGCAGTTTAAATTACTTGATGAGGTTTGAGGGGTATTGATGAGCTGTATGGAAAAAAAAAAAGAGGATGAGCTCAATGCACAAACACACTCACACACTAGCACCATAATTCCCTCTATATTGACAATTATCATATGCATCATTTAATTAGTGAAAAATATCTATTGTTTATTCAGCAATAAAAAATATAGAGATAGGATTTGGCTTTTTTTTTTTTAGTAGTACATGTAGTTTGTGTTATGCTCTTAGCATATCTTTGAGCCAAGTTTATTATTGCATGAATCTAATGTATAGGGAAGTCTATATAAGAAGAGATGAATTATTTGTATTGACATCTGCTACAAACTGGGCTTCCTAAACAGGTTGACTTTGGGCCTGTCTTTGGATTATAGCTTAAAGCTGTGAGAGAGACACTAAACAACTATTTTCAGCCAGCAGCATTCAAGTATAACTAGAACTCACATACTGGCTATCTGAAGGAGCTAGCTATTGATAAGGAAACCCCCTTTTAACTACTACACAATGAGACTTAAAACTCTGGATGAGCCACAAGATCTGTACTTACAAGCTCTCCTAAACGTCTACAACCAGCAGCTTAAGTATGACCTTTTATTCTACTTCAATTGGCTTGTGAATTGGCATTCACAAGCAATTGGTTAATACAGTCACGTTATTATAAATACCTTCACATGTGATGCAGATGTGTAGCCTCACGGCTGTTACTTTCAGTTGTGAAGATTGTGATAGTTTTAAGTAAATGTTATGCCTAAGGCTTTTTAAGATAGACTAAGTTGTTTATCATTTGTGTGAAAACAATGTAGATTTATATACTGTAGATTTTTTATATCATTCTGGTATCTTTTAACGGCAGATGGTTGTGGCTTTTTAGTAGGAGAAAATAGGAGAAAGATTGAGATACCCTTCACTCTGATACTATGGCAAATGCTGAAGTTTTATTCTTGTTTAAAGAGATTCACCTGTTGTTAGTGTTTTCAGGTTACTATCAAACAGTTAGTTCTTCTTCAGGTATAAGTTTAGTTTCACAAGAGTTGAATGGCTCTAGCCAGGCTTGTGAATTGGTGGAAGTCTCTTTATTTTGTCAAAACCCAATTGATAAGAAGGTTTGTCATTATTGTGTCAATGGAAGTGCTGTATGTAACAGAATACCTAAAGATGGCCTGGTCTGTAGGTATGGCCACGTTTACATTCGTGACTGTTACTGTGCTACTTATAATAATCAGACCAATACAATAGATGTGGGGAAATGTGTCTACAACTGTGAGAGGAAGAAAGTGGATACTGTGGACGATGGATATTCTAGACTCCCTCAAAATATTTCTGAATTAAATTCTGTCACGTGTGGAGATTTACACAGAGATAAGACTCTGTGTGGGAGGTGTGAAGACACATATTATCCAATGGCGTTCTCTTACAATATGTCGTGTGTTAAATGTGAGCAGACTCACTGGAATTGGTTAAAACTAGTCTTGTTTGTGTTTGTTCCACTAACAGTGTTTTGTTTCCTAATTATTATATTTAATATCAACATCGCATCTACTTATCTTCATGGATTCATATTTTTCAGTCAAGCAGTGTCTGCCCCAGCTTTGTCAAGAGTTCTTATACTGGCCTTTAAGGGGACACCAAATTTTTTGACAATTACTAAAATTTTACTTTCCTTTTATAACATCTGGAATTTGGATATCTTAAGAGCATTTAGCCCTCCTATGTGCATTCACATCAATTCTCTGGATATTTTGTTTTTAGATTTAGTGATTGGACTATACCCGTTACTACTAGTGATAATTACTCATTATATGATTTCACTGTACGATAGAAGATATAAAGTATTGACTATACCTTGGAAACCTTTTGGTTACTTACTCTCTCAGTTACATGGCTGTTTGAACATTAAAACTTCCATCATTGATTCTTTTGGCACAGTCTTTGTTTTGTCTAATATAAAGTTAATGAGTCTGTGTTTTGATATGCTTGCTTCAACTCAGTTATACGAAGTCACTTCTTCTGGTAATATTCACCTCAAGTATGGGTTATATTACGATGCTTCTACAGAAGTGTATAGCAACATAGCACGTGCTATTGCTACTCATCTTGTCCTGACTGTCTTTGCATTTTTCCCAATTCTTCTGTTATTGTTGTATCCATTCGATTTATTCCAAAAGCTATTAAACATCATACCATTGCGATGGCATGTTCTTCACACATTTGTCGATGTCTTTCAAGGTGGCTATAAGAATAGAGCAGATGGACAGACTTGGGATTTCAGATGGTTTTCTTCTTTTTTTCTAATTCTTAGGTTCCTTGTGTTCGTTTTATACGGAATAACTTTGTCGGAAGTCTTTTTCAGCTTTGCAGCAATGTTATCCATTTCTGTCACTATATTATTGATAGTATTCCAGCCTTTTAAACGGAATCAAGACAATTATATTAACTCCTTCTTCCTTCTACTGTTATCATTGTTGTACACCAGTGTAATGGGAATAGATTTTGCTCAAAGAGATGATGTCAATATTATTGCTTTTTTTTATATTTTAAGTTTTATCATTGGTATCGTACCATTAATATTCATTTTAATATTGTTACTTGTTGGCATCACCAGAAAAATGAAGTTGGTGTCAGTATAGAAGGACTTAATTTTATATGGCATTTATATGGTATTTTTCTGAGTTTGATTTATATTATTATGCACTTGTGTACCTTATCACGTTTCACTGAATATAGACATCTTTTTTCCTTAACTACTCTGAGGACTGTGTGAGGGTGTGGTCTATTCAAGGGTGTGGTCTATTTGCTTCACCAATATTGTGAGGGAGTCATATGGTGCATAACTCCCTGAAGAAAGGCTACTTTTACTTTCACTGTTGATTACGATGTGTATTTATGCAAAATATTTTGGGAACTGTAAACATTGAAATGTGTATAAATGTTTGAAAACAATAATCGTGTTGTTAAGTTGATTTGGGAGAGCAAAGAAAGTAGTTGTGGCTATTTTTGTGTTTTTTACCAGGCTGAACGAATAAATAACTTCCTTCAGTCTACATATTTTGTTTCAATCTGTTTGCTACAAGTCAGAGAATTTGACATAATTTTCGATTATTTTATGTTTGCACCAAATATCCCAAAGTTGCCATGAACGGCAGGTAAACAATGTATAGCTGATAACAAAAATAATCCATCTACAACTTTGGGATAGGAATTCGGTTGAACTCAAAAGCTTTAGAATTCTATATGTGCACATAAATTCAATTCAATACTGTCATGCACTTTATGTACATGTACGTATGTGTGTTTGGGTGTGTGCGTGTGTGTTGGACAGGATTGGAAGAAAATCTCAAAGATTGGTGAGAGCGGCTGCCCTGAAACTGGCTCAGGAGTTGCTGGAGATTGTCAAAAGACCGTGGACAGTTGCTGTCGTGACCAGATGTCAGGAAGGGTGAGCGCATTCATTGTTATTTGTTAATCAATACAGTACTATAAGTGGCTTTATTTTTTTTTGAATAGGTTAAAGTAGCATTGGTCATGTGTAAATTTTTATTAATTATTTGTCACAGTGTGATTGCATCTCGTGAGTGCAGTCTCTTTTTATTATGTTCGTTAAGCTTAATAGAACAATTGTATATTGTAATTTGAAATCACCATACTTCTTTTCATTATTTAACTCACAAATGTTTAAGTTCTTATGTGCTCATAGCTCTACAAAGTGAAGTAACATTTGTATGAGTAATAGCACCGTGCTATTAATTCCAAAGAGCACAGGTTACCCGTGCTATCACTTGCTAATAGTAGGTCAGCTTTTTTTTTTTTAATCATTTGCACTGCAGCTATGCTGTATCGTCCACACTATCTCTTGGATTTCAGGATTAGCTTCCTCCAGAAATTCGTTCTCATATGGCTCCTCCAAATCTGTCGAACTAATTCTGTTTAGTACAAAGAGAAACTGCTCGAATTGTATGTTTCCAAGGCTAGAGCTGCACGGATATGCATTTACCCGTACTATTTCATTTAGCTACTGTGGTATTTCACTTAGTTCCTATGCTATTTCACTTTCCGTGTGTGATTTCTGATAGAACAGCGATTTTCCCCATACATTTTTGAATGGGCAATATATGCGCCATACTATTATACCTAAAAGAAAGGATAATGGAGCCACATTCTGTTTATTTTATGTAATCATTGTTGTGTTGCCATTTATATATTGCAGGACAGAACCTCAGATATTCAGCTGCAGGTTTACCACCTGGGATGAAGTGCTTGGTGTTGACTATACCAAGACTCCACAGCTGCTTGAGAAACATGCCATTGCCAAGGCAAGTGCCAATCATTGCACTGTAGATTGCTGGCAAGTCATTCATGAAATTGTTGAGCTTGTGATTTTTTTTTCTCCAGAAAAAGAATCCTCAAGGAGAAGTAGAGAAGCAGGCAGCCAAGGTGGATCTATCTCCACTCTTCCTCCCTAGAGAGTTGCCCTTGTCTAGTAGAGAAGCAGTAAGATTTTTAAAGCTATGAGTAGTATTTACTTTTTTGAAGATTTAGGATAAGAGACCAATATGAAGATAAAAACATTGATTGATTGTCAACTAAGTAAATTAAATTTGTCAGGCCTGACTTTTTATTGATGAGAAATGCACTGTATGAAAATACGCTTGTTTGTCAGTAGTAACGACAACGACGGTATATACAAGATGGGATGTTTTGTAAACATTGTTTAGGTAAAGCATTATCATGACTTGGTTAGGTAAACATCATCATGACTTGGTTAGGTAAACACCATCATGACTTAATGCACTGTATGAAAATACGCTTGTTTGTCAGTAGTAACGACAACGACGGTATATACAAGATGGGATGTTTTGTAAACATTGTTTAGGTAAACATTGTCATGGCTTGGTTAGGTAAACATTGTCATGGCTTGGTTAGGTAACACACCGTCGTGCCTTCGTTAGGTAAAGCATTGTCATGACGACTTGGTTATGTATAGCAGCACATCATATCTTGGCTAGGTAAAGCATTGTCATGACCTGAATGGGTAAAGCATCATCACATTCAGTAGGAAACAACGACTATTGTAGCTAAAAGCAGGTGAAATCGGCGAGGAAAAGACTGTGAAAGTTTCTAAAGGGAAATCAATAGTTTGTCAAAGCACAAGTCTACAATCATATTACATAATGTAATATTGAAATGAAAAAGAAGTCATTGTCTTGCGGTAGAGTATCGGCTCGGCTAATAGTGCACCAAATTGCGGTTCTCCAACTTACTGCACTGCTCCAAAAAAGTGCTACGAAGTTCTATAACTAGCTTCTGATACTTCCTCCAGATTCACTCTAAAGTTAGTGAGTGGCACCTTCGGCAGGTACTTTGTTCTTGTGTTGTAGTGGAAAAGCCCCTGTAAGTATATAATAGTAGTAATCGTGCATAGCAACCATCAACAAAAAATTGCGTAGGCAGTGTGCGGCCACCCTTAATACATCCAAGATCTATAGTTCATATAGAAGTACAGAAAGGGAGAGAACCAGGAGAGTTCAATTCATTGAAGTATAAAGATGGCACAACAGAAAAGAAAGCAAAAATAATAATAACTGGTGGCTCATTGCTTGTGTTGAGATATTGCTGATCAATATCACCAGTTTGATCTGTTAACTTGAAGTGAAAATTACTTGACTAGATAGTCCTTCTAATCGAATATGGCCAGTAGTTTGTAACCATCCAATTTAAATTTCAATTTTCAATTATCCCACCAATAGTAGCTGTAGCTACAACTGACAATGTAGGTAAGGAGAGAAGTACAAATAATACCTTACAGTCCCCGTTGGGAATTTATTTCTAAAGATACTAACCCATGCATACATGTCATTTTTGGCATTGGCAAGTATGCAACAAGTCAGTCATTGATTGTGTGGCTACAGAATGAAAACATGATGAAGTGGAACTCTCAACTACTAACCATGCGTTGCTGCATTATAGAAGGCAAGAAGTTCTCCATACTTCCAAATGTAGAGAAAGGTATTTTTGGATGTTTACTGACACTAGGCAAACATCTTTCTATTGTTCTACATAGGTCATTTCTATTCTGCTGAGTGTTACTTCTTCCTGTGCCGCTATGCTATTCCAACTGAAGAAAAAGAATCAATGGGTAAGTGCATTCTGTGTGTGTGTGTGTGTGTGTGTGTGTGTGTGTGTGTGTGTGTGTGTGTGTGTGTGTGTATGTGTAGTAAGAACTTTAAGCCTGTCTTTCACTTTTATTTGTGTGTGTTTATGTGAGCATAGAGGAGGAGGAAGGTGATGAAGAGGGAGATGGAGAAGAGGAGGAACAGGATGTAATCACAGTGGTGTATTTCTGGGAGGGTAGACATGCCAACAGCATGGGATGGCTTCACTTCACTCACGGGTCAGTGTGTATGTCACTCTTCTCTTTGTAATCTGATGATTCTACCAAATTATTTGATATTGTGATATTTTGGTAATAGCTAATATTGCCTTGTGGATGTTTTTTTTTTTTTTCCCCTTCCTTTTTTTGCTAGCATTCAGAAGCAGTTGGAACGAGCTATGGAGGGACCTATAGATGTGATTAGGATCAAGCAACAGCAGGAGGACTTGAAATTTCTCTCACACTTCGGAGGAAAATTTATTGTTCATAGAGTACGTGTGTATGAATGACTAACATAATGAATGCATCGACACATTCACTTTTGGTCACATGAGCACTTACTCTACTGTTACTATTCAATTTGTGTGACTTTGTCTTTTTATTGCGTAGGGTCATCGTATGTCAGACAATAGGAACAGTTCTCCATCTTTGTATCAGATCAGAGCAGCTAGCAGTACCAAGCTCTGTCGCAGGGTAGTGCAAGTCCCTGCAGAACCAAGATCTCTGAACTCTTGTTTTTGGTAAGGATCAACGCAGCTACTTTCTTCTCTTAGCCGTGCTACATATTAAAATTACAATATTTATGTAATTGGAAGCATCTCTTGTCTGTATTAAAATTTATAAATGATTTCGCTTTGGCCCTATTTCTTGTTGAAGTATAGGAAATGGTCAGTTATTTATCCAACTATGTAAGCCAAAGAATTTTAAAGCTATATGGATTATTATATATTTTTTTTACTTTTCAATATAGAACATGTATTGGCACACATGCTACTAGAAATATTGGATGTCAATTCCATTTTTTATTCATTCCACTAAGTAACAGTGCTATTATTTCATTTCTCAAGCATCCTTCTACCTCTTCTGTGATTTTTCCTTTTCTTGAATGTAATTATAAATAAATATACTGTGCACCACAAATTGCTAATTCCCTTGAATTTATTTTACATGATGTCTATGGTTATTAAACTCAGAATCATGTTAACACTACTAAATCACCACTGGTGTAAGCCTTCAGAGCTTTCAGTTTCAGGTTCTGTTGCAAATTATGTGTTGCTGCTGTTTTTTTTGTTTTTTTTGTTGTTTTTTTTGTTTGTTGTTGTTTTTTAAGTGAGTAAGAGTGCTAAGGATAAACGGACCAGTTAGGTAAATATATCAAATACACATCATAATGTTTGCCAAAATAGTTTCACTTCTGTTGATAAGATAAAATTTGTGCAAGTAAAATTGATTTATTTTCCCACAGCCATATTCTGAAGGTACCTTTTGAAGGCAGTGAAGGATCTGGTATAGTGTATATCTGGATAGGAGAAGAGACAACGCAAGAAGAAGCTATTCATGCTGAGCAGATGGGAAGAACCATGTTTGAGGTAAAACGTGCCCAGGAATAATAATAAATCTTACTTACTTTTACTTACAATATTTGCAGTCAAGCTACTCCAATGTGGTAGTTCGGGAAGGATCAGAGCCTGAGAATTTCTTTTGGGTAGCATTGGGAGGAAAAGGCTCATATGAAACTGTAAGTCGATTAAAAAGAAATTGTTAAAACAAATGCTGATAATGAAATAATGTGCTACAGATGTGGAAATAATATGCTACATAAGTTACTTTATGTAATGTGTGATGTGTTCATTTATAGAATGCAGATTTCATGCAATCAAGCCGTTTGTTCCGATGCTCAAATGAAAAAGGCTTTTTTGCAGTGTCAGAGAAATGTTCAGATTTCTGTCAGGTAACTTGTTCATTTACATACATGTACTTATTATTATTGGCATGTCTGTAAACTAAACTAAAACTACATGGTATTACTTTATATAGGAGGATTTGTCAGATGAAGATGTCATGATGTTAGACAATGGCTCAGAAGTTTTCTTGTGGTTTGGGAAGAATTCTAGTGAAATGGAGAAGAAATTGGCATTGAAGAGTGCTCAGGTACGCATTTTTTATTTTGAGGTAGTCAAAAATAGTTAGTCCAATTATGTGGGGACAGTATAGTATAAGGGGGAATAGTATAGTTTAAGTTTTTTTTAGAAAGCTGAGACTGACATATATAGGGTATAATTTTGTTCTACAGCTGCCAGAACTTGCCCTTCTTAATGTATTTCACTTATAAATAAATAGAAATTTTTTTTTAACATTTGTATAAAATCACTACAACAGTCATATTACACTCAGTGTGCATGTATAAAACTGGTTTGTCTGTCAATTTGGATTTAATGTGCCAGAATTTTTTTTTATTGCACTCTGTTCTTATCAAGATTTGCCAGAGTAAGAGCTTAAAGTCATGTTGTGATCTTATTATTTGTTAATAATTGGTCACCCTTCATGCTAACTGACATTCAGTATCCGGATAAGTTTACTTTAGCAATAGCTATCTCACTCAGTAGTACTTCAAATTGTTGCTGTTTTTCTTTTTGTTCTCTGAGTGTAGGCTATGTATCAATAGTGTTTCATTCATGTAGTGCTCTAACCATTCCAATACTGACATCTTTTTGAAGGGAAGTTGTAAATATTTTATTATTTAGTTTATTTTGGATTAAAAGAATGACTGCTTTTTTTTTTCTTTTTTTTAAAATTTATTAATTTTTTTAAATATTTTCATAGCTATGGAGTCATTTATAAAATCTTATGATTGCAGATTTATATCAAGTTTTTAAACGATGAAGGAAAGCCTCGAAAATTTAAGCTGGCAAAACGTGGGAATGAGCCGTGGAATTTCAAGAAATGCTACCATGGATGGATGGACTGAAGTAACACAGTCAATGCAATGAATTCTACCAGCTAGATTAATAGTAGTTTCACTTCTCCTCCAATCAATACTCGTGATTGTAATTCATTAGTAAATAATTTTTATTCTTTAACATCAAAATAATAGACTATTACTTCTTTCAACTTCTCAATTATAATGTTTTATCTTCCATTTTTATGAAGAATAATTGCTATAAATTAAACTTTTGAGGTGAAAGAGGGAGGACTAAAATATTATGATCAATAAAAGTTCTTAGCATACTGTAGATTTAGAAGCTAATTGTAATGTTTAAATGTGTTCATTACAATGTTGTCTATTTACCTGTATTCTATTACATACCAACATTTACACACCCTTATGGTTACATCATACACCAATGAAATTTTACTGCTAGGTCCCTGATATAGATATCGGCTTCAATTAGACAAGTCTTTGGACTAATGCAATACCAAATCTCGCATATCCAGACCTTTCATTATAATTAGTTACTGTATTAACACATAATGAGTATTAACACATAATGAGACCACTAAATTTTATGATAGCTGTGTGTATAATATGCACTCAGTTATCCATCACTTTGGTACTTGAAGGTAGCCAGGCTACGCAACAGACAAACCTGAAGATGCCCATTATTGCGCAGTAAAGAATTGATAAATAAATGTCTAAAACTCTGCCCAGTGAGGCGTGTCTAGAGAGGGCTGGATTGTATGTAGGTGCTATTTTTTTCAAAGTAATAGGACCACTGCCACAAGATGGTGCTATAGAGCTTACTCAACCATCATCATTCATGCAAAACCCACAGCACTAGCAGGTGACTCTCTGTTCAACATGTCAAAGTTTCCACTATGTGCAAAAGAGGTATTGAAAATTGATGTGATTGGTATGATGAGAAACACTCATGTTTGGTCTCTAAGTTTAGAAATACAGCAGTCAGCATGAAATTTTCCTTCTTTTAATAATAAAGACCATTTTTATAGAGCTGAACAATAGCTATAGCAAGTCATAATAATTTTGCCACAGGCATAGCTGTAGAGCCCTTTACATTAAGTGGTCACCACACAGGTTGTAATAATATGTTGTAAACAAAACAAATTTACATCATCAGTCCAAAAAATCATAGATATAACATTCATAAGATATTGGCTACATAAGTACTGCCAACACATGTAAATTGCTGTTAATGTAAAAAAAAAAAATTAAACAAAAATAAAACACAGATTTAGCTACATCTTTCAAGTAAGAAAGAAAATGCATACCAACTATCTAAGTAGAGCTAAGCTATCTACTACGTCATCTTGCAATTTATTAGTTTATAATTTTCAATATGGTATTTCCACAGATACAAAACAATCTTGGTGCGTGCTCAGTTTATCTCTCATATGGCGATGTGCATCTGTTCAGTTTCCTATTTAGTACATATATTTTTGCTTTGAGCAGATGTTTAAATAAGATGGATGATAAATAACATGACAAAATTGATATTGGAAAATTAGTTCAGTGACGATGAGGATTATAATAACAAGTATGTTGGAGATTAGTTTAGTAGCCAATCGTGATGATTATTATAATAACAAGCACGACTGGTTAGTTATTGTATACCATACACATTAGTATTCGTAATGAAAGGCCAGAAAGTATGCACAATAGAAACATCCTAATTTGTATGTTTTTAATCATTAGTTAAAGAAAACAAGAAACGTGCAGCATTGTTGCTCCCCACCTCCTCCACACCATTTTTTCCAGCAGTAAGCTAGAAAGCATGACTGTATATAGCTAGCTATAGTTTGAATTACAATTCAGAGAATGTATAAGCTATACAGGAGTTGGCTTAGTATTTATACAAGTGCCACAGGCACGAGTGTAAATACAGCCAAACAGACGAGCGATATTCCGTGGTATTGAAGGAATAATAAATGTATTATGTACTGCTTATGTGTGAATGACCCCAGCAATAACACCCCCCGTCACCTCTCCCATCCCTAAATCACACCCTTTCCCATCACTAACCATATATTTCCACATCCTTTAATTGTCACGGATCAGCTAGAAAATTGAGGCTCCTTTAAAACGGGATATGTGACCATCCGAGAGGTGGACACTCCCCTAATTGTAGTGCTAACATCACAATGGGATTTGCCAAAGAAAGGATCAGCATGAAAAATTATTAACATCATTCATAGCTTATTTCCTGGTATGGCCACCATTTTTAGAAAAAAATTATGTCAAGAAAAATTATTTGTACATTACACTAAAATTTCCTTGTAAGATTTGCTCATAACCATTCTGTGGAGTGCAAGCCATCATTAGTCCCAGTGATGCTCATAGCACCTAAGAAATTAAAGTTCAGCTCCCATGGAAAATGAAGCACCAAAGGAATTAAGACCCAAAGTATAATTTATTTGGTGTATCAATAATGTTGATATATATAGCTCATGCAAATCGATGTGGCTCGTGCATTGTAGTTCATGTAATGAAACAATAGATGCAAATGCTGTCTTCATAAGAAAGCACGCAAGAGACACACCTACCTGGGGGAACTCCAACAGGCAAACCACCACCGAGACTACGGAGCAAAACTTCCTCAGGCAGGGTCAAGAAACTATTAATTGCTCAAGTGAGTACGGCGCGACAATAGGGGCGTTACCAACAATCGATAACGATCTTACGGCCAAAAAAACAACTACGTTTTACTGCAAATAAATGAAGTGCAAAATTTTGATGCTTGTTTTCAATCTTTTTGGGGAGGCCTCCATCTTGGGATCAACATTTTGTTGTGTGACGGAATGACAGACTGACTGACTGACTGACTGACCAACAACCTGTGTAACTCTTCTCGGGCATGGGCGCTGAGACTTAATTAAGTCATTTGCGCTTGAATTTCATCAAAATGGCATTAGCTTGACTCAATTCACTGTAGAACTTAACCATTTCCGTTCATAAGTCCCAATGGTGTTCATCCTCGCAGCAATATTGGAACTCTGACGTAATTTTCCATTGAAATTTTAGTTGCTGAGACTGACCTGTTTCCCCTTTTGGTAATAAAATCATTTCGGGGGAATTGCCTCCTAGCTAGTGATTTGCTTAAAAACGTAGTTTTGTTAGATTTATAGTAGTCGGTGGAACAACTTAATACAGTAATAGCTATGCTAAAGAGTATGTGCAAAAACCTAGCACTATTTAGTCAAATTTTAATTTTGTGCTTCAGTACTACTTTCGGTCTGAATTCTAGTTCTTTCACAATGAATAACTCAATTCAGGAATGTGATATCATGGGAGTTCACCTGTTTTGCAGAGACTTGGCTCCTGAAATGGATGAGGTTTGCCACTTTTGTGCTAATAACACTTCAGTATGTCATGGAAGAATACGTAATAATGGCCTGGTTTGTAGGTATGGCAATGTTTACATTCGTAAATGTTACTGTGCTACTTATAATAATAAGAGAAACTTAATAGAATTTGGAAAATGTATCTATAGCTGTAAAAAAAATCAAATCGATTATCTAGATGATGGATATTCCAAACTTCCACAGAATATTTCTGAACTAAATGATCACATGTGTGGTGATCTGCACAGAGATGGGACTCTTTGTGGGAGGTGTGAAGACACGTATTATCCAATGGCGTTCTCTTACAATATGTCGTGTGTTAAATGTGAGCAGACTCACTGGAATTGGCTAAAACTAGTCTCATTTGTGTTTGTTCCACTAACAGTGTTTTGCTTCTTAATTATTCTATTTAATATCAACATCACATCTACTTATCTTCATGGGTTTATACTTTTTAGTCAAGCAGTATCCATGCCTGCAATGTCACGAGCTGTCTTGCTGGCTCTTAAAGGCAATCCAAAGGTTTTACTACTTGTTAAAGTTTTAGGATCAGTTTTTAGCATCTGGAATTTAGATATTTTAAGAATGTTTAGTCCCATTATCTGTTTTCACATGAAATATATTAACATTTTGTCATTGGATCTTATCATTGGTTTGTATCCTTTAGTACTGGTAATAATGACATGTTTTATGATTTCATTGTATGATAAAAAGTACACAATTGTAAGACTTTTGTGGAAACCATTCAGTCACTTGTTGTCTCGATTTCATCACTATTTTAAAGTTAAAACTTCAATTATTGATTCATTTGCCACTGTCTTAGTTTTATCAAATGTAAAATTTATGAGTGTCTGTTTTGATATGCTTGCTTTCGTCAAGGTATTTGAACTTTCTTCATCGGACACAGTTCATCGAGAATATAACTTACTTTATGATGCAACCTCAATTGCGTACAGCCATAAACTTCGAGTAGTTATTATTCATATAGTGCTATTTGTGTTTATTATTTTCCCAATAATTCTATTGTTGTTGTATCCTTTCAAATGGTTTCACAAATTTTTAAATGTCGTACCATTGCGATGGCATAGACTTCACACTTTTGTGGATGTGTTTCAAGGAGGATTTAAAAATGGAATTGGCAGTAAAACTAGAGATTTTCGATGGTTTTCTGCTTTGTTCTTAATTATCCGTTTACTTGCTTTCATTATTTATGTGATGACTTTGTCTTCAATTTTTTTCTGCTATGTGTCAATGATATCAATTTTTGTTATTATACTATTAATAAATATGCAACCATTCAGAAGTGAACAAGAAAATTATATCAACATAGGCTTTCTTCTACTGCTTTCAGTGTGGTATGTTGGAGTCACAGGAACAGATATTGCTCAATTTGTAGATGTTAATATGATTCCAGTTTTTCATGGCTTCTGTTCAATTGCAGGTATATTACCAGTAATTTTTATCTTAGGTTTGCTATTGTACTGGATCAACAAACAAACAATGTTTATTTAAACTGCTGCAAGGATTATTACATAAATCACAACATTGATCAGATTTATTCCAAATTAGCTATATTTATTGAGATTATTTTTAACTCCTTGTTTATAATGTTATATGAGGTATATTATGTTGTATTAAAGATAATTTTTTTTTATTATTATGGATACTAATTGAAGAAATAAAACATTATGCTTGAATTGCTTATTGTATTTATATAATGAATAGTATAAAATGTAACCTATTCCTTTTGATTACTCTATTCAATAACACATCAGTGTAACACTATTCTTTTCTATTCTATAAGTAAAGCCATAGTTATGACTATAAGAATTGGCAATTTTAATTTATGTAGCATTGAAACTTGCACTAAAAAGCTATGTTAAGTGGCTTAAGGAAGTGATCGTAATTATTGATCAATATAATTTGAATTCTTTTAGCCACTCAAACATGTGCAGTACCACAGAGAAAAAAGGAAACATACAAAAATTTAAAGTTTCTTTCTTCTCCAGATTTCTTTCTTTGTGCTTGATAGCTAGATATTTTCCTTTTACATTTGTAATATAAAATAGTATATAAGTAGGGATAGTGTCACAGCAACTACTGGAGCTGTGAAGTAGGGATAGTAAAAATCTAATAGAGAATTCAAATTATATTTACAATTGGTGGAGGAACACATTATTTATATGAGCCACCAACAGTTTCAAATAGACTATGCTACACATAATTATGGTCCTATGTTAAGGTCATTTTTTCTTTGCTAATGTGCTTGATGTGAACATTGCCTAAGCTTATTGTAGTAATGTGTGCATTGGACATTTTAGTAATCTAACTCCGGATTCGTAAACATGCCCAAATTCCAATGTTGTGTACTTACTGTTCCACTGCCTGTTCAATCTCATGCTTTCAAGTCTTTATGTACAGAAATTGTGCTTCAATACTTGTGAACCGACCCATTTAACAGATCAATAGCTAGCATATACTAGAGATCAATGCGGTGACTTTGAATAATTTGCAGGACGAACAACAGTTTGGATAATTATTTATTCGACTACATAGGATTAAAGGTTTAGATCTCATTATATCTACTCATTTTCGCTATTAATTCAAACAAGACTTAACTTAAGGGAAAGACAACTCTGTCTGCTGGAAAATAGAAAATTCCACATTATTTCAGACCACATTGTTATTACCAGTTTTGTTATACATTCCCGATATTAGGAGAGACCCCTTACCTCCCACCAATCTACAGCTGAAGTTTCATTTTCTGAGGATACATTACTAAGTGATGTAGCAAGTGACACTGTTAAGTTATAGCACCGTGTGCCAGACTTTTTACCTATCACTGTAGGTAGAGTGTCTGAGGTAAAGTGACTAGCTATGAGAGATTGCCTCGCCATGCCAGACCCTTACCGAACATAAGCAAGCTGGAAAGAAGTCCTCTCCACCAGCAGAGGGTTAACTGCAAGCCTACGTTAGAGCAATTTAAAAAACATGACGCAAGTATACCAGTGTACTAATGTACTGGCATTGTAAGCATCGTTCATTGCAATCTAGTGAATGACAGTTACATTTCTACGCTTCTAATGAACTTCATTTTATTGCTACTCTGTGCACATAATTTGTTGTATACCCACTGTGGATTAAAAAAACAACAACAGTAGCTGGCCTGAGGACTGGGGACAAAATGAATAAATTGGGGACTTTCTCTCGAAGTTCATGATCAATTAAGGGGGCCATCAGTGTTTATCCTCTCGAAAAAGGGAACTAAGCAGTAACATCCTGAATTGCATGCTTCTGACTGACTTATGTGTAGGAGTAGCACTAGCTAGAGAAATTATTTTTGCCAGCAATGAATCATAATGAGAACCACAATACATAATTATCACACACAAAGAAAAAATCATGTGATATCATAGGGTAGAGTATTTCACAAAAATAACAGATGATGTCATAAGTGTTAAAAACAGTAAACCTGACTCAATGACTGTCTGATGAGCATGCTTGATTCTCCAACACTCTCCACGTGAAGGCAGACAGATTTTCAACAGAGAAGTTCTCATGAGCGAGCCCTTTTGTTAAAATATTGGCTATAATGTCATTGATCTGACAGTACTGTAGTTCAATATTATTGTCTTGAGCTTTCTCTCGAACAAATTAAGGATAACAATGCTTCATTTTGGTGTAAGAGTGTGGTTGGTGAGATGACAATAGCTGCTTGATTGTCCTCACAGATCAATGTTCATCCTACTTGCTCCTGACATAGGTCATTCATCAACCGTCTCATCCAGGCAGCATCTTGTGTTGCACCAGCTCAGGCAACATAGTCTGCTTCAACTCGATATAATGCCACTCAAGTCTGTTTCCTACTCTACCAGCTGACTAATGCTCTATCATAACAAAAAGATATCCAAATGAACACTTGTGTTCATTTATATTTCCCTCCCAATCAACATCAGAATAACCAGTTAAGATAGCTGTATCATCTCCATTTTTTTTGCATATTGAAGACCATTACTGAGAAAATATGCTTCGCAGCAACCCATTGCTCCAGTGTGGGCTTTGAACAAAATCTTGCTACATTTCCAATGGCAAACACTATATCTGGTCTTGTCCATCCATGCATAAATAATTATAACAAGATTGCTACTACTGACTGATATTTGTAATATCAACAGTGTCTGACTGTTTAGTAGCTTTAATCAGTTTGACTCCCATAACAATTGGTGTGTGGGCAGGTTTTGAATTTTCCATATCAAACTTCCGGAGAATTGCTTCAGTGTAAAACTTTTGGCAGAGTCGAAGCTTCGCTTTACGCACTAACTTTAAAAAAATAGTGGATTCACCTAAGTCGTGAAATTAACTTCCAATGTCCACTTTCACTTGATCAATTTTTCCCTTGAGATTTCACTGCTATCAATGACAGCCACAATAATCTAACTATTTCTCATTAAAGTTGTATTGGTCACTTTCACTCTGTGTAAATCCCTTTGATTGGGATGTGAGTCCAGTGTTAGATTCCAACACCTGGAGGACTGTTTAAGCCAATACAGACTTGTCTTAAGTAACACACCACATGTTCCTGGAAGAAAAATCCTACCAGGATGCACCTTTTGGAATTAACATCAAACTTCGTTCTCTCTTCTTTCCGAATGTGTACATAATCGTGACATCCAAAAATTCTCAGTCTTTCAACTTGTGGCATCATTTCCTCAGACAAGTCTTCGTAAGGAGTCATACCAGCCACTGCCTTGGTGAGGCTTCATGTTATGTGAGTATGTCCAGTCTACAGAGCATCTGCCCCAAGTGAGCATGGTAACTTGAGTTTACAAGCACCTTTAGCTCTGAGTTTTTTTAAAATATCCCATCCAGAGTACTGTGCAATTGAGAATATGCTGGATTATTCTTGGCTAGTATAGTTTAGCACTGAACATTGAATATAGCGTTTTAGGCGGATATTATTTTCCTTTTACTTTTCTCATTTCCACTGCGAATATTTTAAGCTAATGATTTAATGTTCTGGATCTTAACGGTCTAAAATATCTCTCGGACACTTTTCGCTATATTGTAGGTTGTGGCTTTCCATCCAAGTATTGAAGGTGGTCACGACCCATTTAGTTGCATCCTGAGTCTTCTTAGGAACGATCTTTAGAGACAGAGTCTTTATTTCTTTTTCAGAGCTCAGATAAAATCCGTTTTGGAGAACCAGCAGCATTGAGTTTTTTCACTACTTTCAAAACGGCCTAGACTGCAGTCATGGGCTTCATCTACTGGCGAAGGATGACCAGAACCTTCAGCTTCCAGAGGGAAATCCACTACATTATCGCTGAAAAAGTCGTTTGACACTGCCATGTCTGCTAAAATGCTGCTAAACAAAGTTACTAGTGGAAACTGGGAATGCGTAAACAGGATCTAAAATAGTTAGAGCACCATTGATAAAAGAATTTATCGGGATTGGAAACGCCCAGTAGCCAATACAACACGGGCGCAGTAACTATACGCGCGCGTATAGTTTTGTATATTTATTGTCTTTTTCTTTTTCTTTTTTCTTTTAACTTAAAAAAAAAAAAAAAGATATTTTTTCAGCTTCCTAAATATTTTTTCTGCTGCATTTAAAATGATACCTAGTGACATAGAGACCATAATATCTGCACCACACGCCATAGGACCTGAATTAGAAGTTGGAGTCAGTAATAAGTCTTATACTAATGTTTTAGAAGTATATTCAATAGAGAGCACATGAAATTACTTAATGACCTTTGCAAGCAAGTAATTGTGCATTATTCATGAATGATCACAAATGACTAATTAATGTTCAAGGTTGCTCGGTTGCATTGTTGCAGTATCACATAACAAATTTTAAATGGATCTCTTATGCTGCTTAGAGCTTTTTTTTTAATATAAACTTTCTGGGCATACCATAATAGTAAATATAAGTGATCACAATCATAATGCTTATTGTATTTTTACTAGTACATTACACACAAGATTCAATTGTTATTATTGTATCAGTAACAGTTGGCTCTCTAGCAAAGGGATTGTAACACAAACACTACACACTTTAATTGAAGATTCTATTTCATTATGTCCATTGAAATGGTTCAGAACAGTGTATAGTTGTTTATTTAGGACTAGTTTGGCTTCAAACCTGCACCTTAATTTTCTTTTCCAGCCAGCTAAAGGGATTATGACAGTTTTGGTCGAATGACTGCAAAGGGTAGTAATTCTTTCAAGCACAAAAATTATTATACATTTGAAAATATCCAGTAGCCTTGAAGTAGTCATTCGCTCAGTTAGCTCGCCTTATGCAGCTCAGGGTAGGTAGCGTTGCAACCGCCCACTAATGTAACAAATGTTACACGCCTCGTTCTGTATTCTTTTATACAATGAGAGCAGGAGCTACTTGGTGGATTTAATGCACCCAGCGCACTCAGCCCGATTTTCAATTGTGTTACCCCTGATAGTGTCTCGCTCGCTTCGCTAGCTCGTCAATTAGCAATTTCAGTTGTGAACATTCAGTATCTCTCAGGCCCTAAGTTGCCGTAGCTGCGCTGGGAATTCTACAACATAGAGCGTTTGGGACCCTAAATGCGGTAGTTCCCTGAATGCTATTAATATAGTTTTTTAACGTTGTAGACCTACGCGAAATCCCCTTTAGCGCACAATCGCGAAATAAAGCGCAGCTAGTGCAGAGTTGGGTATTGCGGTGAGCGTGTCAGAGCCGGTTAATAAAACGTGGTCGCTTAATTGTTTGTCCCAACATTTCAGGATAATTTTTCATCAAACCTAGCTAAAGTTGCCGGACGTCCTCCTTCCCCTGTGCTCAGCCCCGTTACTCGCTGCAGAACGGCTTAACGAGGTTAGGCTGCTTACTTATAACCTGGTGTTCACACCTACTGGTTATTCGAAGGGAATTGAGTTGGATAGCTAGAGACTTGCTTATTTGGTTAGACTCTGGGTAATAGTCATAATATCATCGGTGAAAAAAATCTTAGTACAGCAATATGCCAAAGAGTGAGTGCTTTAAACTGGCACTATTCAGACATATTGTAATTTTATGTATCATTACCTGTTTCCCTCTAACTTCTGGTTCTTTCAAGTTGAATAAATCACTTCAGGAGTGCCATTACAATGGAGTTAATCTATTTTGCAGAGATTCGATACCTGAAATTAGTGAGGTGTGCTCCTTCTGTGTCAATGAAACTGCAGTATGTCATGCAATATACAATGATGACATGATCTGCAGGTATGGAAATGTTTATATTCGTGACTTTTACTGTGCTACTTTTAACAATGAGACCAATTCAATAGAATTTGGAAAATGCATTTATGGCTGTGAGAGGAGTCAATCTAGTCATGTAGATGGTGGATATTGCAAACTTCCACAGAATACTTCTGAACTAAATGTTCACATGTGCGGTGATCTACACAGAGATAAGACTTTGTGTGGGAGGTGTGAAGACACGTATTATCCAATGGCGTTCTCTTACAATATGTCGTGTGTTAAATGTGAGCAGACTCACTGGAATTGGTTAAAACTAGTCTTATTTGTGTTTGTTCCACTAACAGTGTTTTGTCTCCTAATTATTATATTTAATATCAATGTCACATCTACTTATCTTCATGGATTCATTTTATTTAGTCAAGCAGTATCCATGCCTGCAATGTCACGAGCTATTTTATTGACTCTGAAAGGAAATCCAAAATTTTTACTATTTGTTAAAATTATAGGATCAGTTTTAAATATCTGGAATTTAGATATTTTAAGAATGTTTAGTCCCACTATCTGTTTTCACATGACACACATGAATATTTTGTTTTTGGATCTTATCATTGGTTTGTATCCTTTAGTACTGGTAATAATTACATATTATATGATTTCACTGCATGACAAAAAATATAAAATTGTAAGATTTCTTTGGAAACCATTTCATTACTTGTTGTCTCAATTTCACAGCTATTGTAATGTCAAAACTTCAATAATTGATTCATTTGCCACTGTCTTAGTTTTATCAAATGTAAAATTTATGAGTGTTTGTTTTGATATGCTTGCATCTGTCAATGTCTATGAACTTTCTTCATCCGACACAATTCATCGAGAATATAACTTACTTTATGATGCATCCTCGTATGTGTACAATTCTGTATTTCGAATGATTATTGTACATATTGTGCTATTTGTGTTTGTTCTATTTCCAATATTTTTATTGTTGTTGTATCCTTTCAAATGGTTTCACAAGTTTTTAAATGTCATACCATTACAATGGCACATACTTCACACTTTTGTGGATGTGTTTCAAGGGGGATTTAAAAATGGAAGTGATGGTAAAACTAGAGATTTTCGATGGTTTTCTGCATTGTTCTTGATTATCCGCTTACTTGGTTTCATAATTTATGTAATAACTTTATCTTCAGTCTTCTTCTACCATGCAGCAATGATGTTGATTTTTATTATCATACTATTAATAAATATTCAACCATTCAGAAGTGAACAAGAAAATTATATCAACATAGGCTTTCTTCTACTGTTGTCAGCGTGGTATGCTGGAGTCACAGGAACAAATATTGCTCAATTTAATATAATATTAGTTTTTCAAGGCCTTTGTTCAGTTGTAAGTATCTTGCCAGTGATACTTATTCTAGTACTGTTATTGCACTGGATCAAGAAACAAACGAACTGCAAACTTTAGTATGTAAATCACATTTTTTCAGAAGTGTTTTATGCTTTTTTTTGTTTTGTTGATAACTTCAAACTTATGATTTAGTAAGTAATATTTCAATAATGAAGGTTATGTGCTTCATAAAGATATTTCTGTTATTGTTATTGAACACTTGAAAGAATAACATTGTGATAGCAAACAGGTTTCAACATAAACAAAAGCTTTGACTAAAATACCTTTCTTTCTACAATGCAACATCAGTATGAATAAACAACAACATTACATTTTGTCACCATTGACACATACACTAAATGTAGGAGGCCAAAGCAAGAGATTTTGGTTAAATACTGATAGGGCCTGCCAGATTATGCTCGAAGTTTTTAGAATTATTTCTTTTTTTTATTCTAAAAATTGAGCTATTATTCCAAAAGAATAGTATATTATTCTAGAAATTTTCATATTATTCTTTTATTTTTTAATTAGAAACAAGTGAAATTGTGATGATTGCAGTATAGCTAGCTGTATAGAGTTGGCACACTATGAAATGAATGAGTAAAACTATCAGTCTCTTACTGAATTACTCAATAATCTTTCAGTGAAAACCTTGTTCAATGAATGGAAAATAACATACTCTGCTGCAGCTGAAAACAGTTCAGTTGTGAGAAACCTTACCCAGCATTTAGGGGAATGTGGATTATGGCATTAAAGAATTTAATATGCTCAGCAGTGGATCCAAATTCTCTTCCCTTCACATTCGTAGGTCGGCTGGTAATAATATACAGTATTTGTCAATTATAATGCAGTATGATTGTTGAGTTGCTCAAGAAGATATTCCATTCAGCATAATTCTCGATATGACTTGCTGACTCTGAGCCTGACTGAGAGCTCTCCCAGTAGTTCAAACTTTCTTTTTTTGATTTTGGTAATACAATAACAGAATGGCCAACACAACCCAGCTGCAATGAAGATTTACCTCATAACCATAATTCTACACATGTTTATATCCTTTATTGTAAAAGAAAAGGGGGACAAAACACCATTGATTTTCTTTTGTAATTATGGATTACATGGACTGATTATTTTCATTCTGCTATTTATTATTCTCCTAAAGAATTATTCCACTATGCTATTACATGTCTATTATTCCAGAAAAAATGCTAGCATAATCTGGCAGGGCCTAATGCTGGAGCCTGGACACTAAAACATCTTCAATCTAATTGATCAACATCAAGCAAGGCATTTATTCTGATTGATGGCGCTGTTCTTGTGCAATGTTCTTATAAAACCTTTTCACTTCAATACATTTTGTAGAACAGTTTAAAAGAAGGTGGTCATAATTATTGTGGGTGTTTACTTAGCCCTACTGTAAAAACAATAGAAATTCTTCTTGTATGTCAGCACCAGTAGAAGGAAATGTCTGAAAGTGTTTAACTCCCTTCAGTTATGCTTTTTTTTTTTTTTTTGGCTAGACAATTTACACATTAGTTTGCATCAGCTACCATATATAGTTTCTAGTAGATACAGCATTTATTTATTTTAACATGCTTTATTGTTGTCCTTGATAGTGATTGTTTCGAACATGTACCTACATTTGTTGTAGTACAAACCTTGTACTGTATCACCTTGGATATCTTGTATGGTTTGTGGTCACAGCAGTGTTTGGATCCATATGTTCACTAATTGTTCTGTACAGCTTGTCCTCTCAGCACCTCCATCACTCTACTTGTACCATCCCCCATCAACATCACTTAGTTTCTTTTCCAAACTTGCATCATTCAGCAGCATTATCATACCTTTATAAAGTGGTATGTAAAATACATTTTGCAGTGATAATTTCATGCTTTGCCTACCATTATAGTGATTATTTACTTTCAAACTTGTATTAATCTTCCTACCATCATAAAGTTTTTCCTCTTCTCACAATGTCCACTGTCTCTCAATCCAGTTTCAACAGTCCTACTTCTCATAGCCCACTCAATTACATTGACTTTATATTTTAGATTACCACAAGGAGTTCCCTCGTGTTCTTCCTCATACTAATTGATATGGGCTAAACCCTGCAGGTATATGGACATACATCTGTCTGAGTGAAAGGGAGCTTCTACATACAGTTTATCCTCGTGAATGGGTATCATGTGGTCCAATGAGCTGTGCGTGCATTCCATCAACATCTTTACATGCGGGTGATATAGAGTAGTGTTCTTTAACTCAATACCAAGCAAACACTTGAATTCTTTCGTTAGTCCTGCAACATACTACTGTGCTATAAATCTAAATCTTAACCAATTACTATTAACACAAGTACAAATTCCTTATTACACTGAACTGCTCTACATCATGAGGTTCATCAACATTTGCAGAGTCAGCTATATCATCATTACAATCATCACCACAGTTCACAAAAAATTCCGTCCCTCTAGCATTCTCACTCTCATGCATTTCATTAACCTTATCTTTCCCTGCCTCCATTGCTCTTGTCTAATCCATGTACTGTTTGTTGACCTTTTTACTTGTCAAACTCACATACCTGGACATTCTCTGTTTGTCAATTACATGTAGTTTCAATAAACATTATTACCTTTGTGGTTAATAAGAGCAGCTCTTTCTAGGTACTTAACTTTATTTCCTTTTTACTTCAGTATGAACCATGTTTGGAGCAAGTGGCACTAAAACCATTAAAAAAGCAACAAAATTTAGACAGCCACAGTGAATAAGTATGCTAAAGCATGAATGCATTAGCCAGCACAATCAACATTTCTATTTTTAAAATGAGCTATAATCAGGTTAATTTGTACTCTAAGTTGTGAATATATCTTAGTTATAGACACTTCTGAGTAACAGAGCTTCTGATATTCCATCCAACACACACACACTAGAAGATCAATGTGGACATGGTCAATTAGGCATCTGGAGTAGAAAAAGTGTCCAACGTTGCTTAACTGAAGATTATATTTTTGCGTCTATTTGTTGTTGATACAAATTTGCTCCCATAAAGTTTTATAAATTGGTATCAATAACAGCAAATAAAATTTCTTAAATGTAATGTACTATACCCTATAAAGCATTTAAACAATGAGTGTGAAGTTAATTTGAAGCACATCTTATAAATATTTGTTTGCAATAATCGTTAAACAAAATTTCTTAAATATCCTAATAAAGACAAATAATAAAGTTATTTTGAAACACAACGGATATTTGTTTACTTTACATAATAAAGTTTGCAGTTCATTTAAACAGTGTTTGTTTCTTGATCCAGTAAAACAGCAGAACTAGAATAAAAACCACCGGCAATACACCAATGATGGAACAAAGGCCTTGAAAATATACAATATGACTGAAATCTTTAATATGTGCAATATCTATTCCTGTGACTCCAACATACCATGCTGACAACAGTAGAAGAAAACTTATGTTAATATAATTTTCTTGTTCACTTCTGAATGGCTGCATATTTATTAATAATATGATAATAAATATTCCCACCATGGCTGCATAGCAGAAGAAAATTGAAGACAAGGTTATTACATAAATTATGAAACCAAGTAAGCGGATAATCAAGAACAATGCAGAAAACCATCGAAAATCTCTAGTCTTACTGTTGCTTCCATTTTTAAATCCTCCTTGAAACACATCCACAAAAGTGTGAAGTATGTGCCATCGCAATGGTATGAAGTTTAACAACTTGTGAAACCATCTGAATGGATAAATCACCAAAATAATTATTGGGAAAATAATACACAAAAATAATATAATAAGAATGACTAATGTTCGAAATTTTTGACTGAACACCCTTGAATGTGCATCATAAAACAATTTGTATTCTCGATGAATTGTGTTGGATGAAGAAAGTTCATAGACCATGACAGAAGCAAGCATATCAAAACAGACACTCATAAATTTTACATTTGATAAAACTAAGACAGTGGCAAATGAATCAATTATTGAAGTTTTAACTTTAAAATAGTGATGAAATCGAGACAACAAGTAATGAAATGGTTTCCACAAAAGTCTTACAATTGTGTACTTTTTATCATACAATGAAATCATAAAATATGTAATTATTACCAGTACTAAAGGATACAAACCAATGATAAGATCCAATGATAAAATACTAATGTATTTCATGTGAAAACAGATAATGGGACTAAACATTCTTAAAATATCTAAATTCCAGATACTGAAAAATGAGCCTATAACTTTCACAAATATTATGAATTTTGAATTTCCATTTAGAGAAAGTAAAATAGCTCGTGACATTTCAGGTATGGATACTGCTTGACTGAATAAAATGAATCCATGAAGATAAGTAGATGTGATGTTGATATTAAATATAATAATTAGGAGACAAAACACTGTTAGTGGAACAAACACAAACAAGACTAGTTTTAACCAATTCCAGTGAGTCTGCTCACATTTAACACACGACATATTGTAAGAGAACGCCATTGGATAATACGTGTCTTCACACCTCCCACACAGAGTCTTATCTCTGTGTAGATCACCGCACATGTAAACATTTAGTTCAGAAATATTCTGTGGAAGTTTGGAATATCCATCATCTAGATGATCAAATTGATTCCTCTCATGGCTGTAAATACATTTTCCATATTCTATTGAATAGTTCTCATCATTATAAGTAGCACAATAACTATCACGAATGTAAACATGACCATACCTGCAGATCATGACTTTATAAGGTATTCTGTTACATACAGCAGTTCCATTGACACAGAAATGGCAAACCTCATAAACTTCATCTGTCAAATCTCTGCAATATAAAGAAACTCCAGTGTTGTTACAATCTAGAGTTAAGTTGAGAGGACCAGATTTCAAACCAAAAGTAGCGCTGAAGCTGAAGATTACAATTTGCCAGAATAGTTGTAGTTTAATGCATATACTTTTTTGCATATTGCTGTACGATTAGTTTCCACGATGATAATATCAAGACTACTAGCTACCCAGAGTCTGAGCAAGCAACTTATAAAGCAAGTCAATTTTCTTGGCTTGACTCAAAGGTATGAAAGAAATGACCTAACTAATTATTGTCTAAAGAACTAAAGTAAACTAATAAGTCACAAACACACAATTCCAATGCAATGTGCACACATAGTTAATTTATTTTGCAAGAATGAACAACGCTGGAACATACTGACAGAAAACGTTAAGTCAGCTCTTTAGTTAATTGAGTTTGTTCTAGTTGTTGACTAGTTTTCAAGTTGTACACATCACTAAAGACTATCAGTATTGGTGCTAAGCTATGATGACGTTTAAAGTTAGGCGATGTTATAGTCGTGGTTCTTTAGCTACAGTTAAATTATAATTGTTACTTCTAAGCATTTCTTAACCTTCCCATCTTCACAAATTTACACTTCTCACTAATTTTCAATTCAGCGTTAACATGCGAAACTTTTGCCTTCTTGTTTGTACCTTCGCCTTTCTTTATTGAACTTACTCATTTAGTACTCAACACACTCAATTACATTTTCAACTTCTATTTCCTTGTCTATTTAACCACTGACAGTAGATCATATTAAAGAGTGCTCTCGTGTTATTTCTACACACTATTTCTTATGGGCTAAACCCTGCAATTCTTCACTGCATCTGCGTGAGTACAAAGAGAGGAAATTAGAGTTACATACTCTAACCAGTCTATCCTCTGTGAGGATTTTCCTGATCATGCTTTTTTATGTGCAAGCACATATTAGCATTGTGGGTGATATAGAATAGTGTGTTTCAACTGTACACCAAGTAAGCATTTCTTCATTAGTTTTCACTGAATTAAGAACGATTATGATAAGAACTATTATGAGAAAGATTCTGTAATGATAGCCCAATTCTACCAAAAATCCTCTTTTAATTCTAGTAACAAGTCTTCTGCAACATGTCACATGCTAGCTCACATGCTTTCATTCTTAGTATCAACTTCTAACTTTCACCCTCACTAACAACAAGTAAATCCATACGCAACTTCTGTGATCTTTCATCTCACTCACATCTTCTGCTCTTCCTTGTCATGCTCTACTGTCCTTATCAACAGACTCAACTATAACATTGCTACAACACCACCACATGCTCATAACTAATTTTGTCATTCTGGCTTTCACTCTCAAGAATTTCATTATGCCTTCCTTTTTCCCTCTCATATCCTGCCTTTACGGTTCTTGTCTGTCTGAATTGTGCACTGTTTGTTTACCTTGTGTTGTTTGTCAAACTCACCAAACGAGACATTCTCCATTACATTCAGTTTCAACAGTTTACATTTTGGTAATTGCTAAAAGCAGCCCTTTCTCAGTGAAGTACCCATATTCTTCATCGGTTCATGGAATACCACCATAGTGTCAGGACGAAGTATTTTCCTCAATATCTTTGATTTGTTGACACAATTTAGATTATACTGTCATGTTGCCACGATGCAATGTATCAATAATGCTTAAGGCCATCAGAAACATTGGTATGTTTTTCTTCAAAGAGGAGTTAAACGTTATATTAAAAATACAGTGATACCCATTTTACAATACTGCACATTCAATCCACAAAAGCCACAAGTGCCAGTTTAAAAACAACAACACAAAATTAGCATTTCCTCAGAGAATGTTTATCTAACGTAGTTTGACGCTAACTGTGTCTATTTCAAATTCATTGCACACTTAGTACAGATATATAGTATTTTGATTGCAGTAGCTATATTATAACGTTGGTAAGTTATTAAATTAATGGGTAAAAGTGTGAGTCTCTCTTACTATTATATACTGAATTACTCAATATAGAGGATTTAATATTGCTATTTAATTTTTCAGTGAAAATCATAAATGTCCCGGCAAAAATGTTCAATGTATGGAGAAAACATATGCTCTGCTGCAGCTGAAAAGTTCAAATAATGAGATTTGGAGTAAAAAACAAAATAATTAGGGAATTATATGCTCAGCAGTGGATGCAAGAAAGAGAAAAAAATTCTATTTTATATTTATGGATTATATGGGCTTATTATTCTTATATTCCCTTATATTCTTTTAAATGCTATTCTAGAATTATTCCACTATGCACTTTAGTGTCTATTATTCCAGAAAAAATGCTAGCATAATCTTGTAGGACCTAAAGATCACATGCTTCAAGCAAATATTTGTTTAAACTATCTACCTGGTGAATTAATGCAGTCACAATGCTTGATAAATACATATAGGTCAGTAATTGATAATACCTGGTACTGCCTGGCTAGTATAGCAGACAAACTTGAGGCAATTATTTACTAGTTACACTGAACGCCAAACAGACAGCAATTATATTTTATTTACTTTAATTGATTGCTATGCAATTAAATTAATAGACAATTGTTTTAAATTCCAAAGCTGACATTGTAGGAGTTAATATTATTTAGAAATATTTCAGTGTTTCAACCAACAATGGAGATCACGTGCCATAGTTTATCCAGCAGTAGTTTTAAGTATTCTTCCTTATTCATAAGGACTGTGGCTATACTTTTATCAGCTGGACAATGGAAACATCAGATTATGTTTTAATTCACTTAAAGCTTTTCACTGTTGTTTACTTAGATTATCTTAGAGCTTCCAGGGATGCTGGCTGTCTATGCTGTGTGCAAACCACCCTCCAGGATGATATAATAAACATTAAGTGTACACTCCGACATCTTGCTGTTTACATTGTGTTATTATATCACCACGGAGAGTTCAATCAGTTGACCTCTTAAGAGAACTTTGGCAAGAAGTTGAAATGATCACATCTTACTAAAGTCAAAGATACTATACCTATTACCACAGAGTCATCCATAGTGTACAGTATATCCTGCAGTTGTGGTAAAGTATACATAGGTGAAACAACTAGAAGGCTTGAGCAGAGAATAAAAGAACAGCAGGATGCTTGTAAAAGAGGTGATGAGAAGGTTTCAGTCATTGCTGATGCTTGGCAGCAGCATCACCCCATTAAATGGGAAGAGGTAAGAGTTGTAGACAGAGCCAGTAAGAATCATGAGTTGAAGATCAAGGAAGCTCTACACATACAGATGACACCTGACAACAACACGTTTAGAGACATAGGTTTAGAGCTTCCAGGATGCTGGATGTCCATGCTGCGTGCAAATCATCCTCCAGGATATAATAAACAGTAAGCGTGCCCTCCAGAAATCTTGCTGTTTACTTTGTGTTATTATATCACCAAGGAGAGTTCGACCTCAGTTGACATCTGAAGAGGACTTCGGCAAGAAGTCGAAACGTAGGGTTAAGTTATAATTAAAAATATTGGTTGTTAAAAAGAGAAAAAAATTCCTATTATAATAATGAATGTCATCTTCTAATAACAAATTTGGTTGGCATGTTTAATTCATATACTTCCAAATACACAATAGAATTAATAATGCCATTTTGTGTTTTTCAAGGTGATAATTATAATAGCTAACACAATAAATATATGAAAATGTTTCTTGAGCCAAATTAGCCTACAAATAAGATAATAATTAGTATAAATACAGCATTTTCCCATTAAGTATCAATATAAAACAAGTTCAAAAACATGTTATATACCCTAAATTATTTCTTGATGTTATAAATTACACTTTCAGCTATGCACTTCGTTTTTGTGATATCTAACTGAATACAAATTGCATCATTTCACTACTTTTGAACTAAGCAATTTAATTGCAAATAACATAATATTATACTAAGTTACCAGGAAAAAAAACTGACTAATTCTGGCAAAATAATAGCACATGCGAGATAAATCTATTTGAAAACTGATGATTGATTGAAGTACAAATAATTATGTAAATTAAGAGCTTATGTCTAACTAATCTGCATTTGTCGCTGATATAAGTAATTATTGTAAACAATAACAAATGCCATAGTTACAACCGATTCTAAAAGGTGTATAGAATTGTGAACACAGTAAGTTAGGTTTCGGTGATGCTTTTGGATTTGGAATAATGTGATGTCTATAATCTTTGTCTTGTTAACAGCATCATGATCAATGGCATTAGGATGGGATAGTTCACTCTCTCGGGATAACACTCTGACACATTGTACACCACGAAGGTCGTGTTCGGATACCGACTCTATCTTGTCCGCATCCCCTTTTGTGTCTAGAGGATTTCTGGTAGGAGAGGTGTTATTATTATCTGAGGTATCTCCCTCTAGGAGGCTTAGAATGTCTAAGGAAGATGAGTCTGATAAGGCTACTGATGCAAATGATAAAGCATCCTCCTGAACTTCTTCTGGCATATTTTCTGGAATATTTTCTGGGCACGTCATTGCCATTTTTTGTTTACTGTTAGAGATATACGCAACCGGATCTGTCCAAGTCATTGAACCACTGCCTCTATTAGATCTCTCAGGTTCCTCACAAGAATCTGAACTGGAATTAGTCATTCTCTTGTTGTTTGAGCTCCTCCTTCTCCAGCACATGAACAATCCAGTGCTGTGACTCTCAGTACTAATATCTTCTGACATCTCAAGTGATCCACTGGTAGAGCAGTTATTTGATGGACTTCTGCACTTTCTTCCCTTTCGGTTCTTGGAGGAGATGTTGTGAAAAAATTTCTTGCATTTGGACCACCTGGAAGTATTCTTCTGTTGAGGGCTATCAATGACAGACTGTGTGTGATCTGAAGAGTGACCCATTGTAGTAATAGTATGAACAGGATCTTCTGGAGAACATGCATTTTGTTGAGGAGTTTTTGGGACCTTTGACTTCTTCTTAAAAACTCACCTCCAATTCTTTTTCTTTTTTTTATCAGGCATAGACTCAGCAGAAATTTCTACACAAGTAGTTTCTTCCACACTAGCAAAGCTTTCCTGCACCTCAACATTGCATGCATTTTCTTCCCCCAATTCTTCCTCAGCTTTTTCAATGTTTGTCATCTGTGGAGTTAAATCTGGTGGTAATATTATTGTCTCTATGTCTTCGTATTCCTCCTCGAGCTTGACTTCTTGTGATTTCTGGCAAGAGAGAAGTGGCTTCTCCAAATCTATAGGACATGATGCAGCATTCTGGGTGTCTAGCTCATTTTTGTTCAAACTTGTTGCTTTTTCTGCAGCAGAAGTCTCACTTTGACCCAGACTAGATGGAAAGTTGTTCTGAAGTTCAAACTTCTTCATAGGGCCGACTGGATGAGCAGTAAAGTATATTATACTGGACTTCGGAGCATACTTTGTTGAGACTGCATTCACTTCATTGCTAGACATGGCTCCTTCTTTAAACACAATTATCTGAGAAAAGGCATCTTTGGGCAAGTCATCAAGACATCCACTGTGTGATAACACTAGCTTGTACTGTCCGGCTATACTCCCAGTATTAGCTGCAGACTCTGCATCAGTAGCAAGATAAGACAAAGATTTGCCATCACTGCAGGTGCTAACAGAGCAGAGGAGAGAAGATTGGTGAAAGGCACTTTTGGAATGCACTATATTCCAAAGATCATCCACAGATTCTTTCTCTGTACAGAGGATCAAGAGAGGCTTCCTCAAATTCATGGCTCGGTCTGGAATCAATTGGTTGTTGTCTGCCCACTCTAGCATGGATGGTAGGCACCACAGCATCATGGCTGCATACTTGAACCCAATGGCGGTAGTCACAAAGCTAACTTCGCTACTGCTCTTGGCACTCCCAAGCCACTCTACTATGTTGGCAAGTCCAACCTGCTGATAATGTGTCAATATGGATTTTTGGCTTAGAAGGAATCTCTCGGTGATGTCATTTCCATGTGTCATCAGAGTCGGGTAAATGAGCTCAGCACTGCACTGCTGGACTGTCACTTTTTTAGGGACAACTCTTATCTTGCCTTCTTCTTCGTCTTTCTCAGACTCTGCATTTGCCCTGATGAGGATAGTAGTAACTCCTCTGAAATGATAGACTATATCTTGTTTCTTCTTGTTGGCCAAGTATTTGGTCTGCACTATCACAACAGCAGACAGAATGTAGCTTGGGATGTTCTTGTAGAAATTATTTGTTACTACTTCATTGGTGTTCTTGACTTGTGAGAATTCAGTCGAAGTAAGCACGACTTCAGAAGAATTGACTTGTTGACAAAAAGTGCAGACTTCAAATTCACTCTTTAGCAAGCAGCACTGGTATTGTCCCTTGGAATGAGGTGTTGCTGTATCTTTGTGCTCCATTGGTAGGATGACAGGCAAGATTCCAGAGACAAGTGTGTAAGCTGCTGCATCTGTAGTTATGAACAAGACAGGCTTCGAAAGATCCAAGCAGCCAGAATTTCTAATGGCAGCACTGCCTAGCAAGCAAGGCAGAGCATACACAAGCTCCTTCAGTCCCTTATCTCTGCAGATGTTCATTTCAATAGGAATGTGACTACAGTTAAAATCAGTCACACGATCCAACATTTCTTCAATTCCATGTATTTGAGGCTCTAAAAGTAGTGGCATAGGACACTCTCCACTGGCAATCATATCTGCATAATCAACCAGGGGAGGTCCTGAACATTTGATCAATGTTGGAGAAATCATGCAGTAACTAGAAGAATATGTTAGCAAGACAACAGAGCAATATATTTTGAATCCAGTCAGGGCTGGATCCCAAGCTTCTTGCCCAATGACTAGAGAATAGTCACTGTGAGAAAGATGAGGAAGGCTGTCTGTAGTACACACTATAACATCATATTTGATGTTGTGATCAGAGGAAACAATAGAATCAGTGTCAGTAATCAGATAGGATTGGTAATGAGCACCTTTAGCCATTTCACTATCAGTCAGAATTTGTTTGGTTTTGAGGAGCATCTTAGTGTCAGAAGCTAGTGGACCACCAATGGTCTCCATCAGGCAAGAGGCATCAGCTATAGTATTAGAAACAATCAGAATCGGTTTGGTAATGTTGACCTGGATCTGATGGAGATATCCAGTGTCACAAGCAAAGCCTTAGAGATAGGGTAAGTAGCACAGCAGTTCAGGTATGCTTTGTTGTTGGATGCACACCTGAGGATTCTCAGAATATCGAATAGCTTTCATGAGCTGCAGAAGAGACTTCTTTATATTAGAATTCACAAAGGAGTTGTCAGAGAAAAGCCTGCTGGTGACAATCTTTCCCCACTTCTTTAAAAGTGTGTCTTTTCATCCTTAGTGAACTTTGAATCAGTCGTCTTAGATTGGGCCATTGTGTAAGTCAAAGAATAGAAATTTTCTATTGGCAATACGAAATAATTCTGTGGAGGGAATAATAAATATATAATAAGGCAATTTGAGTATGCAATTGAATTTGTGAATGGACAACTTAATTATAACAATGTAAATAAAACCATATTGTAGCCACAGTTGTACAAATTTTGTATTAGCAAAGCAAATAGCTGTGATATTATATACAGCCAAAACATTAACACTTTATGATATATTAAACACAGTTAATTCATTCAACTAGATTATATTTTAAAGTTAAGAATGCAAATCTTATTTTTGGTTACTTCCATTGCAAAAGTAACTCTGCAGTATAAATATTGCTTTTGAATGCGAACATAAACTATAAAACTTGTTAAATTGTTTTTGCATAGAGTATAGCTATTATACTGTTACAGTTTCTTAATGTTTAGCTAGTTTATAAAATTTATTAGCAATATTTTCAATGATTACAGTGTTTTTTAAAGTCTGCATATTATATGCTAACTTTTACCAACTAGCTAGAAAAAAATTAACTTTTAGAAAGTGCTACCAAGTATTTGTCCAGTTAGATTTGAATTTCAAGTTCCTCTCAAAAGTAAGTGATACTCTAAAACTTATACACAACTGCACAGATTCTTTATAACCCTATTCATCTTCTTTATAAGTCATAATACAACTGGCTGAAACTGGGAATTTTGGTAATGTTAAATAAAAGTCATTCAATAGCATAAAAAAGTGGTCTCTCTGTAGTAATAAAGATTCTCAGATTGGGTAAAAGGTAGTTGTCCATAATATACACACCAACTTCACAGACTTTGTCTTACATTGTTTATTGTCTCAATTACTTCTGTGTTTAACATAATCATAAACATTCTGTATTTCAAGCTCACCTCAATAAATAAGTGTACAGCACGGAATTACCATAAGGAATGTGAGAACAACAACTTGAAGAAAAGCGTCGTCTTACTGCGAAGTTTCTACGTACGCTCTCTGCTTATATTATAGGTAGCGATTGACGATACACGCATGCGGACGCTAACGAAGTTTTATTGACTGACGATTCATACCTTCCAAATCTTTGTTCTGGTTTGCGCACAAGTCTTGCACAAGGAATTGAAGTAATAATGCGGTAAATAAGTTTTAATGAAGATTTTTGTTACTCTAAAGAGACTAGATGAGACTAGATGAGACTAGTTGAGACTGAAGAGATTAGAAGAGACTGAAGTGACAGAAGAGACTAAAGACTAAAGAGACTAGAAGTGATTGGAAGTGACTAAAGAAACAACTAGTTAGCTATTTAGTTTATGCTGTAGGGAATCATGTTCTATAAATAACTCTTAAATGATGTAATGAGAGTACAACTTCATGAAGAAATAACCTATCAGTTGGAGGATGCTGAAACCAGGTACTCTGACACTGAATTATAATTTTTGGTAATTTTTACGCATGGGTCATTTCATATCATACAGTCATTTAAATATCGTGCTGACTCTCAGAAACAATGCAGATGGCATGAACAGAAAACATAGCCCACTATTGTCCACTTATTCCAATAGGTGCAATCAGGTAAGGGGGTTAGGGTGCCACTCCCAACAGATATGAGACAAGCACATTGAATGCGTCATAACTACTGAAACATTTAGTCATACATATTTGTGATGTGGTTGCGCAGTTTGTGATGTAAACTATGCCATCATTAATTGATGTAGCGAGGAAAGGGTCTGGTCAAGTGAGGGGAGGTACGCTGTACAGGACCCACGAATTCCTGGGGAAAATGCGGTGTTATCAGGACACCAAATTAGCACAAAACGCGAATTAGAACCGTTTCGCTTATTGCTCTGCTCTGCTCTCCCAGAGCATGCAATAAGCGAAACGGTTCTAACTCGCGTTTTGTGGTAATTTGGTGTCCCGATAACATTTCCTCGCTTTGCGTTTGGGTCTGGCCATATAAGAGGTTATGCAGGAAGTGACGTAGAAGTGACGTTTACTTAGCAACAGTTGCTACGTCGCCATTTTGAGTGGCAAAACGTAGAGTGGCGCGCTGCGTATTTTAGGCTAATTGTGTCTTCACCTGGCTTTTCTGCTTATTATTTCTCGTTGGACGAAGCTTAAATACGGTACAGGGAAAGTTATCTAAGCTGGAAGCCTGAAGACCCTTACCTCAGCTAAAAGGAAGGATTTATTGAAGATCCTTGGGGGGATAAATAGTATCCAGATATATTTTGGTACCTCATTGAATAGACACTAGTAAGTAAACGTTGAAAGCTTATAAAAGTCTTGATTCCTACATGTATTTTATTAATGGTTAGGTAGCCAACGTTAAGGGTGTAGCAGTATCAGGTTCTGATTCCCACTTAATAATTGGTTCAGTGCGTCACTCACAAAGGCTTACAGTACCTCCACCAACTCCTTTGTTCAATGAACTATTTGGATGAACCCTTCATAACAATTGCATTTATTAAACCAATTGAACTGATCGAGACGGAGCTTCTACCCGACCTTGTTGAAATGGTTCAGCAAGAAGCAACGGTTATTTTAGCACATCTGTCTTCTAGCATTTCTTCTGATATTGTGACCATGGAAGGTCCCGTTAGATTATGGTGCTACTGCAGGAAAGCAGAGTCTGGAAAGATGATCTGCTGTGATAATAGTAACTGCCCAACAAAATGGTTTCATACGACTGAAGTGCCTGAAGATGAAATGGATTCCCAATGGAAAGTGGCTATGTCCATCCCGTCATCGCATGGGGAAAAAAGTTGAAGTCTAACTAAACTCGGTTATTGTACAGTTTATTAGCTATGTTTTTTGGAATAATTTTCCCCCCCAACCAAATATTATAAATTCACATTTCATTATTTAACATTGTAACAACAAAAAAATGGGAATGGTTTTAATTAAGGTGAAACAACTGATGGACATAAATTACCTAGTGCACAACTTATAATGACTAGCTATTTTATCTTTTGGACTAGTATACATTCTTTTTGACTGGTCATAATAAAGTTGATTGGTGTTGTTGATTCAAATATAATGTACTATTGACAAAGTAGGCCTATGACTCGTTCAACATGAATTAAACTCTTGACAGTTGACGAGAAAAATCTACTTCACTTTTTGTCAGCTGTGGTTTTTCACCAGTAAATGGTGGAAGCTTGACACAGCAGAGTCCAGCACTTTCATGAATATTAAAACCTCTATCTGCTAAAACAAGTTCACCTGGAAATCTTCATATCTTCTTTATCTACTCCATTATTTTTATCTTCTTTATCTGCTTCATTATCCCTGTGTGTGGTTCACAGTAACTTCACCATTTCCATTATCACAGAGCTGTACCTGGCTTTTGGCAGCTTCTAATCTTGCTGTGTCTTCTCTTCTTCTTTTATTCAGTTCAGCACTCCTTATAAACCCATGCCATCGATAACTTTCCGTTTTAGAGGGCTTGTATTGTGTGCAAACACTTACGATACGACAGGAGACAAAGGGATAGTTACATTAACATCCTGATACATAATGATCGCTATATAGCCAAGTGTACTCATTAGGTATCGGGTCTTTCCAGCCTACAACCGCTATCTATCTAACATCAGAGCCTTTTTTAAAGCAGTTCGTACAACCAACAGCACAAAATCTCTTCACTTTTGCCACTCAAAATGGCCGCGTGTAGGGCGTGTACATTTATCACGTCACTGACTTCCTACATAACCTGTAAAATGATTGCACCACATCCTGGGAAGGTAGTCGCGCACAAACATACTTGTTATACATTGAGGCCGTGAAAATAGGGATTCTGAAGAGGATGGCGGAACTAGGCTGGGGATTAGAACGGAATCAGGATGGAGAGGTAAGCAAAATATGGTGGAAGGAAGTGGCCACCATAATACCCACGTATAAGCCAATGCAGATTGGCGCACTTCTTACTTGTTGTGCAGCGTAAGCTATTGTCATTTAAGAATAAACTGTCGCTGTGCTCACTGTTTATTGAGCGACCTGTCACGAAGTCTCTGAAAACTCAGAGGAGAATTTACAATCAATTACACCGCAGAAGCTATGTGCAGGCTGCTACTTTGTTCTTAGCATTATTGCTTTTACTATTTCAAGGTTAGTATATCTAGTTAAGCAATCATAACAGCAACGAGTAGTTATATAGCTAGCTATGTGAACCTTGTGCCTACTCACTGATCACTTGTAGAAGATAGATCATATACAGTTGCAGGAACAGAATATAGCTACTAAACTGAATATGTGCAGCAATAGAATATTCCTAAATATGTGTCTGCCCTTCCATTGAGAGCACAGTGAACTAAAAAATGTATTCATTTGTTCATTTTACAATAAAACAATTTTTTATCATTTATTGTGGCCTTTTGCCCCCTCCCTCCCCCCACCCCATCCTATCCCAAAACATTATTTTTATACATACAACCTTGTATGTACCCTATGTGTACTTCTTGTCAAAATATTTTCACTCTTTGACTTTCTATGAAAACTATCGTACATTTAGCTAGTTGCTTTTATTGCAAGAGCACTGGTCACTAGCTTATACTGTATGGAAATGATGAGAATATTAATTTTTAGCAGTAAAGATACTAAGCTAGCTTGCTACCTTATGTGAATTTTACACTAAGTTAGCAATCGTTTGTGCAGCAATCATTGTTATATTATTCAACTTCTGAGCTCATGCCTTCTGATAGCAATTGGGAATTTGTTTCCTTCTTTTCCCAAAATGATTTAGATGATAAACAGGTAATTCATGTGACAAACTTGGTTTTCATAAGTAAACACCACAAGGAACCAGATTCTGATAATCCCACCACATTCACTTATTTAAGCTAGGCTATTCTTTTAAATCGTTTGTGCAGCAATCATTGTTTTATTATTCAACTTCTTAGCTCATGCCTTCTGATAGCAATTGGGAATTTGTTTCCTTCTTTTCCCAAAAAGATTTAGAACAGGTAATTCATGTGACAAACTATATTAATAACACCCATTTAAAAGAGTTTGGTATTATATAAGTAACATCATTTTTGTACATTGACAGGTTTATATTTATTAACTTTCAGTTATTAGTTTTTTTAAATTCTGACTGATGAATATCACTTATGGTTGAAAAGTTGTGATAATTGTTTATGTTGTAAATGTATTTCAGTGAATATTTTTATCATACAATCAATACATATATATCTAAATGTTGGGAATAGAGAGACTAAAACTTGGTTTTCATAAGTAAACACCACAAGGAACCAGATTCTGATAATCCCACCACATTCACTTAAGCTAGGCTATTCTTTTAAATCGTTTGTACAGCAATCATTGTTTATAAATGGTTAACTATTGATAGATACTGAATCATTGCGTCCTTCAGATGGAAATTATTGTAGTCAAATCAGATCTCTATTATCGAGTGACAATATGTGCCGCAATAGAAGTATCTATCAAGATTCTTATAATTGGAATATTACGTAAGCTTTCCATCATATTTATAATAATCATCAAATAATTGTTGAGAAAGTAAAAGGAAGTGAGAGGTACAAATTAGAGGTATAATGGAATATATATTATATAATATAATAATATATATATATAATAATTATATATATATATACATAGTATCTACATTAGTATTATGTGTACATTTGTTTAATTTATAGTCTTCTTATGATTACTGGATATTATTAAACTAATTTCACGATAAAATAATATAATATGCAAGTAATTACAAAGGCAGCTTAACTGTCTCTTGTAGTTCTTACAAGTTCCCCCTTCCTCGTTCCATATCATTATGGGAATGGAATAGATAAATACTTTCAGTTTAATTGTTTTTTGTTTTGTTTGGCTCATCATTTGTTTTCTTTGCATTTTGTCTTTGCATCAACCAATTATGCTATTTGCTAATTAACCCTCAGCGCGTATGCGCGAAAGGTTTGTCTGTTTGTCTGTCTGTCTGTCTGTCTCTCTGTCAGTCTGTCTGTCTGTCTATCTGTCTGTCTCTGATTTTGGAGATTACTGACAATTAAACGTTGATTTAAGTATGAACTTACTCAGAAAGAAGAGTTATGGCCGTTCATTTTGTGCTATATTTTGAATTTCTGGCTAATTGTTAAGAAAACATGAAGCTTTCAGCTCTGCGTTAGTACTAGCTTATATGGGTAACGCCCCAATCATGTGAGCAAATAATTTCTTGCAGCCCGCTGTGCACTTTGCTTTATGCTTGGGAAAGTTAACCAATGGAGTTGAAAGAAGTGAAGTTTTGCTTTGAAAATGTATACTGTTGAGTGTTTGTGGCTAGTTTACCATCTTCTCTTATGAAGACAGTGTACCATTTTCATTGCTCGAGCTATATTGATGCCTCATTAAAATAACTAACAAATTGCTTGTTCTTTAGGAAGGATATTATATTGTAATAGTTAGGTATAGTGTTTAATAGCATTGAGGGCTCGCACCTTACATAAAAAAACATTTCCTGTTAAGTATTTGATTTCTTAACATAAAAAGTTTCACCTCAGCATCACAGTCATAACTTAAAATTAGAGGGAGGATCTATAAATGGCTTCTTTTTTCTTCCTCTTGTTCTTATGTCAGATTGTTGCTACTAGGGCAATTAAAGAAACGAAGACAACTAGAAACAACAACTAATTGTAACTAAAAAAAAAGCATGTAAAATCACTGAGAATGTACAGAGAAGGCAATAACTGTTCAGGATCGTACAACCTCTCCTCACAGGAAGCAGCAGGAGAACAGTCTTCTGCAGATTCAAGGGATCAAGCTCAAGAATGAACACTCTATTCATAGACTATCACTTTGATATGCCATACTTTACCTAATCTAAAATCTTAAACATTGTAATTTATTCATAACCACACACAACCCAACAACTTCTGTATCATAGAGTATCCATTTAAGTAATGTGTAAATGTTGTGTAATCAATGATAATAGATTGCTGAAACTGTGGCTGTAACTCTGCGTGTCTGCCAATTCATTTTTCTTAGTAAGGTCTACAACAATGGCATCAGTATCCGTCTTCCTTGCTCTGAGCTACATACAGCGCAAAACCTCAGTTGTGCTTAAAGTGGTTCCTTGACATTCTGGTCCTTCGACTTGCTGCTCGAGGGATTTATGCCCGCTCGACTAATAGCTTTACAAAGCCAAGTCCAGAATCGTGAACAGAAGGGCACGGAGTCTATGAAGCAGCAAATCCATGACTCATGAAGAAAGAGATGAAAGGTTAAGAAGAGCTGAATTGGGTCAGGAAGAAAAGGGAGGAGAGAGAAAATGATGTAATGAAGCACCAGGAGGTGCGAACCCTCAGCGTATGTCCACCAGATAACCTCAATCAATTAAATAGATGCCACGGGTAGGATTAAACCACATGATAGTGCTATGTAGCTTGCTAGGAAATAATGCAATAGGGCTGCATGGTGAAAAATGTCACATACTGGTAGTTGATTATTGTATTCTATTATATACCTAATCAATTCCAAGTTATTACAAGTACAATTGAACCATACTGTTGAAAATTTTGAATTTATTTGGATGTGAACATTTTGAAAAATAGAAATTACATGCAAGAAATGAGTTAGGTAATGAAAATGATTCTCTGAATGTAAAAATAATGAACTTGATATATGCCAAAAAAAAAAAAAGAAGTAATGACTTGAAGGTCCAAAAAAAGATTAATGTCAAGTATATGAAATGGTGAAAGAAAATAATTAATTCAAAGAGATTAAAAGTGCCACCGAAGAAGAAAAAAATTGATTTGGGAGGGAAACAAGCAAACAAATAGCAGCTACACTAAACCCCTCTCCGTTGCAGAGATCAGCAGTAGAAGCGAACGTCTGTTAAAAATCATTTAAAAATCAAAGTTATTACATCAAGCGCCATTGTGTGATGAAGTACTTACGAGTGCTTAATAATACTTCACTGAATCATGCCTTTAAAAGGGGTCAGACTACTATTAGGGTTAACAGTTTGTAAAATGTTTTTCAAATTTTCAGTTGCAATGTTTTGTTTATCATGCCAATTATAATATTATTCAGTCATTCTCGGCTGAAATAATTATAATAATAGGAATTTTTTCTCTTTTTAACAGCCAATATTTTTGATAACTTAAGTTATAATTAAAAATATTGGCTGTTATAAAAAAGAGAAAAAAATTCCTATTATTTTAATTATAATATAGGCTGTAATTGGTGTAGTTTTAGCTAATAGTAATGAATAATTAGGGTAGTATTTTAGTTTTGCTTCTGTTCAGGGTTGTAAAGCCTGAACGAATATGCCACTACTTAGAAAAGACTATGCTAAATATATCAGTTCAGAGTCAGATATACTAATTGTTTAACATTTATCATTAAGTAGGAATAAGCCAAGTATAAAACAACTAACTGAAGAATACTAGGGATACAGAATATGAGGGCCACCAATGAATGGCCTTACAACAAGTGTGTTAACATAGGAGTCATAATGTTACAGATGTGTGTGTGTTTGTGTTTGTGTGGGGAAATGTTATCTGAGCCAAGTAGTTATATAGGTAGGGTGTGTTGCTTGAGATGCTATGAATGTGATGGTGGTGGAGTGTAAAGGTGATAAGTGGTTAATTAATAAATAGTTGTGGAGGAGCCCAAACAAGTAAGTCATTAGAAAGAATTCCCAAATGTAGGTCTATGAGTTAAGTAAAAGTAAGGGAAGATAAAATGAGCAAAGATAAATTACAAATATATGTAAAAACAAACAAAAACAGCACAAAACAAACAGGAGCTACATGCCATGACAGTAATGTTTCAATTTCATTAGTGTGTTTTAAAACAAACGTATTATGTTTTATTACAGGTGTGCCCCCCCACCAACTACTTGTTTAGTTTATATTAGTTTCAATTGCTCACTTCAAAGAGATGGTAAGTGAAAACAGCTTACAAAATCATCTACAGATACTTGTTAGTGTCAAATTATGTAAGCAAAACACATTATATAAATTTAATTAGTTTAAAATGCTAAAACAGATTATTTGTGTAGTTGTTTTGCTAAAAGATACTATCAGCCAGAAATATTTCAATAACACATACCCATTTAAAAAAGACAGCATTGATAAGCTACCGTGCTCGGTTAAGTTCAATAGCAGGACAATAATTTCAGTTTAGTCCCTGGTGGCAATATTTTATCTTTTCATTCTGAAATTTGTAAAATAATACATCTAAACAATAAGTTGTGTGCTTCAGCATAACTGACGAATGAGCTATCCCAGCTACATAATTATTTTCATCTATATTATTAGGTTACAACTACTAAATGCAAAAATTTAATTCATTCAATTCCTGTGATTAAAGAGCTAATGGAAAGAGAATGCACAAGGAGCTACAATGAAATGATAGAAAACAAAAGAAGCTCTTCAATAAACACCAGAATTTTTTACCTCAAACTCAAGTGTAGTTTTTAGCAGCATGAACTCTGATATTATGTAGAAGTATGTCCATATTATGAAGAGTCTCTGAAGTTGAGGTGCATTTACATTAATGACTGATAAAGAGAAGCATTTTTTCTTGTAACTACTATCTATCTGGATACTTATAAGTTACTGTGATATTTTGCATTCAATAGTTCAAAAACAAAAGCAAACAACAACTGCAAATTTATCCTATTATTACAGGAGATTTCAAATTCTGGGGTGCCATTATTGAACAGGTTTATGGTTGATGGCAGTTATCCTGATTAATACATACAGTATTGCTTAGGTACACACTGAATTATTTAGTCATGCTGTTTTGGAAGAACATTAATGCATTGAGCCCCCCATGGATGACTTGTTGTTTTTTTTCAAAGGCAATATTACAATGGCTAGGTTATGTGGATATAATAGAGTACCACATGCTCCAGTGGTTGATTGTCTCAGTACTGACCTGTGAAGGAATTCCAGAATTGGGCAGGTAGAGAACAAATAATTTTAATAGGCTTTAGACAGAAGTTGAATGAAAAGATGACGAGGTAAGTCTAAGTGCTGTAACAAGGACTAAAATGAATGAGAGTAGAATGCATATAAATGATAGCATGTGTAGCAAAGCAAACTATGTGATTCATGTCAAAGATATAATTGTAATGATATGGAACATTGCTCACTAATTACTCCTACAAAGCACAGAGTGCACTAGAACTACATACTATGATTTACCCTCCTGCTTTTGAGGCAACAAAGTACTATGCTGGTTTTTTTATAAGGTCAAAATATTGATGATATGATTATATGTGTTTGTGTGTGTGTGCATCAATTTGTTCCTATATAGACTTAATGTAGAAAAACTTTAACTTGTTTTTTTGTGCTTAAAAGTAACTCATTATTTAAATTTTGGTCAACAAAATCAAGTCATATTGCAGGTACTATTGTTGTTCGATGTACATACCAGTCAGGTGTACAGAAGATTTTCTGCAATCTGAGTCAGCCAACAAGAACTCAACCGTTTAACAGACAGTAAGATATGTACATAACTACAGCAAAGCTAATAGGTATGATAATTGACAAATAAAATATAGTAATACTAGTAATGTGCTTGAGCACAAATGGTGTGAGTGAGCCAAAACTATAATTGTTAAATGATTGATTATAACTCTTAACACTCCAGCTACTAAAAAAAATCAGAGTTTTTAAATTACGTATATACGGTAAAGGCATTCAATGCCATAGTAACCACCAGGAACTCAACGGTTTAAAAGACAGTAAGATATGTATATAACTACGGCTAAGCTATATACAATATATTATGATAATTGATAAATAAAATATCATTTAGAGTCAATAAAAAATAACCATTATCAAGTAAATTCAATAAATACATGATTCATAATTTAAACAAGTATGATTATGTTGGAGGATGCATTATGGAAAAACTATTTTACTTTTTTGGCAGTTTATCAAATTCCATTTCCTTTTTTAGTGTTGATTTCTATACATTTTTTAAGTAGAGATCAGATATGGTAAAGTGTGTCATAAATGTTGAGACAATAATTTGGAGGTCTATTTAACAGTACACATTGCATAATTTATTAGTTGTCCATTATATTCGTTCGTAAATAAATGATGCTAAGTGAGGCACTATCAGGAGTGTACAACTTCAAGCATTGTATATATACTATGGCTAGATATTTTACTCTTAGGCTTTATTTTTCTAGCTGGCTCATGAAATGAATTAGCCTGCTCATGAAATATTTCACTGTATCACACTCTGACTCATGGAATAAGTATTATATATATTTTTTACGAACATTAGCACATGTGATTGAAGACCACAAAGTTTGAAGGCGTTGTAGTTTTGCAGAGCTGGACATTTCTTTACAATATAGAAAATGCAATGTATCGTAAATTAATTAGTTTTAACTCCTAGAAATTTAAAATATTTTGGTAAAACTAACAACCATAATTAAACTAGCTCACTTGTGATCACATATTACTCAATGTGAATATTGATGTTGTCAGGTTTAAAAAAAATGTTGTTATTTTAGATTTTCATGTCAACTATCTTCTTCATCTCTAGCTGGGTGTATTTGTAACATGACCTGCCCTAATTCAGGTAATTTGAATGTGGCTTATAAGCTATGTTAATCTTTCATAACTTACATAGTTAAGTTGATTTGCTAGTTTCACAATGTCTACATATCATTCTCATGAAAAATGGAAATATTTTAAACATTTTTTTTCATGTTTTATATTTATATTCTCTAGTAATTAAGTTAATAGTACTTCTGAAGAAAACTAAGAAGTCTTCATTAGTTTATCATCTGATCTGCAATGACTTCTATTCTGTGAAACGTGTTTCCTCTTTTAAATGACTTTTGAAACTCTAAAAAAATTGTAAATTATCTGTGTATGAGAAATTAAGACAGGAATATTCATTCTCAATAGCACTCAGTTTCAAAGTGTTGATCTGAAGAATAATATTTTATGCAGTTTCTTGACAGTTTGTCGTTATACTTTGGAATAAATCCCAGATCATTTTATAACTTGTACTTTTAAATAGGATTGTACATTGTATATATTATTATAATAGGTGTTTTTCATGTAGAAACAATTTCTTCTGTGTCACCTACCCGGCGTATTCTTACAACAACTTCCAATGAAGCTATGGAATCTTCTCAGAATGAATTAGGTATATATTCAATGTATATAATATACATGTAAAAAAGCAATAGTGCAACAGACTAATAAAGATCAGTTGCTAGAAATGCATGCAAAGGTCACAGTATTTATTCAGTCATTCTATCTAGTATGATAATAAGCTGTTGTGGGTAGCACTTCCTATCATTCTATTGTAATCACGTGAACAAATAATTTCTTGCTGCCTGAGGCTATTTTGCTTTATGCTGCGACTTCATGCTGAGTAATTAACAGAGTGCTGGAGTTGAAGAGTTTTTGCATTGAAAGCACTGTTGAGTGTCCCTGTATGCTTAATTTCAAAGCATTGATTAAAATAGCTCAAAAATTCTTGACAGTTTGCCATTGTATTTTGCAAGGTGTTTAAAATCACTGATTGCTTGTTTCGATTAAATAGGATTATATGAAATATTATGTTCATTATTGTAGCAGCTACTCCTTTAATTTTACCTATATCTCTGAGGAAGAATCTGGTATTGTGTTAGATCGACATATTTCTATTTAACCATTTCACCGCTGAATTGTCAGGGAAATGAAAAATGCTTTTTTTGGATTGTCTCAAGATTAAAAAAACAACAACTGCAAATAGATAAAGAACTTGCCATATCTTATACTAGACTGTCTGTAGCTAATGCTGAGTAGTATAATTACTTCATTCTCAGCATATCTTCACAACTGTTTCATCTTCTAAAGCTGTAGTCAAACACTTGATTCTTTCATAGTGTTAGAGTGAGGCATTGCACATGAGAATAGACAGTGATTTTCCTGAGGCATTACTTCAAACTGCTGTACGGTGGTTATGGTAGTGAAAGGGTTAATAAATGATATATTATGTTCATTTATTATATGCTAGATATCTTCGTAATAGTGTTTGTAGGAGGTTGACCCTTGAGATAATTCACAGATATCTTATGGTGAGTTATCTATGAGATATCTGTGAGTTATAATACCTGTATTGATTCATTACCCTTAAACACTCTAGTAATTAATAGTAACCTACCAAGCTAACCTACCCCTGGCAGGAACAAAGGAAGCTCTCATAAAGTGGTCCAGCCAGGAAGTGGGTGTAGCCAAAACAGTTCATGGGTGTGGCCAAAACAGTTATCCAGAATTCCCAATTTCAAAGGATGGTCTGGCCAAAACTGGACCAACCAGCCTGTAACCTGGTCAGAACAGCTGCTATAATATCAGCTGGGGGTGTAGGGCTCCCATATGAAGCTATCTATTTGTTTAGATTAAAAAAATTAATAATAATTTACTTACTGCTAAAAATAATGAATTACCTATAGGGGTAGAACCAGTGCCAATGAATCTATACTTTTATGGAAGTAGCATTTTCTCATTGAATTTTTAGCCTTCTCAGCCAGATACAAGCATTGAAACTAGCAAGCCTTCCATGCTTGAGTTACTAACACCAGCTACTTGATCACAATTTAGCTGTTCTTGCAGACTGTATGGTTAGCTTATGAAATTTATTCTTAGCATTAAAATGCAAATAAGAATTTGATGTGTATTTTTCTTGTCGGAATGATGCATAGTCATGCAACACGTACTAGACCACAGATTAGTTTGTTTTATTTATTTGTTTTGTGTGTGCAATAAAAATATCACACAAAGGTTGCATAAAAATAGCATGTTGGTGGTAATATTTATTCAAAGCTTTTTCTCGCTTGCAGATGCTTCAGATTCTCAAACTATTATTCTTCATTCCACTAAAATCATTCCCAGCTCAAAAGGTAAGTGCAGCTCTTTTTTGTGTTTGTGCAATTCACTAACTTTATTCATAGTCGTGGATAATAAAAATTTACTCAAATATACGTACTTTAAAAGTTGGATTTGTTTATGTAATTTTTATATGTAATTCTAGTTAATCAAGTGGTCACCACGCAGCTATCGAAAGAACTAGGTAAAGCATAATATACAACCTGCAGGTTTAATGCTGCACTTTTGAAGATCACCACAATAAGAATGATGTGGCACTGTGGCTGCTTAACTTAGCAGTATTGTTCATCTATTACTGCTTAGTTATAAATTTTCTCCTACTATGTTTCTTTTATGTATTTTCTAATTGGCGAGCGAACGTAGCGAGCGAGACACTTACAGGGGTAACACAATTGAAAATCGAGGATGTTTGTTTGTTTATATATATGTTTGGACGTACGTAAGGCATTTTTGTACTTTGACCCTTGCATTTTTGTGTTAGTTCGGTGGTCGACCCCGTCCCAAACTTCACTAAACGGAATCCTCTGTTTATCGATCAGTACCTGTATCACCCTAGAAAATGAATTGTTTACCGTTTTGAATTCTTTTAAGGGTGAAGTTAAAACGTGAAAACTTACGGGACTTCCATTTCTATTCGAGTTAGTGGCGGTGGTAAGTCAATGCGCTCTTTGTCATGGTTATAAGCCGTACGCAACAGTATTTACTTTAAAATGCATTGTCCACTAGACTAACCGCGAAGGTAAGTCTTGCGTAGGTGTATGTCCAGTTGTGTCAAAGCGTTGTGGTGCTTTACAGCCACTATTTAGCTAAAGAATATCACAAAGAAAACGTTTAAATAGCGTGTATTGTTTTGTTGTTGTTGTTTTCCTTCAATTCAAACAGTTGTAGCGAGTTATTACTATGGCACTGAAATTCCTACAGTGTATGCGTAATTTAAAAACTCGACCTTATTTTCAGTAGCTTCAGTGTTAGAAGTCAAAATCATTGATATAAAAATAGTATAGTCTTTAGGCTCGCTCGCCATTTGTGCTCAAGCACATCACTAGTAATAAGAAAGTTGTCAAACACATGGAACTTAGTTTGACTTTTGTCTATCTTGATCCCCAACATTTCAAGAAATCCAATGTTTTACATAAAACTTTTTTTTAAAGTGTTATTTATTAAATTATAATTTATTCAGTGATTTAGGGGTGTAGAATAGCCACTCTCAACTTGGGCAAATTTTGTAATGCTCATCTTTCGAATTAACACTTTGTCTTTAAAATTCCTTGTTTGCATACTTTTCAGAGCAACCTTGAAAATGTTTCAACATTTATGAAATGTTTTTATAACTAGTTTTTCTCACTTTTTTTTACAACCTTTGCCATAAACAAACTAGTTAACAGAGAATAGATAAATTGATTCTGTGCACTTCATCTACTAACTACTAAAGAGTGCATACGTTTTTTCAGAAGCCTTCTACAGTGCAGCTTGTCCAAAACAATCAATAATGCTTTATCCATAACAGCTTCTAAAACGTTTACTAATGTTTATTCCGAAACAATCTACACCAAGCATTTACTGTTTCTCCAACAACAGCTGCAAAGAAGGCAATTTGCACTACTCTTTTTTTCTCTCTGCACTACTGATGAACACATCAGGGTTAATGAAAAATTTGTGGCAATCACTCAGTTACACGTGAGCTGCTCAAAATGACATCAAAACTTGGAAGGTGAGGATGTTTCTTTGTGAAACAACTATTAGAGTCACATTAGTTAACAGAAGCTGTAGACCTATGTTGGAAAAAAGCGCTACTTATTAGTAGCCCCAGAAATAATTATAGTGTTCCTGCTGGTTAGTTCAAGTAGAAGAAGTTGATGATGTAGAAACTTTTTTAATTTTTTTATTTTTATAACTTCGGTTTCTTGCACTCTGTGGATTAGAAATTGAATGCATAGCATCATTACAGACTCCTAAAGACAACGAATCACTGTTTTTAAATTATTAAACCATTACATCTTAAACCAGATGCAATGTGAAGTGAATTTAGTATTTCACCTGTGGGAAAGAGATAGCCAAACCTAATTAATAGGTAGTGCTAGCACACTCTCTCTTAAAAAAATAAGACAAAATGATAAAAACAATAATGATGATGATGGTGAGGAGAAGGATGATGATGATGATGTTGATGATAATAATAATAATAATAATAATAATAATAATAATAATAATAATAATGATATCATTAATGGTTCTCGGATACTTTATATAATCATACTTTGTGGCAGCTTATTTACAAATGTTGTAAATATAAACATTTTAGAGCTGGACAACAATAATGTAAATGAACCGGTGGTTGGTGGAGTTCTAGGAGCAATACTCATCATGGCTGTGTTGCTAGCAATAGCTATATTTATCATTATTATTGCAATTAAATTCAAGAAGAAAGCTGCTGCAATGCCACTGGGCAATAACATCATTGAAAATGCAGTCTATGAAGGTACAATTGTAACAAGAAAATAATGTGTTTACCATCAGCACCGCAAATTATTTTTCACTATTTGGGATACCTATGCAGTGATCTGTGCATGATAATTCTACTAAGGACAAGGCTCCTTGAGCATCTCCTGCTAGCTACTTAGGTTTAATGGATTCTCATGAATTTGAGAACCGTATGTAAAATAATACAATACATCTTGATTAATAGCTTACAAATTCACGTAGAATTATCTGTCAAAAATCTAGCTAGCGTTGTCTATGAAATATTAAGGATTTGCTGCAATTTTACACTAATGGTAGGCTTATATTATTGTAAAGGACATCATCTGAAACATTATCATTTTTTAGTTTAGTGTTATTTTTATTCTGTGATAACAATAATGCTTTTAATGCAGCTAATGTAGAAGGCCGATACTCAGAAGTTGGTCCCAAACTTCATGCTGAACAGCACAATAATATGGTACTAATTAGCAGTTCTCAATGAGTGCTTCATTATGACTTACTCATTTGCAGGATGATCAAGAAGGAAACGCATATGCAGAACATGGAGCCTCTGAGAATAACACCAAGGTATTAGAAATACTTATTTTTATCAACAATTATATTGTTACAGTAAATATTGATGCACTTTTAGTTGTGATTGTATACATGATTCAAACAATACTAGTTAAGTTTACCAATAGCTAGTTTTAGAAACATATAAATAATAGGGTAAAATCTATAGATTCTCTTCTTTTTACAGATTTTCATTACCAGTGTTATGTTATCCAAAATATAAACATTAAAAATTATCTTTCTTAATTGTCAAAAAAATTAATCAATACTTTAGGCAATACCAATCACTGATGATACCTATGAAGTCCCCAGCTTTGAAGAAGAAGCTTTATATGTTCAACTTGAGACTATTACCACAGGAGCATTACTGCGCCATTCCATCAAGTAAAAATTATTGGTTAATACACACTAATAAATGATATAGCAGAATTAAAACAATAGTCACTACTTCTCATTAAAACAGTTGCATAGACAACTTTATCTTACTTGATTTGCTTTAATAGTTCACGTGGAATCATGTCAAGCTTTAGATTGTAGCTCTATTTTTCTAGATTATTATAGGCAGTGGTTATTTATGGTGGCCTTTTAATACAACTACTACAAAAACCACTACAATTTTAATTTAATTAGTCACCAATATTGAATTAGCATTTGTAAAGAGCTTAATTTTCTCTTAATAATGTTTTAATACATATTCTAATGAATTTTTAAAAAAGTATTCTATGTTCAACTTTAGACTGGGTAAAAAATTGGGAACTGGGCAGTTTGGGGAGGTATTCAAAGGAGTGTGGACAAATAATAATGGAGAATTGGAGGTAGCAGTGAAGACACTCAAGGCAGGAGCTGCAGATGATGACAAGATTAAATTTCTGCAAGAAGCAGCTATCATGGGCCAATTCAAGCACCCCAGTGTTGTCACTATGCATGGAATAGTCACTGAAGGGGAACCAGTAAGATATTACTATAATTCTACAAATTCTTAACTTTACCTTGACCATCAATTATTACTAGATCCTCTTAGTATTGGAGTTACTAGTAAATGGTGATCTGAGAAGTTTCTTACTTAAAGAGAAGTCCTCTGGCTTAACACAGTTTAATGCCAAATGTCTATTGAGTTTTTGTCGTCAAATAGCCATTGGAATGGAGTATTTGTCTTCTAAAGGATTTGTCCATAGAGATCTAGCAGCAAGAAACATACTTATGTCTTCTAATAATAAATGCAAGGTATTGTAATAATAATAATTGTAGTAGCCCATAAAGGTAATGTATTGAGTATTTTAGATTGCAGATTTCGGCATGTCTCGTAATTTAATGTATGACAGTTACTACGTCTCTCACGGTGGACTGATACCTGTCAAGTGGACGGCTCCTGAAGTAAGTTACTGGTTTCACTAAGTATATTTCAGGTGCTTAGTGTACCTGTGCAAGAGAGCTATAGTTTAGTCATTCTGTCCTGTGGTCAGTCTGTAAGGCTATCTGTTTGTCTGTCTGTCATGCTCTGATTTTGTAGTTTACTGATTTTTTGAGATTACTGACAAAATAAGCATTAAATTAGATACGAGCTTACTCGGAATGACTATATAAGTCCTTTCATTATTTTTTTTAATTTCTGGCTGATTATTGAGAAAATGCTAAGCAGTCAGCTCCATGTGTGTATCAACTAGCTTTTATAGGCACCCCTTATTATCATATCTTAATCACTTCAGCAAATAATTTCATTCTGCCCGGCAGTTTGTTTAATTCTGGGTGTCTGTCCCTTGCTACAAATCCAGATTATTTGTCCACCCTTGTTATCATATATATAAAGTAATTTTTAAACTTTTTAAGTTCATTTTACCTGCTCAATCCAAATCTGATGAATGCCAGTTACAAAACCTTGAGCATTTCTCGGTAATTAAATTTCAAAATGTAGCTACCCTTCAATTTTACGAATTTTTTAATCTAGTAAATCACCTCATTTACCTATTACTTTAGTATTAGGCCATAGTAGCTTCTTATTGAAATTACTTGTTCTCTGACATAGCATTTATAATGATACCAAACTTTAGTCTGTTAAGTGCCTGTTTGTGCACTGTATATAGTAATTTCCATCACTTTGTTCGTGCCACCTGCTTGTTCATGTTCAAACTGGTAAAATAGTCTAGTTTAGAAACTAAAACATGGTACTTCCTTCAAGAAATGGAAAGTTAGTTATTTATAGCTATGCTCTATTTTATCCTGAAAGATTTAGATGTTTAGGTAACAACAGAGTGTCTTATTGTCAAGGGAGAACAACAAAATAACCAACAAAGCTATCCAAAGCAAGAATCCAGAGCTTTTTCATGAAGCAAGTAAGCTTCATGGTGATGACCTCAGTCATACTGAGTGATACTTTAAGAAGTGCAAGATTGAAGCAAGTGACTTGACGAGTCCAAAAAAATTACACAAAAATTTGTGTTCAATTACTAAGTGTGCTGTTGTCAAGAATGGACAGTAAAACGTCCTCAAAAAATTTCAGTAGTTACATGAATAAAGACATGTATGTAGAACTACATCTAATAGTCCAGTGTGTAGTCCCATTAGCACAGTATGCCAAGTAATCTAGAGTCATTGAAGTACTTTTTACAGATGATTGCTCATTTGGCGACTTTAGGTTCATAGCACTTAGAAGACTATAAGCAGCAATTCAAATAACATTTCAGATTTAAAAAAAAAAAATTTTCAATTTAAAACAAAATGCTCAATGTTTCACCACTAACACACACCATATCTGATTCAGCACAAAAATGGGTCTAGAAAGTTAATCAAACTTACTTTACTTACACATTTGGTACTTCATTTATTGTAGTAGTAAATGCTCATGTTTCAGTTATTGTGCTATTTTTAAACCAATTAGGCATTACATTACAAGAAGTATTCCAGTGCCAGTGATGTGTGGAGTTTTGGAGCTGTCATGTATGAGATATGGAGTGTGGGACACAAGCCATTTGAAAAATACACTAATAACCAGGTAAGTTCAATGAACATTATCAAGAAGGTTACCTATGTACACTTTATTCAAATTAGTTAATAAGGGCCATAGATACTGGATATCGTCTTCCTCCTCCTCCAGGATGTCCACGAGAAATTTATGCTATTATGATGGAGTGTTGGTTAGTTTCATTATTTTATTAGGGAACATTTTTAGGAATTGGAAACATAATTGCAATGGCAAATACATATCAACAAGTATTGATTAAAATGCATTTGAACACTAAGTGTCTGAAAAAGGCTTTTGCATAGAATGAAAATAATTAATTATTATAATTATATTGGAAAACTTCAACAAACATTTTGTTATTGTTTATTTACACAATAGGCACCCAAAAAAAGAGGTGAGGCCAACATTCAAGACACTAAGTTACAAACTGTCTAGACCAGACTTCTTATTGTTACTATGGTCAGAAGAAGATAGACTTGTGAATTCAGAGGCTGATAAGTTGGGAGCTCATCTTGAGGTTGCTGAAGATCTTTACAGTGACCTGCAGAAGATATATCAAGAATATTCTTAACTGTGGGAAAGAACTGACATTGTGTGCAGACTGTTCAAACAACTCGTTTAGTTATCTCTTTCATTTGCTCATTAAACTTGTTTAGGAATTGTAGACCTCGTTTATAGCTCAGGAACAAAATAGTACATAAATACACATCCTATTAGCTGCTATGCTATAAAGAATGAAGCACCAAAGGTGAAACACTCAGCGCTACTTTAAACTAGCTAGAAATTATAAAATTATTTCGGACCAAAATAATAATTATTATTGGCTGTTCTAATCAGGTCACGAGCATCGAAAAAAATGATATAAACACTGTCTTCATAAGAGAAGCTAAACAGGCCAGAGACACTCGCCTGTATATGAGAAGTGAAAGGATGTCTTTTGTGGTTGTTTTGTTAGGACAAAATTCAGATGATTTGGTGACTAATCAAATAATAGAAAAAAATGAAAGTACAAAGATGAAAGTAGTTTTATATAATTTCAACCATGAAGAAATTGAATAAGCAACTACCACTAAATACAATAACATTCTGTCTGCTTTTATGGGCAACGCCCCCTAGCATCACGTCATGATCACGTGAGCAAATAATTTCTTGCAGCCAGCTGTGTAGTTTGATTTGTGCTCTAGGAAGTTGACGGAGTTGAAAGAAGTGAATTTCGCGTTGATAATGCTTATCGGTGAGTGTATCTGGCTAGTTTAGCATGAAAACAGCATTTCCATGTACCATTTTCATTGGTCGAACTATTTTGATGCCTCATTAAAAATAGCAACAGATTGCTTATTGTTTTGAAAGGAGATTATATCGCAATAGCTAGGTAGTGTTTATTATCTCCCCACTTCAGAATTCGCTTCCGCTGGAACTTCGTGTTCAACGTATGGCTCCACCTAATCTGTTGAAAACATTCCGTCTAATACGGGTAGAGCTTCTGTGGTAAAGAATGACATTGTCTCCAACTAGAAACTACTCGAACTGTACGTTTCCAAGGTTAGCGATGCACGCGTGCGCACTTACCCGTACTAGTTCACTTAGCTACAGTGGTATTCACTTAGTTTCCACCTAGTTACCGAGATATTTCCATTGGTTACGCGTTATTTCACTTTCCCCGTGCGATTTCAATTGAACAGCGATTTTTCCCATACATTTTTGAATGGGAAACTTACGCGCCGTACTATTAAGATAAGAACTTACTCAGGACAAAAATTTAGGACCTTTTATTGTGCTGCTTTTTTAATTTGGGGCTAATTGTTGAGAAAACGCGTAGCTTTCAGCTCAGGGTAGTACACGCTTTTATGGGTAACGCCCCTAGCACACGTCATAATCACGTGAGCAAATAAATTCTTGCAGCCAGCAGTGTAGTTTACTTAATGCTCGGGGAAGTTAACGGAGTTGAAAGAAGTAAATTTTCGGGTTGAAAATGCATACCAGTGAGTGTTTCTGGCCGGTTTAGCTTCTTCTCTTATGAAGACAGCATTTCCATGTACCATTTTCATTGCTCGAGCAATATTGATGCCTCATTAAAACAGCTAACGATTGCTTGTTATTTTGGAAGGATTATTTATGTTCAGGATTATCTAGCAAACGAGGATGTGCTTACTAGGTACAACTAGAGCACCAAGGATGGAACCCTCAGCGCATTATTACACAACTACTTCAGATTATTTAAAGGTCAACTACCTTGGACACACGTGGTTAAGAGAAAAAAAACACGCGAACTATAAGTGATCACGTGACTGCGGTATGATGTAAACAATGCAATGTACGCGAAAGGTAAGGGTCGTTGCATCTAGTTTGCGCTTGTTTGGAGCTGAAACCTTGTTCAATGAATGGAAAATAACATACTCTGCTGCAGCTGAAAACAGTTCAGTTGTGAGAAACCTTACCAAGCATTTAGGGGAATGCGGATTATAGCATTAAATAATTTAATATGCTCAGCAGTGGATCCAAATTCTCTTTCCTTCACATTCGTAGGTCGGCTGGTAATAATATACACTATTTGTCAATTCTAATGCAGTATGATTGTTGAGTTGCTCAAGAAGATAATCCATTTAGCATAATTCTCTATATGACTTGATGACTCTGAGCCTGACTGACAGCTCTCCCAGTAGTTCAAACTTTCTTTTTTTGATTTGGGTAATACAATAACAGAATGGCCAACACAACCCAGCTGCAATGAAGATCTACCTCATAACCATAATTCTACACATGTTTATATCCTTTATTGTAAAAGAAAAGGGGGGAAAAACACCATTGATTTTCTTTTGTAATTATGGATTACATGGACTGATTATTTCCATTTTGCTATTTATTATTCTCCTAAAGAATTATTCCACTATGCTATTACATGTCTATTATTCCAGAAAAAATGCTAGCATAATCTGGCAGGGCCTAATGCTGGAGCCTGGACACTAAAACATCTTCAATCTAATTGATCAACTTCAAGCAAGGCATTTATTCTGATTGATGGCGCTGTTCTTGTGCAATGTTCTTATAAAACCTTTTCACTTCAATACATTTTGTAGAACAGTTTAAAAGGAGGTGGTCATAATTATTGTGGGTGTTTACTTAGCCCTACTGTAAAAACAATAGAAATTCTTCTTGTATGTCAGCACCAGTAGAAGGAAATGTCTAAAAGTGTTTAACTCCCTTCAGTTATGCTTTTTTTCCCTTTTTTTTGGCTAGACAATTTACACATTAGTTTGCATCAGCTACCATATATAGTTTCTAGTAGATACAGCATTTATTTATTTTAACATGCTTTATTGTTGTCCTTGAGAGTGATTGTTTCGAACATGTACCTACATTTGTTGTAGTACAAACCTTGTACTGTATCACCTTGGATATCTTGTATGGTTTGTGGTCACAGCAGTGTTTGGATTTATATGTTCACTAATTGTTCTGTACAGCTTGTCCTCTCAGCACGTCCATCACTCTACTTGTACCATCCCATCAACATCACTTAGTTTCTTTTCCAAACTTGCATCATTCAGCAGCATTATCACACCTTTATAAAGTGGTATGTAAAATACATTTTGCAGTGATAATTTCATGCTTTGCCTACTATTATAGTGATTATTTACTTTCAAACTTGTATCAATCTTCCTACCATCATAAAGTTTTTCCTCTTCTCACAATGTACACTGTCTCTCAATCCAGTTTCAACAGTCCTACTTCTCATAGCCCACTCAATTACATTGACTTTATATTTTAGATTACCACAAGGAGTTCCCTCGTGTTCTTCCTCATACTAATTGATATGGGCTAAACCCTGCAGGTATATGGACTATACATCTGTCTGAGTGAAATGGGAGCTTCTACATACAGTTTATCCTCGTGAATGGGTATCATGTGGTCCAATGAGCTGTGCGTGCATTCCATCAACATCTTTACATGCGGGTGATATAGAGTAGTGTTCTTTAACTCAATACCAAGCAAACACTTGAATTCTTCCGTTAGTCCTGCAACATACTGCCGTGCTATAAATCTAAATCTTAACCAATTACTATTAACACAAGTACAAATTCCTTATTACACTGAACTGCTCTACATCATGAGGTTCATCAACATTTGCAGAGTCAGCTACATCATCATTACAATCATCACCACAGTTCACAAAAAATTCCGTCCCTCTAGCATTCTCACTCTCATGCATTTCATTAACCTTCTATCTTTCCCTGCCTTCATTGCTCTTGTCTAATCCATGTACTGTTTGTTGACCTTTTTACTTGTCAAACTCACATACCTGGACATTCTCTGTTGGTCAACTACTTTTAGTTTCAACAATCGTTATTACCTTCGTGGTTAATAAGAGCAGCTCTTTCTAGGTACTTAACTTTATTTCCTTTTTACTTCAGTATGAACCATGTTTGGAGCAAGTGGCACTAAAACCATTAAAAAAGCAACAAAATTTTGATAGCCACAGTGAATAAGTATGCTAAAGCGTGAATGCATTAGCCAGCACAATCAACATTTCTATTTTTAAAATGAGCTAATCAGGTTAATTTGTACTCTAAGTTGTGGATATATCTTAGTTATGGACACTTCTGAGTAACAGAGCTTCTGATATTCCATCCAACACACATACACTAGAAGATCAATGTGGACATGGTCAATTAATTAGGCATCTGGAGTAGAAAAAGTGTCCAACGTTGCTTAACTGAAGATTATATTTTTGCGTCTATTTGTTGTTGATACAAATTTGCTCCCATAAAGTTTTATAAATTGGTATCAATAACAGCAAATAAAATTTCTTAAATGTAATGTACTATACCCTATAAAGCATTTAAACAATGAGTGTGAAGTTAATTTGAAGCACATCTTATAAATATTTGTTTGCAATAATTGTTAAACAAAATTTCTTAAATATCCTAATAAACAATAATAAAGTTATTTTGAAACACAACAGATATATGTTTACTTTACATAATAAAGTTTGCAGTTCATTTATACAGTGTTTGTTTCTTGATCCAGTAAAACAGCAGAACTAGAATAAAAACCACCGGCAATACACCAATGACGGAACAAAGGCCTTGAAAATATACAATATGACTGAAATCTTTAATATGTGCAATATCTATTCCTGTGACTCCAACATACCATGCTGACAACAGTAGAAGAAAACTTATGTTAATATAATTTTCTTGTTCACTTCTGAATGGTTGCATAGTTATTAATAATATGATAATGAATATTCCCACCATTGCTGCATAGTAGAAGAAAATTGAAGACAAGGTTATTACATAAATTATGAAACCAAGTAAGCGGATAATCAAGAACAATGCAGAAAACCATCGAAAATCTCTAGTTTTACCGTTGCTTCCATTTTTAAATCCTCCTTGAAACACATCCACAAAAGTGTGAAGTATGTGCCATCGCAATGGTATGACGTTTAACAACTTGTGAAACCATCTGAATGGATAAATCACCAAAATAATTATTGGGAAAATAATACACAAAAATAATATAATAAGAATGACTAATGTTCGAAATTTTTGACTTAACACCCTTGAATGTGCATCATAAAACAATTTGTTTTCTCGATGAATTGTGTTGGATGAAGAAAGTTCATAGACCATGACAGAAGCAAGCATATCAAAACAGACACTCATAAATTTTACATTTGATAAAACTAAGACAGTGGCAAATGAATCAATTATTGAAGTTTTAACTTTAAAATGGTGATGAAATCGAGACAACAAGTAATGAAATGGTTTCCACAAAAGTCTTACAATTGTGTACTTTTTATCATACAATGAAATCATAAAATATGTAATTATTACCAGTACTAAAGGATACAAACCAATGATAAGATCCAATGATAAAATACTAATGTATTTCATGTGAAAACAGATAATGGGACTAAACATTCTTAAAATATCTAAATTCCAGATACTGAAAAATGAGCCTATAACTTTCACAAATATTATGAATTTTGAATTTCCATTTAGAGAAAGTAAAATAGCTCGTGACATTTCAGGTATGGATACTGCTTGACTGAATAAAATGAATCCATGAAGATAAGTAGAGGTGATGTTGATATTAAATATAATAATTAGGTAACAAAACACTGTTAGTGGAACAAACACAAACAAGACTAGTTTATTCCAGTGAGTCTGCTCACATTTAACACACGACGTATTGTAAGAGAACGCCATTGGATAATATGTGTCTTCACACCTCCAACACAGAGTCTTATCTCTGTGTAGATCACCACACATGTAAACATTTAGTTCAGAAATATTCTGTGGAAGTTTGGAATATCCATCATCTAGATGATCAAATTGATTCCTCTCATAGCTGTAGATACATTTTCCATATTCTATTGAATTGTTCTCATCATTATAAGTAGCACAATAACTATCACGAATGTAAACATGGCCATACCTGCAGATCATGACTTTATAATGTATTCTGTTACATACAGCAGTTCCATTGACACAGAAATGGCAAACCTCATAAACTTCATCTGTCAAATCTCTGCAATATAAAGAAACTCCAGTGTTGTTACAATCTAGAGTTGAGTTGAGAGGACCAGATTTCAAACCAAAAGTAGCGCTGAAGCTGAAGATTACAATTTGCCAGAATAGTTGCAGTTTAATGCATATACTTTTTTGCATATTGCTGTACGATTAGTTTCCACGATGATAACATCAAGACTACTACCCAAAGTCTGAACAAACAACTTATAAAGCAAGTCAATTTTCTTGGCTTGACTCAAAGGTATGAAAGTAGTGACCTAACTAATTATTGTCTAAAGAACTAAAGTAAACTAATAAGTCACAAACACAGAATTCCAATGCAATGTGCACACATAGTTTATTTATTTTTGCAAGAATGAACAACGCTGGAACATACTGACAGAAAACGTTAAGTCAGCTCTTTAGTTAGCTAATAGAGTTTGTTCTAGTTTCAAGTTGTGCACATTGGTGTTAAGCTAAGATGACGTTAAAGTTAGGCGATGTTATAGTCGTGGTTCTTTAGCTACAGTTAAATTATAATTGTTACTTCTAAGCATTTCTTAACCTTTTCCATCTTCACAAATTTACACTTCTCACTAACTTTCAATTCAGCGTTAACATAACTATTTCTCATCACATCCAATATTGTTCATTTAGTACTCAGCCCACTCAATTACATTTTCAACTTCTATTTCCTTGTCAATTTAACCACTGACAGTAGATCATATTAAAGAGTGCTCTCGTGTTATTTCTACACACTATTTCTTATGGGTTAAACCCTGCAATTCTTCACTGCATCTGCGTGAGTACAAAGAGAGGAAATTAGAGTTACATACTCTAACCAGTCTATCCTCTGTGAGGATTTTCCTGATCATGCTTTTCTATGTGCAAGCACATATTAGCATTGTGGGTGATATAGAATAGTGTGTTTCAACTCTACACCAAGTAAGCATTTCTTCATTAGTTTTCACTGAATTAAGAACGATTATGATAAGAACTTTTATGAGAAAGATTCTGTAATGATAGCCCAATTCTACCAAAAATCCTCTTTTAATTCTAGTAACAAGTCTTCTGCAACATGTCACATGCTAGCTCACATGCTGTCATTCTTAGTATCAACTTCTAACTTTCACCCTCACTAACAACAAGTAAATCCATACGCAACTTCTGTGATCTTTCATCTCACTCACATCTTCTGCTCTTCCTTGTCATGCTCTACTGTCCTTATCAACAGACTCAACTATAACATTGCTACAACACCACCACATGCTCATAACTAATTTTGTCATTCTGGCTTTCACTCTCAAGAATTTCATTATGCCTTCCTTTTTCCCTCTCACATCCTGCCTTTACGGTTCTTGTCTGTCTGAATTATGCACTGTTTGTTTACCTTGTGTTGTTTGTCAAACTCACCAAACGAGACATTCTCCATTACATTCAGTTTCAACAGTTTACATTTGGGTAATTGCTAAAAGCAGCCCTTTCTCAGTGAAGTACCCATATTCTTCATCGGTTCATGGAATACCACCATAGTGTCAGGACGAAGTATTTTCCTCAATATCTTTGATTTACTGTCATGTTGCCACGATGCAATGTATCAATAATGCTTAAGGCCATCAGAAACATAGGCATGTTTTTCTTCAAAAAGGAGTTAAACGTTATATTAATAATACAGTGACACCCATTTTACAATACTGCACATTCAATCCACAAGAGCCACAAGTGCCAGTTTAAAAACAACAACACAAAATTAGCATTTCTTATTCCACTATGCACTTTAGTGTCTATTATTCCAGAAAAAATGCTAGCATAATCTTGTAGGACCTAAAGGTCACATGTTTCAAGCAAATATTTGTTTAAACTATCTACCTGGTGAATTAATGCAGTCACAATGCTTGATAAATACATATAGGTCAGTAATTGATAATACCTGGTACTGCCTGGCTAGTATAGCAGACAAACTTGAGGCGATTATTTACTAGTTACACTGAACGCCAAACAGACAGCAATTATATTTTATTTACTTTAATTGATTGCTATGCAATTAAATTAATAGACAATTGTTTTAGATTCCAAAGCTGACATTGTAGGAGTTAATATTATTTAGAAATATTTCAGTGTTTCGACCAACAATGGAGATCACGTGCCATAGTTTATCCAGCAGTAGTTTTAAGTATTCTTCCTTATTCATAAGGACTGTGGCTATACTTTTATCAGCTGGACAATGGAAACATCAGATTATGTTTTAATTCACTTAAAGCTTTTCACTGTTGCTTACTTAGATTATCTTAGAGCTTCCAGGGATGCTGGCTGTCTATGCTGTGTGCAAACCACCCTCCAGGATGATATAATAAACATTAAGTGTACACTCCGACATCTTGCTGTTTACATTGTGTTATTATATCACCACGGAGAGTTCAATCAGTTGACCTCTTAAGAGAACTTTGGCAAGAAGTTGAAATGATCACATCTTACTAAAGTCAAAGATACTATACCTATTACCACAGAGTCATCCATAGTGTACAGTATATCCTGCAGTTGTGGTAAAGTATACATAGGTGAAGCAACTAGAAGGCTTGAACAGAGAATAAAAGAACAGCAGGATGCTTGTAAAAGAGGTGATGAGAAGGTTTCAGTCATTGCTGATGCTTGGCAGCAGCATCACCCCATTAAATGGGAAGAGGTAAGAGTTGTAGACAGAGCCAGTAAGAATCATGAGTTGAAGATCAAGGAAGCTCTACACATACAGATGACACCTGACAACAACACGTTTAGAGACATAGGTTTAGAGCTTCCAGGATGCTGGATGTCCATGCTGCGTGCAAATCACCCTCCAGGATATAATAAACAGTAAGCGTGCCCTCCAGAAATCTTGCTGTTTACTTTGTGTTATTATATCACCAAGGAGAGTTCGACCTCAGTTGATATCTGAAGAGGACTTCGGCAAGAAGTCGAAACGTAGGGTTAAGTTATAATTAAAAATATTGGTTGTTAAAAAGAGAAAAAAATTCCTATTATAATAATGAATGTCATCTTCTAATAAAAATTTGGTTGGCATGTTTAATTCATATACTTCCAAATAAACAATAGAATTAATAATGCCATTTTGTGTTTTTCAAGGTGATAATTATAATAGCTAACACAATAAATATATGAAAATGTTTCTTGAGCCAAATTAGCCTACAAATAAGATAATAATTAGTATAAATACAGCATTTTCCCATTAAGTATCAATATAAAACAAGTTCAAAAACATGTTATATACCCTAAATTATTTCTTGATGTTATAAATTACACTTTCAGCTATGCACTTCGTTTTTGTGATATCTAACTGAATACAAATTGCATCATTTCACTACTTTTGAACTAAGCAATTTAATTGCAAATAACATATACTAAGATACCAGGAAAAAAAAACTGACTAATTCTGGCAAAATAATAGCACATGCGAGATAAATCTATTTGAAAACTGATGATTGATTGAAGTACAAATAATTATGTAAATTAAGAGCTTATGTCTAACTAATCTGCATTTGTTGTTGATATTTAAGTAATTATTGTAAACAATAACAAATGCCATAGTTACAACTTACTCTAAAAGGTGTATAGAATTGTGAACACAGTAAGTTAGGTTTCGGTGATGCTTTTGGATTTGGAATATGTGATGTCTATAATCGTTGTCTTGTTAACAACATCATGATCAATGGCATTAGGATGGGATAGTTCACTCTCTCGGGATAACACTCTGACACATTGTACACCACGAAGGTCGTGTTCGGATACCGACTCTATCTTGTCCGCATCCCCTTTTGTGTCCAGAGGATTTCTGGTAGGAGAGGTGTTATTATTATCTGAGGTATCTCCCTCTAGGAGGCTTAGAATGTCTAAGGAAGATGGGTATGATAAAGCATCCTCCTGAACTTTTTCTGGAATATTTTCTGGGCACGTCATTGCCATTTTTTGTTTACTGTTAGAGATATACACAACTGGATCTGTCCAAGTGATTGAACCACTGCCTCTATTAGAACTCTCAGGTTCCTCACAAGAATCTGAACTGGAATTAGTCCTTCTGTTGTTGTTTTAGCTCCTACTTCTCCAGTACATGAACAATCCAGTGCTGTGACTCTCAGTACTAATATCTTCTGACATCTCAAGTGATCCACTGGTAGAGCAGTTATTTGATGGACTTCTGCACTTTCTTCCCTTTCGGTTCTTGGAGGAGATGTTGTGAAAAAATTTCTTGCATTTGGACCACCTGGAAGTATTCTTCTGTTGAGGGCTATCAATGACAGACTGTGTGTGCTCTGAAGAGTGACCCATTGTAGTAATAGTATGAACAGGATCTTCTGGAGAACATGCATTTTGTTGAGGAGTTTTTGGGACCTTTGACTTCTTCTTAAATACTCCCCTCCAATTCTTTTTCTTTATTTTATCAGGCATAGACTCAGCAGGAATTTCTACACAAGTAGTTTCTTCCACACTAGCAAAGCTTTCCTGCACCTCAACATTGCATGCATTTTCTTCCCACAATTCTTCCTCAGCTTTTTCAATGTTTGTCATCTGTGGAGTTAAATCCGGTGGTAATATTATTGTCTCTATGTCTTCGTATTCCTCCTCAAGCTCGACTTCTTGTGATTTCTGGCAAGAGAGAAGTGGCGTCTCCACATCTATAGGACATGATGCAGCATTCTGGGAGTCTAGCTCATTTTTGTTCAAACTTGTTGCTTTTTCTGCAGCAGAAGTCTCACTTTGACCCAGACCAGATAGAAAGTTATTCTGAAGTTCAAACTTCTTCATAGGGCCGACTGGATGAGCAGTAAAGTATATTATACTGGACTTCGGAGCATACTTTGTTGAGACTGCATTCACTTCATTGCAAGATATGGTTCCTTCTTTAAACACAATTATCCGAGAAAAGGCATCTTTGGGCAAGTCATCAAGACATCCACTGTGTGATAACACTAGCTTGTACTGTCCGGCTATACTCCCAGTATTAGCTGCAGACTCTGCATCAGTAGCAAGATAAGACAAAGATTTGCCATCACTGCAGGTGCTAACAGAGCAGAGGAGAGAAGATTGGTGAAAGGCACTTTTTGAATGCACTATATTCCAAAGATCATCCACAGATTCTTTCTCTGTACAGAGGATCAAGAGAGGCTTCCTCAAATTCATGGCTCAGTCTGGAATCAATTGGTTGTTGTCTGCCCACTCTAGCATGGATGTTAGGCACCACAGCATCATGGCTGCATACTTGAACCCAATGGCAGTAGTCACAAAGCTAACTTCACTACTGCTCTTGGAGCTCCCAAGCCACTCTACTATGTTGGCAAGTCCAACCTGCTGATAATGTGTCAAGATAGATTTTTGGCTTAGAAGGAATCTCTCGGTGATGTCATTTCCATGTGTCATCAGAGTCGGGTAAATGAGCTCAGCACTGCACTGCTGGACGGTCACTATTTTAGGGACAACTCTTATCTTGCCTTCTTCTTCGTCTTTCTCAGACTCTGCATTTGCCCTGATGAGGATAGTAGTAATTCCTCTGAAATGATAGACTATATCTTGTTCCTTCTTGTTGGCCAAGTATTTGGTCTGCACTATCACAACAGCAGACAGAGTGTAGCTTGGGATGTTCTTGTAGAAACTATTTGTTACTACTTCATTGGTGTTCTTGACTTGTGAGAATTCAGTCGAAGTAAGCACGACTTCAGAAGAATTGACTTGTTGACAAAAAGTGCAGACTTCAAATTCACTCTTTAGCAAGCAGCACTGGTATTGTCCCTTGGAATGAGGTGTTGCTGTATCTTTGTGCTCCATTGGTAGGATGACAGGCAAGATTCCAGAGACAAGTGTGTAAGCTGCTGCATCTGTAGTTATGAACAAGACAGGCTTCGAAAGATCCAAGCAGCCAGAATTTCTAATGGCAGCACTACCTAGCAAGCAAGGCAGTGCATACACAAGCTCCTTCAGTCCCTTATCTCTGCAGATGTTCATTTCAATAGGAATGTGACTACAATTAAAATCAGTCACACGATCCAACATTTCTTCAATTCCATGTATTTGAGGCTCTAAAAGTAGTGGCATAGGACACTCTCCACTGGCCATCATATCTGCATAATCAACCAGGGGAGGTCCTGAACATTTGATCAATGTTGGAGAAATCATGCAGTAACTAGAAGAATATGTTAGCAAGACAACAGAGCAATACATTTTGAATCCTGTCAGGGCTGGATCCCAAGCTTCTTGTCCAATGACTAGAGAATAGTCACTGTGAGAAAGATGAGGAAGGCAGTCTGTAGTACACACTATAACATCATATTTGATGTTGTGATCAGAGGAAACAATAGAATCAGTGTCAGTAATCAGATAGGATTGGTAATGAGCACCTTTAGCCATTTCACTATCAGTCAGAATTTGTTTGGTTTTGAGGAGCATCTTAGTGTCAGAAGCTAGTGGACCACCAATGGTCTCCATCAGGCAAGAGGCATCAGCTATAGTATTAGAAACAATCAGAATAGGTTTGGTAATGTTGACCTGTATCTGATGGAGATATCCAGTGTCACAAGCAAAGCCTAAGAGATAGGGTAAGTAGCACAGCAGTTCAGGTATGCTTTGTTGTTGGATGCACACCTGAGGATTCTCAGAATATCGAATAGCTTTCATGAGCTGCAGAAGAGAATTCTTTATATTAGAATTCACAAAGGAGTTGTCAGAGAAAAGTCTGCTGGTGACAATCTTTCCCCACTTCTTTAAACGTGTCTTTCCATCCTTAGTGAACTTTGAATCAGTCGTCTTAGATTGGGCCATTGTGTGAGTCAAAGAATAGAAATTTTCTATTGGCAATACGAAATAATTCTGTGGAGGGAATAATAAATAAATAATATGGCAATTTGAGTATGCAATTGAATTTGTGAATGGACAACTTAATTATAACAATGTAAATAAAACCATATTGTAGCCATAGTTGTACAAATTTTGTATTAGCAAAGCAAATAGCTGTGATATTATATACAGACAAAACATTTAACACTTTATGATATATTAAACACAGTTAATTCATTCAACTAGATTATATTCTAAAGTTAAGAATGCAAATCTTATTTTTGGTTACTTCCATTGCAAAAGTAACTCTGCAGTATAAATATTGCTTTTGAATGCGAACATAAACTATAAAACTTGTTAAATTGTTTTTGCATAGAGTATAGCTATTATACTGTTACAGTTTCTTAATGTTTAGCTAGTTTATAAAATTTATTAGCAATATTTTCAATGATTACAGTGTTTTTTAAAGTCTGCATGTATATGCTAACTTTTACCAACTAGCTAGAAAAAAATTAACTTTTAGAAAGTGCTACCAAGTATTTGTCTAGTTAGATTTGAATTTCAAGTTCCTCTCAAAAGTAAGTGATACTCTAAAACTTATACACAACTGCACAGATTCTTTATAACCCTATTCATCTTCTTTATAAGTCATAATACAACTGGCAGAAACTGGGCATTTTGGTAATGTCAAATAAAGTCATTCAATAGCATAAATAAAAAGTGGTCTCTCTGTAGTAATAAAGATTCTTAGATTGGGTAAAAGGTAGTTGTCCATAATATACACACCAAGACTTTGTCTTACCACAGGTAATATATTAAACACCTTGTTAGACTTCTGGGGCCATTTCTGCTACAGGGTATTCAATTGTTATACCTGTGGTAAGGAAGGTTTGCAAAGTGGTGGTGAAACAAGTTCATTCCTCTTGCCAGTAAGTGCTCAGTGGTCACCAAGGTGGAAATAAAATCTGGTGGAGCTTACCTTTTACCAAATCAATAGGCAGGAGGATAATATGCACTAGACTACTATAGAAACGTGATCTCGCATAGCCCGACTCTTTACCAAACCTACGCCAAGCGACTATTTAGCACAGCGGTCAATTCATTAGGTGTTTTTTTATTGTATGATCGTCAGTTTTCCTTAAAAATATTAAACATGTACAATGATAAGGTCACTTTTACATAGCTATAACAATATACATTGTTTAATGTCTTAATTACTTGTTTGTTTAACATAATCATAAACATTAACTGTATTTCAAGCTCACCTCAATAAATAAGTGTACAGCACGGAATTACCATAAGGAATGTGAGAAACAACAACTTAAAGAAAAGCGTCGTCGTACTGCGAAGTTTCTACGTACGCTCTCCGCTTATATAGGTAGCGACTGGCAATACACGCATGCGGACGCTAATGAAGTTTTATTGACTGACGATTCATACCTTCCAAATCTTTGTTCTGGTTTGCGCAAACAAGTCTTGCACAAGGAATTGAAGTAATAATGCGGTAAATAAGTTTTAATGTTACTCTAAAGAGACTAGATGAGACTAGATGAGACTGAAGAGATTAGAAGAGACTGAAGTGACAGAAGAGACTGACTAAAGAGACTATATGAGACTGAAGAGACTAGAATAGACTGAAAAGACTAAAAGAGACTAAAGAGACTAGAAGAGACTAAAGAGACTAGAAGTGATTGGAAGTGACTAAAGAGACAACTAGTTAGCTATTTAGTTTATGCTGTAGGGAATCATGTTCTATAAATAACTCTTAAAATGATGTAATGAGAGTACAACTTCATGAAGAAACAACCTATCAGTTGGGGGATGCTGAAACTAGGTACTCTGACACTGAATTATAATTTTTGGTAATTTTGGGGTATGGGTCATTTCATATCATACAGTCATTTAAATCGTACTGACTCTCAGAAACAATGCAGATAGCATGAACAGAAAACATGGCCCACTATTGTCCACTTAGTCCAATAGGTGCAATCTGGTAAGGGGGTAGGGTTCCACTCCCATAGTACAGATATGAGACAAGCACATTGAATGCATCGTAACTACTGAAACATTTAGTCATACATATTTGTGATGTGGTTGCGCAGTTTGTGATGTAAACTATGCCATCATTAATTGATGTTTATTGTGTGTCAGACAAGTACCACATGATCGTCCCATATTTATGTGTACAAAAACATTCTATGTCACTATTAATCTTTGAGAATTCTTCTATCATGTCTTTCAGTATAAGAATTTATATTCAAAGATACTTGTGCAGAATGGTGACCCAAAGTCCTCCCTGGTGGCAGTGTTGCAGTGAGCCCCTATTCTACTTACCCCAATTGAATTATGGACCTACAAATAGCTTCAATACAGAGTACTACTCCCACATCAAATCTAAACAAACTTCAATTTCATAAACATTGTGTTGGTAGCAAACCATAGAGATATGGTACCACAGTGAAGTCTTTAGCTACAGTTTTTTTTCTGCAGCACCTAAATAAGAGGTTTTTCAATGCTACATCACTCAAAATCATACTTGTAACAAGGAAGACTTGATAGTGAGACTTTTATTTAAACTTTCCTCTTTCTTACAATGGTTAAAAATCTCCGTCACCACCTAGTCTCGCAGGGCCAGAGCCTTTACCAAACGCAAAGCGAGGAGAGGAAAGGGTCTGGTTAAGTGAGGGGGGGGGGGGGGGGGGTGCGCTGTACGGGACCCACGAATTCCTGGGGAAATTGCGGTGTTAATCAGGACACCAAATTACCACAAAACGCGAATTAGAACCGTTTCGCTTATTGCTCCGCTCTCACAGTCCGCTTCAATCTTGGAGAATGAAGCTGAAAGAAGTAGGAGTGACCTTGGATGAAGTATTGGAGATCCATAGAGACAGTTACTTGTGTAGGCTTTGTGATGATATGACATTTTTGAAGATGTCAGAATTTCGGTGAGAGCAGAGCAATAAGCGAAACGGTTCTAATTCGCGTTTTGTGGTAATATGGTGTCCTGATAACACCGCATTTTCCCCAGGAATTCGTGGGTCCTGTACAGCGTACCTCCCCTCACTTGACCAGACCCTTTCCTCGCTTTGCGTTTGGGTCTGGCCCCCGAGACTAGTCCCCACCTATTGTGTGTAAAATGATTGCACCACATCCTGATAGAAGAATGGGAAGGTAGTCGCGCACAAACATACTTTTTATACATTGAGGCAGTGAAAATAGGGATCCTGAAGTGGATGGCGGAACTAGGCTGGGGATTAGAACGGAATCAGGATGGAGAGGTAAGCAAAATATGGTGGAAGGAAGTGGCCACCATAACACCCACTGTATAAGCCAATGCAGATTGGCGCACTTCTTACTTGTTGTGCAGCGTAAGCTATTGTCATTAAAGAATAAACTGTCGCTGTGCTCACTGTTTATTGAGCGACCTGTCATGAAGTCTCTGAAAACTCAGAGGAGAATTTACAATCAATTACACCGCAGAAGCTATGTGCAGGCTGCTACTTTGTTCTTAGCATTATTGCTTTTACTATTTCAAGGTTAGTATATCTAGTTAAGCAATCATAACAGCAATGAGTAGTTATATAGCTAGCTATGTGAACCTTGTGCATACTCACTGATCACTTGTAGAAGATAGATCATATACAGTTGCAGGAACAGAATATAGCTAACTAAACTGAATATGTGGCAAGTAATAGAATATTCCTAAATATGTGTCTGCCCTTCCATTGAGAGCACAGTGAACTAAAAATGTATGAATTTGTTCATTTTACAATAAAACAATTTTTTTATCATTTATTGAGGCCTTTTGTCCCCTCCCTCCACCCCATCCTACCCCAAAACATTATTTTTATACATACAACCTTGTATGTACCCTATGTGTACTTCTTGTCAAAATATTTTCACTCTTTGACTTTCTATGAAAACTGTCGTACATTTATGTGATTTTATTGCAAGAGCACTGGTCACTAGCTTATACTGTATGGAAATGATGAGAATATTAATTTTTAGCAGTAAAGATACTAAGCTAGCTTACTAACTTTTGTGAATTTTACACTAAGGTAGCAATCGTTTGTGCAGTCAACTTCTTAGCTCACGCCTTCTGAATTGGGAATTTGTTTCCTTCTTTTCCCAAAAAGATTTAGATGATAAACAGGTAATTCATGTGACAAACTTGGTTTTCATAAGTAAACACAAGGAACCAGATTCTGATAATCCCACCACATTCACTTATTTAAGCTGGCTATTCTTTTAAATTGTTTGTGCAGCAATCATTGTTTTATAAATGGTTAACTATTGATAGATACCAAGTCATCAAGGCCTCCCTCCTTAGGAAATTCTTGTAGTCAACAATATATCACATCTCAATTATCGAGTGGCAATATGTGCAGCAATAAAAGTATCTATCAAGATTCATATAATTGGAATATTACGTAAGCTTTCCATCATAATATTATTTATAATAATAATCAAATAATTGTTGAGCAAGTGAAAGGAAGTGAGAGGTACAAATTATAGGTATAATGGAATATATATATATATATATATATATATATATATAATATATACATAATATCTACAAGTATTATGTGTAAATTTGATTAATTTATAGTCTTCTTATGATTACTGGATATTATTAAACTAATTTCACAATGAAAAATATAATATGAAAGTAATTATGGGAATGGAATAGTAAATACTTTCAGTTTAATTGTGTTTTGTTTTGTTTGGCTCATTGTTTGCTTTCTTTGCATTTTGTCTTTGCATCAACCAGTCACGCTATTTGCTAATTAACCCTCATCGCGCATGAGCAAAAGGTTTGTCTGTTTGTCTGTCTGTTTGTCTATCTGTCTGTCTGTCTGTCTCTCTGTCAGTTTGTCTGTCTGTCTGTCTATCTGTCTGTCTGTCTGTCTCTCTGTCAGTTTGTCTGTCTGTCTGTCTATCTGTCTCTGATTTTGGAGATTACTGACAATTAAACGTTGATTTAGGTATGAACTTACTCAGAAAGGGCCTTTCATTTTGTGCTATATTTTAAATTTCTGGCTAATTGTTGAGAAAACATGAAGCTTTCAGCTCTGCGTTGGTACCAGCTTATATGGGTAACGCCCCCTAGCATCACGTCATAATCATGTGAGCAATTAATTTCTTGCAGCCCGCTGTGCAGTTAGTTTTATGCTTGGGAAAGTTAACCAACGGAGTTGAAGGAAGTGAAGTTTTGCTTTGAAAATGTATACTGTTGAGTGTTTGTGGCTAGTTTAGCTTCTTCTCTACCATTTTCATTGCTCGAGCTATATTGATGCCTCATTAAAATAACTACAAATTGCTTGCTCTTTAGGAAGGATATTATATTGTAATAGTTAGGTATAGTGTTTAATAGCATTACATAAAAATAAAACATTTCCTGTTAAGTATTTGATTTCTTAACATAAAAAGTTTCACCTTAGTATTACAGTCATAACTTAAAATTAGAAGGGAGGATCTATAAATGGCTTCTTTTTTCTTCTTCCTCTTGTTCTTATGTAAGATTGTTGCTACTACAAATATGCAAAAGCTTTTACCACCAGTGATGATGAATAGGTGCAATCTGGTAAGGGGGATGGGGTGCCACTCCCTGCATCTATAGTTGAAAAGTACAGATATGAGACAAGCACATTGAATGCATCGTAACTACTGAAACATTTAGTCATACATATTTGTGATGTGGTTGCGCAGTTTGTGATGTAAACTATGCCATCATTAATTGATGTTTATTGTTTGTCTGACAAGGTCCACATGATCGTCCCATATTTATGTGTACAAAAACATTCTATGTCACTATTAATCTTTGAGAATTCTTCTATCATGTCTTTCAGTATAAGAATTTATATTCAAAGATACTTGTGCAGAATGGGTACCCAAAGTCCTCCCTGGTGGCAGTGTTACAGTGAGCCCCTATTCTACTTACCCCAATTGAATTGTGGACCCACAAATAGCTTCAATACAGAGTACTACTCCCACATCAAATCTAAACAAACTTCAATTTCATAAACATTGTGTTGGTAGCAAACCATAGAGATATGGTACCACCACAGTGAAGTCTTTAGCTACAGTTGTTTTCCTGCAACACCTAAATAAGAGGTTTTTCAATGCTACATCACTCAAAAGCATACTTGTAACAAGGAATACTTGATAGTGAGACTTTTTATTTAAACTTTTCTCTTTCTTACAATGGTTAAAAATCTCCGTCCCCACCTAGTCTCGCAGGGCCAGACCCTTTACCAAACGTAAAGCGAGGAGTGCAAAGGGGGTCTGGTCAAGTGAGGGGGGGAGGGGGGGGGGGGGAGGTGCGCTGTACAGTACCCACGAATTCCTGGGGAAATTGCGGTGTTAATCAGGACACCAAATTACCACAAAACGCGAATTAGAACCGTTTCGCTTATTGCTCCGCTCTCACAGTTCGCTTCAATCTTGGAGAATGAAGCTGAAAGAAGTGGGAGTGACCTTGGATGAAGTATTGGAGATCCATAGAGACAGTTACTTGTGTAGGCTTTGTGATATGACATTTTTGAAGATGTCAGAACTTCGCCAGAAGATAAAAGAATTGTAATATTCTTCTCTTCTTCTCGTGACCAGAAGATAAGTCACTTCTGCAGAGCAATAAGCGAAACGGTTCTAATTCGCATTTTGTGGTAATTTGGTGTCCTGATAACACCGCATTTCCCCAAGGAATTCGTGGGTCCTGTAAGCGCACCTCTCCTCACTTGACCAGACCCTTTCCTCGCTTTGCGTTTGGTCAAGGGTCTGGCCAAGTAAAACGAAAGAGAATAAGGAAAATGAAACATAACAAACAGAGGAAGAAAATGCAGCTATGAAATAAACAGTAGAGATAAATGGAGAGAAAATAAAGAAAAAAACAAACCGATTGCTTCCCCGTGATAAGTTAAAGTGGAAGCTCATGACAGCGCTGGATATTATGAGCTGTAGTGGAGTGTTGGTTAAGACTTGTATATCATTGAAGTCAAGTCAAGTTTAGCACACACATCTAATTATCTCATGAATTATTTTGAATGCTCATTTGTCAATGGACAGAATCAAGAACAGAAATTCTTGGCATCTCGGAAGTTTCTGTGTTGTAGCTTTCTAGTTTTTATAGCTGCAAAAACAATAAACAAAGAAAGAAGTAGAGTATAGAATATAAGAGCAGTGAAATAGTGGCTAAGATCTCCCATGCAGACATACTGCACTTCTACATAGTGAGTGTGGATGGCTGATATGGTGGATTGCTTGTAAGGAGCCAGGACAGTCATCACTGTGAGAATGATGGCAGTGGGAATTAGTAATAGTATGACGTACCCAGCCAGCGCAGTGTCGGAACACAGCTTGCCTATATTATCATGGAGATAAAATATGCGGTAGATACGAACTAGTTTCACCAATATGACAGCCAGGATTAGAGTGTAAGATATACCCATGCCACTCGTCCACACCAGAAGAGAACATAGGCTGAAGTGAAGAAAAGGTGCTAGTCTCGATCGAAGAGTAGTGAGAATTAAGTAAATTACAATGAGATAGCAACCGAGAAACATTAGCAAGCTTAGGGACCAGCTTGTAGCCTTTACTTCTGGTTCGTTGCGATAATAAATGTACAAAAAGAGTGTCAGTGTTATGAGTATGCGCACACAGTTATTTCTAGAGCTCCTAGCCTGGTAGGGTACACACTGTTCACTATTACAGGCAGCCTTCCTCTCGGCAGCTCATCCTCCTCGTGGAGCCACTTGTTATATTGCAAGGTATTATTGTACACAGTACCTATTGTAGCTGAAGTAGAATTTTGTACCTGAACTAAGTAAACAGTAGGAGATTCTTCCTGAATACTGAGTAAGGTAGTATTTATCCCAGGTGTGGGCATTCTTAATAAAACTTTTTTAAAGTCTAAGTTTCGTTGAGAAGCTTCAGCACTAGCTTTGAGTAGTAGCAGAAGGGCAGTGTCCTTCAGGCTAGCCTCAGTAGTAGTACGACTAGAGTAGTAAGTAGGGAAGACAGTTCCATCTAGGTAGCTGTAAGAACCTGCACAGGAAGGAAATAGTTTTATGTTGGGCTTGTTGTATCCATAGATGAACCATCCATAACGAGGCCACCTCATTCCTCTCTTGTAGGCAGCACAGAGCAGGCGAGGGGCCTCGTGAGTTAGTAGCACAAACACCTTAGCTCCTTACTTTTCTACATCATTAAGTATATGTCGGATTGTTTTTTTCTGTTTATTTTTATTGTTTATACATGAAAGGGTTACATTGTTCTTTTTAGCCATGAATTCAAAATAATTTTCTAATTCTGTTTCGTAGGCATTGGAGTAGTATGTGATTAGTCCAAGTTTATTCCAAAATAGTGACTTTATAAAGACAAAGAAAGTATCTGCCAAAGTTTTGGCTGGTGGTTGGAGGATAATATAGTCTGAGTTTTTGTGAAATAGTTTTGGAAGCAGTGACATTACTATTGTAGGTACCTGATACTTACTCAGTAAAGACTTGAGAATAAGGCACTCACTGATACAATGGGTGCTTAGTATGACCACTTCTTTCAGTGAAGTAGGAGTAAGAGTTTTTTGTATAAGTTTCATACCAGATGTCAATATACTTCCTCCAAGTGAAAGCTCTCCACAGTGTGTTCCGTCTAACTGCTGTAGCATGAGGGAAAAACTTGAAGCATTGATGTCCATTGGTGGTATAGTACCGTTTGAAATAACACTGTTGTGAGAGTTTTCAACAAGCACATGAACCATTGATAGAGAAACAGTTGCAAGAAATAATATGGCTATAATTTTCATTGAGTACATGATTACTGATTGTTAAACCTATGGAGTGTGGTTAGAATCTTAGATTGTTTTTATAGGTGTGTGATATCAATATTTACTATATTGAGATATGGTTCTATACCACTGTTTATAAATACAAAAGTTTCAATTTGTGTAACTTGTGCTGTGAATCAATCAGTGAATCATTTTCCCAATTTTTTTAGTAAATTTTTTTTTTGCAAGACCAGATTGTTATATACGATTGTCCAATTGGCAAACCTAACAATTCAATGAAGGCAGAAGTTATAACCAGAATAGAATATTCTTTCAGCATTAAAACAACAACAACAACAAACAAACAAAAACAACAACAATTGAGAACATGTAAAAACAAAGGAACAACTTGAAACTTTATTGCTGTAGTAAGAAACAAAGAAATTATCTATAAGAGCAAATTAAGAGGTATTTGAGGCTTTATTCACTTGGCCATAAAGTACCTTTTTCTTAGATATATAATAAAATCTAAAGCATGGAACACTACAGCTGTGTAGTATTGACTAGTAATGTGCTTGAGCACAAATGGCGAGCGAGCCTAAAACTACACTATTGTTTAAAAGATTGATTTTAACTTCTAGCACTCAAGCTACTAAAAAGAAAGTCGGAGATACAGTAAAGGGGTTTCAATGCCATAGTAACCACTCACCACAACTGTTTGAATAAAAAACAACAAAAAACAAAACCAATCATGTTATTCAAACGTTTTCTTTGTTATATTCTTTAAGTAGTAGCTCTAACGCACAATACTTTTACACCACTGGACATACCTACACAAGACTTAGCTACCTTTGTGGTTAGTCTAAGGCCAAAGAATTTTCAAGTAAATACAGTTGCGTAGGGCTTATAGCTATGACAAATAGTGCATTAACTTACCACCGCCACTACCTCGAATAGAAATGGAACTCCCAATAAGTTTTTACCTTTTTGCACCTGCTAAAACTGTAAACAATTCAATTTCTTGGATGATACGGGTAATGATCGCTAAACCAGAGGATTCTGTTCAGTGAAATTTCAGATGGGGTCGAATGACAAGCTAGCATAAAAATATGAGAGGGTCAGAGTACAAGATGACATACGTACGTCCACACATATTTATAAACAAATATACCCGATTCTCAAGTTGACACCCCTGTATAGTGTCTCGCTCACTTGCCAATTAACTAGTGGTGTGCTTGAGCACAAATGGCGAGCGAGCCTAAAGAAACTATACTATTTTTATTGACTTCTAACACTGAAAGGTCCAGTTTTTAAATTTAGCACAGGGTAAAGGGATTTCAGTGCCATAGTAACAACTCTCTGCAACTGCTTGAATTGAAGGAAAAAACAACAATAACAAAACAATACACGTTATTTAAAAGTTTTCTTTGTGATTCTTTAGCTAAGTAGTGGTTGTAACACACAATGCTTTGACACAGCTGGACATGCACCTACACAGACTTACCTTCGCAGTAGTCTAGTGGACAATGTATTTTCAGGTAAATACTGTGCGCACGGCTTATAACCATGACAAAGAGCGCATTGACTTACCACCGCCACTAACTCGAATAGAAATGGAAGTCCCTTAAGTTGTCAAGTTTGAACTGCACCCGCAAAAGAATTCAAAACGGTAAACAATTCAATTTCTAGGGTGATACGGGTACTAATCGATAAACCAGAGGATTCTGTTTAGTGCAATTTGGGACGGGGTCGACCACCTAACTAACACAAAAACGCGAGGGTCAAAGTACAAAATGACATACGTACGTCCAAACATATATACAAATAAATAAATAAATAAATAAATAAACATCCCCGATTTTCGATTGTGTTACCCCTGTAAGTGTCTCGCTCGCTACGCTCGCTCGCCAATAACTTTTCATGCTAGCTTTGCTTTCAGTTTTATTTTAAAGTTTGGGAGTGACTTTCATTACGTGACATTATAGTAAACATATTGTAGGAGAGCGAGACACTATTGGGTGTTGAAAATTGGGTATTATGTTGTTAATGTTACATGTATGGATGATACGTGAGACCTTATCGATAAAATTTAAAATTAACTAGTGATGTGCTTGAGCACAAATGGCGAGCGAGCCTAAAGACTATACTATTTTTATATGAATGATTTTGACTTCTAACACTGAAGCTACTGAAAATATGGTCCAGTTTTTTAATTTCGCATACAGGGTAAAGGGATTTCAGTGCCTTTTTTGTGATATTCTTTAGCTAAGTAGTGGTTGTAACACACAATGCCTTGACACAACTGGAGATGCACCTACACAGACTTACCTTCGCGGTAGTCTAGTGGACAATGTATTTTCAAGTAAATACTGTTGCGCACGGCTTATAACCATGACAAAGAGCGCATTGACTTACCACCGCCACTAACTCGTATAGAAATGGAAGTCCTTTAAGTTCACAAGTTTTAACTGCACCCGCAAAAGAATTCAAAACGGTAAACAATTCAATTTCTAGGGTGATACGGGTATTGATCGATAAACCAGAGGATTCTGTTTAGTGCAATTTGGGACGGGGTCGACCACATAACTAACACAAAAACGCGAGGGTCAAAGTACAAAATGACATACGTACGTCCAAACATATTATCGGCGAGCGAGCGTAGCGAGCGAGACACTTACAGGTGTAAAAATGAAAAAAATCGGGGATGTTTGTTTATTTATTGGCGAGCGAGCGAAGCGAGCGAGACAGTATTAGGGGTGGGATAATGCAAAATCGGGTATATGAGACAGGCTGTGGGAAAACAGACCACTTCACGCACAAAATCATTTCAAGATACAGACCCATAAAGCGGTTCAAGTCAAGTTTTGTGTTGTTTTTTTTTGTATCAGTATTTATAGATCTTAACTTACGCTTGTACCAAGTTTCAGCTCCCAATACAGTTATCGTCAAAGCCTACGCACCGCTGAAGTTCACAAACCTTTTTAGTATCTCTCAGTTTACGACGTAACTTTTCAATTGTTACCGCGTACCGCGGGCATTTCCTTTACCTGTGAGGTTAATTCCCAGTTACTTGGCAAGTAACGAAGCAGCTAAGATACCACGCCCTTGGGCACCACGTGGCAGTTTGCGCGAAACTACTAAGTGATGCGATCGGCGAGCGAGCGTAGCGAGCGAGACACTTACAGGGGTAACACAATCGAAAATCGGGGATGTTTGTTTATTGGCGAGCGAGCGAAGCGAGCGAGACACTCTCAGGGGTAACTCAATCGAGATTTCGCTATATTTATTTATATCATGGTTGCTGCGGTAACACCCATGGATTAAAAGTGATATTTTCCCGGTGATTTTTCCTGGGGCTATGATATTTTCCCGGTGCGTGTCAAGCGAATTCTTCCGTGTTTCCGGCCCAAAATTAAAATTCAATTAAAATTCAATTGAAGCACGCCAGAAAGTTTACTTTAGCAAGTTTACTTTAGCAAGTTTACTTTTGCATTGTAGCTGCCAGCTGTCATCTCCAGATCTAACTCTACCTGGGCTGCTCAGCAGTAAGCAGTAAAGCAGCTAGCTGTGGTAAATTCCTGTGGTATGAGAGCGGCAGGAGAGTTATATGTGGTAGGGCTGGTCCCATATAGGTGGATATGAGAGAGTAGTAGTAGCAGCAACTATGGTATAAAACAGTTATGCCATGGCAACATCGGGGTTATGGAATATCACCGCCCTTATCCCTCGGGCTTCGCCCTCGGGATCGGGACGGTTATATTCCATAACCCCTCGTTGGCCATGGCATAACTATTACTTTATTTATGTTTATGGGTACGTGAGACCTCATGTTTTCGCCCGCGCTTCTAATTACGTAAGTTGAGGTAAAGCGTTCACAGTTCCAGTATTTTTCAATTAACGAGCTCTGAGAATCCTTAGTGGCGGTGGTAAGTCAATGGCTCTTTGTCATGGTTATAAGCCGTGGCAACAGTATTTACTTGAAAATACATTGTCCACTAGACTACTGCGAAGGTAAGTCTGTGTAGGTGCATGTCCAGTTGTGTCAAAGCATTGTGTGTTACAACCACTACTTAGCTAAAGAATATCACAAAGAAAACTTTTAAATAACGTGTATTGTTTTGTTGTTGTTTTTTCCTTCCAAGCAGTTGCAGAGAGTTGTTACTATGGCACTGAAATCCCTTTACCCTGTATGCTAAATTTAAAAACTGACCTTATTTTCAGTAGCTTCAGTGTTAGAAGTCAAGATCATTCATATAAAAATAGTATAGTCTTTAGGCTCGCTCGCCATTTGTGCTCAAGCACATCACTAGTTTATTATATATTTGTTTGGACGTATGTATGTCATTTTGTACTTTGACCCTCCGTATTTTTGTGTTCGCTCCGCGTTCGACCCCGTCCCAAACTTCACTAAACAGAATCCTCCGGTTTAGCGACCATTACCCGTATCACCTTAGAAATTGAATTGTTTACTGCTTTGAATTCTTTTGCGGGTGCAGTTTAAACGCAAAAACTTATGGGAGCTCCATTTCTATTCGAGTTAGTTGCTATTTGTCACAGTTATAATGCTTCTTTTTCAATTCAAACAGTTGCTGGAAGCGGTTACTATGGCTTTGAAACCCTTTTACCGCATACGTAATTTAAAAACTTGACTATTATTTTAGTAGCTTGAGTGTTACTTGTTAAAATCAATCATTTAACAATAGTGTAGTTTAAAGCTCGCTCGCCATTTGTGTTCAAGCACACCACTAGTATGTATGTATGTATGGATGGTACGTATGCTCTTTAAACGCGCGCGCGGGGAACTTTTTTCTCTTAAAAACACGGCTATTTAGGCTTGACTCCAGTTTATTCTGAAACTACAGCATTAAGCAAACCTTACTTTATACTTAAGCTCCAAAGTATGAGAAAATTCCTGCTCAAACGCTTGTTTTCAAGACACAAAAAGTTGATTCGACAGGTTACTATGGCATTGAAGACCCTTTTCCAGACTTAATTTCAAAACTTCGCCGTTTTATGGGGGATACGGAGTGCCGGTTGTTGGTTGTCAAGAGCCGTTGGTAGTCAGAATGCCGTAGTATTAATGCTATGGAAGCTACTACTTCTCGAGGGAAGCTGAGATAAGTACGCAATTCCATATTTGTTAGCTAAATATGCAAAATTAACTCTGGCCTTTCTTTTTTGTAGCTAAGAGCTAGTCAACAGTGACTGGTAAATTCAAATAGTCAGATTGGCTCAAATTTGGTACTACAAAAGTTACCACTGCTCAAGAAAATGAGGTAAGAAAGTAATTTTGTATTTGTGTGCTAAAATTGATTGTCTTTTGTTTTTGTAGGTGAGAGCTTGTTGTCAAGAATTCAAGGTAATTCAGATGGTCAAAGTAACTTCAATTTGATACTACAGAAGTTATCAATACTCAAGAATGATGTAAGTAGTAATTCCATAATTAATAATTACAAATAATAACACTGGTTTATTTTTTATCGTAGCTGAGAGCTTGTTCAAGAGTTACTGGTGATTGAGATTATCAGAATGATTGATGTTTGATACTACAAAAGTTACCATTAATAAGGTAAGATAGTGATTTTGTATTTGTTTGCTGAAATTAAATGTCATAACTGCTATTATAGTGTATGCATGAAGTAAGCTAAAACATAGTAACATTTTATGTTACCTAACTATCAGGCTCGCTCGCCATTTGTGCTCAAGCACACCACTAGTTTATTTATATACGTATGTATGTCATTTTGTACTTTGACCCTCTGTATTTTTGTGTTCGCTCGGCGTTCGACCCCGTCCCAAACTTCACTAAACAGAATCCTCTGGTTTAGCGACCATTACCCGTATCACCTTAGAAATTGAATTGTTTACCGCTTTGAATTGTTTACCGCTTTGAATTGTTTTGCGGGTGCTGGGAGCTCCATTTCTATTCGAGTTAGTGGCGGTGGTAAGTTAATACACTATTTGTCACAGTTATAGCACTACTCAACAGCATTTACTTGACAATTTATTGTCCACTAGACGAACCAGTTGTGTGAAAGTATTGTGCGTTACAACTACTATTAAGAATATCACAAAGAAAATTTTAAATAACGTGACTTGATTTTGTGGCTTCTTTTTCAATTCAAACAGTTGAGGGGAGTGGTTACTATGGCATTGAATCCCCTTTACCGTATATGCGTAATTTAGCAACTCAACTTTATTTTAGTAGTTTGAGTAACAACAGTGTAGTTTAAAGCTCGCTCGCCATTTGTGCTCGAGCACACCAACTAGTATACAAATAAACATCCCCGATTTTCAATTGTGTTACCCCTGTAAGTGTCTCGCTCGCTACGCTCGCTCGCCAATTACACATTATACTACTGTGTCATTCTTACAAGTGTAGGTATGCACAAACATGTTTTATGCCTTACTTCTAACTTTAAAATACAATCTTTAAATCTATTCAAATGCTATTGTAGAGTTATTCCATCTGATTATTTTTCATCTCCATTGAATAAACGTAGAGTAAGTATCATGTGGTAGTGACATATGTATATATGTATGGGACTATGAAATTAGTTGGTAATAAACAATCATAATACTACTTTTTATAGGTATAGGTTTAGTCAGTAGACAGCAAACACTCAAGTACGGCTAGTACAGACAAATGTTTATATACTAAGTATAAAGGCTCTATTATATACTAATCACTGCACAGCTGATATTTATACAAAACTACATTAGTTGTTAGCAAATTATTGTATATACATGTATGTCAGTTAAATGTTCTATGATACGTACACAATTTACTAAATTTGTGAGCAATTCTCTGATTTGTTTTGATTTCCAACAAATTTTTGACCAGCCATTAGTAGCTTTGTGTAGATCTTTTTGTAGACTATTGGGTACAGTTTAGGGAGGAACAGGAATGCCAGACAGAGGACAATGATAGTGCAGTGAGTGATATGAAGTGTGGTGTAGGCCGTTAGGTAAAGACCACGATTAGATGTTACTTTGTACAGAGTCAGTGCAAGCACACCAGTCAGCAACACCAAAAAAATGAAAATGTTGACTTTCTTTGTGTCACGAAAATTATGCTGCCTCAATTTTCTTGTCTTTATTGCCACAAGTGCAATAGAGAAAGTTAGAGCTAGTATGTGGCAGGTTGAATAGGCATAATAGGGTGTAAGGTCTCCAGAACATATGTATTGAATTTCAGTGTGATCGGTATGTTTAATTTCAAGTATTGACCATTTGTAAGGACCGAGTATTATGAACACAATAAGTTGTATCAAGATGGGGCTGAGTAGAATGAACACATATGCAGCCAATGCAGTATCTGAGCACAGTTTTCCTATGTGGCTGTAATGGTAGAATATACGATAGACTCGTGCTAACTTGACCAGTATCACCGCCAGGATGAGAATATATGACACACCCAAACCACTTGTCCATACCAGGGCAGCACACAAGTCAAATTTAGAAGTTGGTGGAATAATGGATCGAAGTGTAAGCAGAAATACATATATAATCATTAGGTAGCAGCCGAGAAACATTAGCAAGCTGAGGGACCAGCTGGTGGCCTTGACCTCTGGCTCATTGCGGTAGTAAATGTAGAGGATGAGAGTGAGAGTTATGAGTATGCTACACACTATTGCTTCCAGGACTCCTAGCCAGGCTGGGTACACTGTGTTCACCATCACTGGTAGTCTTCCTGCAGGCAGCTTATCCTCTTGGAGCCAACTGTTCTGCAACACTGTATTATTGTAAACTGTGGCTACTGTAGAGGGAGTAGCATTTATCAGCTGAACAAAGTAGACGTGAGGAAAGTCCTCTTGGATGCTGAGTAAGGTATTGTTTGTAGGTATTATAGGAATGGTCATTTTCAACAGAGCACTCTGAATGTCTACATTTAGTTTAGCTGCAGTCACAGTAGCTTTCTGTAGCATTAGAATAGCAGTGCTTGCAAGACTAGCTTCAGTAGTAGGACTAGTGTAGTAAGTAGGGAAAACAGTTCTTTCTAGGTAGCTGTAAGAACCAGCACAGGTGGGTAATACATTTATGTCAGGCACACTGTATCCATAGAGCATCCAGCCATAGTCAGGCCATGTCATTCCTCTCTTGTAAGCAGCACACAGGAGGCGAGGAGCCGCATTGGTCAGTAATACAAATACTTTGATTTTGGTCTCTTCCACTTCATTCAATAGCTGCTGGAGATTTTGTTGAACTAATTCTATGTGAACTAGTACAGATATTTTTTTAGCAACATGCTTCATGTAATCAGCGATTCTTGTTCCGAGCATACTATTGCTATCAATAATTAGTCCAATTCTGTTCCAATTCAAGGATTTATACAAGGTTAAAAACTGATCGATGACATTATTAAATATTGGCACAAAGTGTAGAGCTTGATGAACTTTTGTAGTCTTAGTAATATCTATAGACACTGTCAGGACATCTTTATGGCATTGTTTCAAGATGGACTGCAACATTAGGCATTCTCTGATGCATCTGCTGCTTACTAAAGCAAAATGAAATGAAACGTTACGTTCTATAGACTCGGACTCACAATGGTATAGGTACGGGGCTAGTCGTTCTATTCCAGACACTATCACGCTCCCTCCTGTACTGAACTCATTGCAATTAGTGGCATCCAGCTGTAATAAATTAACAGGTTCCAGTGTTGTGAAATATAGGTGATGATTTTGATGCATGTAGTCGTTAACATAACTGGAATTCTCCACTAAAATAACTAGTCTACTGTGTATTCCATATGGTCTTGCAATGATAGGTAGAATCACCAATACACAAATTGGATATAACATTAGTTTAAAGTTGCTGTCTGGATCTTTAAAGTGGATGACATGCATGCTTTTTTAAAGTGATCTGTTGTTATTTGGGAATTATTTATCAAAGCAAGTATTATGGATAATGATCATGTTTATTTGGTAATCTATTCTATTTCAATATGAGGATGTCTCTCAAAGGTTTGGAAAATAAAATAAAAACAATTCAGTTTTGAAATACATGTAGGAATAGTTTAAAAGTCTTACATTTTAGTGGGCATACATTTATTTTGTACAATAATCAATAGGCATGTACACAATTATTTTAGCTGGTTAAAATAAAAAATAAGAAAAAAAAAGCTAAGAAATGTCTAGTCGATAGGTCGATGGATCAACTATGTTGCTACTTAACTTTATATTGTGTTTGTTTTTAGGGTATTGAGCCTGATGAATTTTTGGAATACTTGGGTGGACCGCCGGAAGAAGAACTTCCTGTAAGTTTTACAATTACATATACATAGGAACAGATGCTTAGTTTAATCATATGTATATCTAAAGCTAATAAAAAATGATAATAACCTAAATATTGTATCATAATTCATGTATATTTTTACTTTCTTATAGCATGTGTAATAGTCTAGTTCTCCTTTGGTTTTTCTTTTTGTCTCTGTGTTAATACCTGGCCATTTAAGTGTATAGTTTAGTTTAATAGTTGGGACAGTTATTTGTATGTCTATGTATTATTACAATTATTTTCAAAGAGGAAACAGTTTTTTATGGATAAAATACAGCTACAATGTATATGTATGTCTTTGAATAGAAAAGTTAACTATATGATGGTGACTTAGCCATTTTATTTATGCTTTATTTGTTTTAATTGTAAAGATGTGTACGTAATGGTCTTTATTATTAGAAAACTTTGGTTATGCTAAATGTGAATTTAAATATTCCCATTTCTGTGAACTAAACAGACATTTTAATTGAATGTTGTCTAATTTTGTCATGTCATTGTGGTGCTCAACACCTAAGTTGTTTTACACTGAATAGATCATCCTATACCACTGATGCAGCATCTTTCCACTGGAAGTAATATTTTATCAATTAGTCAGAAAGAGCACTTTATATCAATAAAATAAGGCAAATCTATTGGAACCTGATGAAGTGAATGGGTAAAGCCTGGTCTCATTCAGTGGAAGACGACGTCTAATTTGTAGCTAAAATCAGGTGAAATCCGCAAAGAAATGACTGCAAAAAAGGGAAGGCTAAACTTTCAGGAAACTTGGACTGAAACATGGGAGAAATAGACAAAATAAAGAGCTGAAGAGAGGAAAGGAGGAGCATAAGAAAAGCTAAGATGACTCAGGGAGAAAGAGAATGATGGGTGTGTGTATACATGAACAAAGAAAATTCAGTGAGATAAAAGTGACTGATATAACCAACCGAGTGGTACAAGATATTAACAATGATAAAACTACATTATGCAACTGCTGCAAGAGATAATACATCAAGTGCCAAAGTTAGTACCTCCAGACCTAAAAAAGATAGTTCATTAAGCACCACTGTGTGGTGGAGTACATACTTGCTAGTCATCAATAATATTATTATAGTTAAATGAAATACCAATATATCATAAACTAGTGAAGGGAGTAGGGAAGGTGAGTAAACTTGAAGACTTGTTTGTTATTTCACAACAACAGCATAATATTTTTAATGATAATCTCTGTAATGATGCTGAACAGTTTGAATTACTATTCAAAGTTTCGGCTAGTTACACAGGATATTATTTTATTCACTCAGTTGAAAGGCATTATAGAAGAGAAGCGGCAGCCAGTTTTATACAAGGCGGGGCTTGGTCAAGGCTACCTGGAGCTTCCTCAAGTTAATTTGCCTCAAGGTCAGCTCCATCAGTCTCTACTAAAGACCACAGAAGTCTTTATCTTGGATTGCCATACTGATATATTTGTTTGGTAAGATTTATACTAAATGATGTGGGGTTTCTGAGATACTATAGGTATTCTCATCCTGATTTGTTTGTTTGTTTGTTTGTTCATTTTGTGTGGGTAGCTTAACGGATGATGGGTTTAGAGTGAGAAATGTTATACTTGATTCAGTCATTCTCAATCTCAACTGAAATAACTATAACAATAGTAAATTTCTCGTTCTAACAGCCAATATTGTTTTAAAAATTAACCTGCTTCTTCAGGGGTCAACTGAGGTCAAACTCTCTGTGGTGACAATGTAAAGAGCAAGATAACCTGGGGGTACACTTACTGTTTATTATATCATGAAAGGTGATTTGCACGCAGCATAGACAGCCAGTATCCTGGAAGCTCTTAACCTATGTCTCTGTTAAACTTATTGTTGTCTGGTGTCATCTGTATGTGTAGATCTTTAACTCACGGTTCTTCCAAGGGAAGAGGCTAAATTAAGAGATGAATTAACTGTTTTGAAGTACACACAATTACAAACATTCAGCAACAACAACGTGGCTCTGTCCTTACAACTCTTACTCTTCCCATTTAATGGGGTGATGATGCCGCCAAGCATGTTAAGCAATGGCTGAAACCTTCTCATCACCTCTCTTGCAAGCATCCTGATGTTCATTCACTCTTTGCTCAAGCCTTCTAGTTGTTTCACCTAACTTTACCACAACTGTACATATTCATTGTTGAGTGAAAAAGTGAAGTATCTCTGAAATTATTTGATAATATGATACTGAAGTTAGCTGTAGCTCTTTAGCTATATTTTATATCAAACCTGTAGCTATGTATGTGCATGAAGATTCTGGAAAGGGATTAAACTTCAATGAACTTAGAACAAACTCGAATGGATATACTAACTGATTTTTCTTATGGAGTCAAATAAGCTATTAAGAGTTTAATTATGTGATATCCGCAACACTGAAAATTACTAAACTCATTATCTTTACCAGCTGTAGTAAACTGATGATGTTGTTCACAATATTCTCAATCACGTTACTAAACATTACTCCACAAATCATTCCCAAATTGTTTATTTTGACTCCATGTTGACAGAAAAATCAGTAATTATATCATATCAAGTAATTTCAGTTTTTGCTCTGAGTTCATTGAAGTTTGAATGCACTTTGCCTAATGTTTTTATTGCTTACTTATAATCTGCATAAAGGTTTAAAGTGAGAAGCGTACTACATTATGTAATATTTAGTTGCCTTTACCTCAAAAGTATTGCCAATGTTGGAGTTATAGCGATGTTCGAAAGAAGTCTACTGGGTTGTATTAAGTTGATAGTATTTTCTGGATACTATCAAGTTTTAGGAGCAGTCGTATCTCATCCTAATTTTGTTCCTCAGGAGTTGCATACCTCTCGTCAAGATTGTGACTCTAAGGGAGCTTCTTTATTTTGTCGAAACTCTAGTCTAGATATTGATATTGAGGTTTGCCATTATTGTGTGAATGGAAGTGCTGTATGTAGCAGCATACCTGATGAAGGCATTATCTGTAGTTATGGCCACGTTTACATTCGTGACTGTTACTGTGCTACTTATAATAATCAGACCAATACAATAGATGTGGGGAAATGTGTCTACAACTGTGAGAGGAAGAAAGTGGATACTGTGGACGATGGATATTCTAGACTCCCTCAAAATATTTCTGAATTAAATTCTGTCACGTGTGGAGATCTACACAGAGATAAGACTCTGTGTGGGAGGTGTGAAGACACGTATTATCCAATGGCGTTCTCTTACAATATGTCGTGTATTAAATGTGAGCAGACTCACTGGAATTGGTTAAAACTAGTCTTGTTTGTGTTTGTTCCACTAACAGTGTTTTGTTTCCTAATTATTATATTTAATATCAACATTACGTCTACTTATCTTCATGGATTCATTTTTTTCAGTCAAGCAGTATCTGTCCCTGCAATGTCGCGGGTCATTATTTTGTCCTTTAAAGGACAGTCTAAATATTTGACATTTATAAAGATTTTAGGCTCTTTTTTCAGTATTTGGAATTTGGACATTTTAAGGGCTTTTAGCCCTCCTATGTGCCTTCATATCAATTCCTTAGATATTTTGGCATTGGATATTGTCATTGGACTGTATCCATTGATGCTAGTAGTAATTACACATTTTATGATTTCACTGTGCGATAGACGATTCAAAATATTAAGAGTCACTTCAAAAGCACTTCTGAATGTATTGCCTCAATTGCGGATCTACTTCAACAAATATTCCGTTATAGATTCATTTGCCACTTTCTTTGTTTTATCCAACGTAAAGTTTATGAGTGTTTGCTTTGATATGCTTGATTCAATAATTATATATAAAGTTCCTTTTAGTCTGGACGTATACCACAAATATGGATTGTACTACGATGCATCTTCAACAATATATAGCAGAGCAGTGCGGGCAGTTGTGACTCATTTGGTGCTGATTGTATTTACTATTTTCCCAATACTGCTGTTATTACTGTATCCATTCAAATTCTTTCACAGGCTCTTGAATATGATTCCATTGCGATGGCATGTTCTGCACACATTTGTCGATGTCTTTCAAGGTGGCTATAAGAATAGAGCAGATGGACAGACTTGGGATTTCAGATGGTTTTCTTCATTATTTTTAATTCTTCGGCTTCTGGTTTATGTAACTTATGCAATTACCTTATCTTCAGTCTTCTTTAGTTATGCTAGCATGTTGACAGTGGTAATTGTTATTTTGTTAATAATACTACAGCCATTTAAGAATCAACAAGATGGTTGCATTAACTCCTGCTTTCTTTTGTTGCTGTCTTTGTGGTACATTAGTGTTATCGGAATGAACCTTGCTCAGAGTATTGATGTTGCTTTGTTCTTTTATGGTTTATGTGCTGTGATTGCTATACTGCCGGTGATTTTCCTTTCAGTATTGTCACTAATCTGGTTTATCAACCAGATTCTTAATACTGGCACAAAAACTCATTAAAAATGCAACATTTTACTGGATTTTAACAGAATTGCACTCTTTTATATTGTATTCAGACTTTTTTCTTGCTCTCTTTTATTAATTTTATAAACCAGAATATTTTTGAAGAATTTTCTATAATTACTAAAGCACTTAGTAAGAGTGGTAACATTTATAGGCACTAGCAGTTTAAATTACTTGATGAGGTTTGAGGGGTATTGATGAGTTGTATGAAAAAAAAAAAAAGGATGAGCTCAATGCACAAACACACTCACACACAAGCACCATAATTCCCTCTATATTGACAATTATCATATGCATCATTTAATTAGTGAAAAATATCTATTGTTTATTCAGCAATAAAAAATATAGAGATAGGATTGGCTAATTTTTTTTTAGTAGTACATGTAGTTTGTGTTATGCTCTTAGTATATCTTTGAGCCAAGTTTATTATTGCATGTAATGTATCTAATGTAAAGGGAAGTCTATATAAGAAGAGATGAATTATTTGTATTGACATCTGCTACAAACTGGGCTTCCTAAACAGGTTGACTTTGGGCCTGTCTTTGGATTATAGCTTAAAGCTGTGAGAGAGACACTAAACAACTATTTTCAGCCAGCAGCATTCAAGTATAACTAGAACTCACATACTGGCTATCTAAAGGAGCAATGCTAATAGCTATTGATAAGGAAGCCCCCTTTTAACTACTACACAATGAGACTTAAAACTCTGGATGAGCCACAAGATCTAACTAATTGTACTTACAAGCTCTCTTAAACTTCTACAACCAGCAGCTTAAGTATGACCCTTTTATTCTACTTCAATTGGCTTATTCGGTGCTGCAGAAGTAATGTCCAAGGTAAGTATGTGAATTGGCATTCACAAGCAATTGGTTAATACAGTCATGTTATTATACATACCTTCACATGTGATGCAGATGTGTAGCCTCACGGCTGTTACTTTCAGTTGTGAAGATTGTGATAGTTTTAAGTAAATGTTATGCCAAAGGCTTTTTAAGATAGACTATAAGTTGTTTATGTTATTTTATCATTTGTGTGAAAACAATGTAGATTTATATACTGTGGATTTTTTATATCATTCTGGTAACTTTTAACGGCAGATGGTTGTGGCTTTTTAGTAGGAGAAAATAGAAGAAAGATTGAGATACCCTTCACTCTGATACTATGGCAAATGCTGAAGTTTTATTCTTGTTTAAAGAGATTCACCTGTTGTTAGTGTTTTCTGGTTACTATCAAACAGTTAGTTCTTCTTCAGGTGTGAGTTTAGTTTCACAAGAGTTGAATGGCTCTAACCAAGCTTGTGAATTGGTGGAAGTCTCTTTATTTTGTCAAAACCCAATTGATAAGAAGGTTTGTCATTATTGTGTCAATGGAAGTGCTGTATGTAACAGAATACCTAAAGATGGCCTGGTCTGTAGGTATGGCCACGTTTACATTCGTGACTGTTACTGTGCTACTTATAATAATCAGACCAATACAATAGATGTGGGGAAATGTGTCTACAACTGTGAGAGGAAGAAAGTGGATACTGTGGACGATGGATATTCTAGACTCCCTCAAAATATTTCTGAATTAAATTCTGTCACGTGTGGAGATTTACACAGAGATAAGACTCTGTGTGGGAGGTGTGAAGACACGTATTATCCAATGGCGTTCTCTTACAATATGTCGTGTATTAAATGTGAGCAGACTCACTGGAATTGGTTAAAACTAGTCTTGTTTGTGTTTGTTCCACTAACAGTGTTTTGTTTCCTAATTATTATATTTAATATCAACATCGCATCTACTTATCTTCATGGATTCATATTTTTCAGTCAAGCAGTGTCTGCCCCAGCTTTGTCAAGAGTTCTTATACTGGCCTTTAAGGGGACACCAAATTTTTTGACAATTACTAAAATTTTACTTTCCTTTTATAACATCTGGAATTTGGATATCTTAAGAGCATTTAGCCCTCCTATGTGCATTCACATCAATTCTCTGGATATTTTGTTTTTAGATTTAGTGATTGGACTATACCCGTTACTACTAGTGATAATTACTCATTATATGATTTTGCTGTACGATAGGAGATATAAAGTATTGACTATACCTTGGAAACCTTTTGGTTACTTACTCTCTCAGTTACATGGCTGTTGGAACATTAAAACTTCAATCATTGATTCTTTTGGCACAGTCTTTGTTTTGTCTAATATAAAGTTAATGAGTCTGTGCTTTGATATGCTTGCTTCTACTCAATTATACGAAGTCACTTCTTCTGGTAATATTCACCTCAAGTATGGGTTATATTACGATGCTTCTACAGAAGTGTATATCAACATAGCACGTGCTATTGCTACTCATCTTGTCCTGACTGTCTTTGCATTTTTCCCAATTCTTCTGTTATTGTTGTATCCATTCGATTTATTCCAAAAGCTATTAAACATCATACCATTGCGATGGCATGTTCTTCACACATTTGTCGATGTCTTTCAAGGTGGCTATAAGAATAGAGCAGATGGACAGACTTGGGATTTCAGATGGTTTTCTTCTTTTTTTCTAATTCTTAGGTTCCTTGTGTTCGTTTTATACGGAATAACTTTGTCGGAAGTCTTTTTCAGCTTTGCAGCAATGTTATCCATTTCTGTCACTATATTATTGATAGTATTCCAGCCTTTTAAACGGAATCAAGACAATTATATTAACTCCTTCTTCCTTCTACTGTTGTCATTGTTGTACACCAGTGTAATGGGAATAGATTTTGCTCAAAGAGATGATGTCAATATTATTGCTTTTTTTTATATTTTAAGTTTTATCATTGGTATCGTACCATTAATATTCATTTTAATATTGTTACTTGTTGGCATCACCAGAAAAATGAAGTTGGTGTCAATATAGAAGGACTTAATTTTATATGGCATTTATATGGTATTTTTCTGAGTTTGATTTCTATTATTATGCACTTGTGTACCTTATCATGTTTCACTGAATATAGACATCTTTTTTCCTTAACTACTCTGAGGACTGTGTGAGGGTGTGGTCTATTCAAGGGTGTGGTCTATTTGCTTCACCAATATTGTGAGGGAGTCATATGGTGCATAACTCCCCGAAGAAAGGCTACTTTTACTTTCACTGTTGATTACGATGTGTATTTATGCAAAATATTTTGGGAACTGTAAACATTGAAATGTGTATAAATGTTTGAAAACAATAATCGTGTTGTTAAGTTGATTTGGGAGAGCAAAGAAAGTTACATATCTCGCGTGGCTATTTTTGTGTTTTTTTACCAGGCTGAACGAGTAAACAACTTTCTTCAGTCTACATATTTTGTTTCAATCAATTTGACATAATTTTCGATTATTTTATGTTTGCACCAAATATCCCAAAGTTTCCATGAACGGCAGGTAAACAATGTATAGCTGAAAACAAAAATAATCCATCTACAACTTTGGGATAGGAATTCGGTTGAACTCAAAAGCTTTAGAATTCTATGTGCACATAAATTCAATTCAATACTGTCATGCACTTTATGTACATGTACGTGTGTGTGTTTGGGTGTGTGCGTGTGTGTTGGACAGGATTGGAAGAAAATCTCAAAGATTGGTGAGAGCGGCTGCCCTGAAACTGGCTCAGGAGTTGCTGGAGATTGTCAAAAGACCGTGGACAGTTGCTGTCGTGACCAGATGTCAGGAAGGGTGAGCGCATTCATTGTTATTTGTTAATACAGTACTATAAGTTGCTTTATTATTTTTTTGAATAGGTTAAAGTAGCATTGGTCATGTGTAAATTTTTATTAATTAATTATTTGTCACAGTGTGATTGCATCTCGTGAGTGCAGTCTCTTTTTATTATGTTCGTTAAGCTTAATAGAACAATTGTATATTGTAATTTGAAATCACCATACTTCTTTTCATTATTTAACTCACAAATGTTTAAGTTCTTATGTGCTCATAGCTCTACAAAGTGAAGTAACATTTGTATGAGTAATAGCACCGTGCTATTAATTCCAAAGAGCACAGGTTACCCGTGCTATCACTTGCTAATAGTAGGTCAGCTTTTTTTTTTTAATCATTTGCACTGCAACTATGCTGTATCATCCACACTATCTCTTGGATTTCAGGATTAGCTTCCTCCAGAAATTCGTTCTCATATGGCTCCTCCAAATCTGTCGAACTAATTCTGTTTAGTACAAAGAGAAACTGCTCGAATTGTATGTTTCCAAGGCTAGAGCTGCACGGATATGCATTTACCCGTACTATTTCATTTAGCTACTGTGGTATTTCACTTAGTTCCTATGCTATTTCACTTTCCGTGTGTGATTTCTGATAAAACAGCGATTTTCCCCATACATTTTTGAATGGGCAATATATGCGCCATACTATTATACCTAAAAGAAAGGATAATGGAGCCACATTCTGTTTATTTTATGTAATCATTGTTGTGTTGCCATTTATATATTGCAGGACAGAACCTCAGATATTCAGCTGCAGGTTTACCACCTGGGATGAAGTGCTTGGTGTTGACTATACCAAGACTCCACAGCTGCTTGAGAAACATGCCATTGCCAAGGCAAGTGCCAATCATTGCACTGTAGATTGCTGGCAAGTCATTCATGAAATTGTTGAGCTTGTGATTTTTTTTTTCTCCAGAAAAAGAATCCTCAAGGAGAAGTAGAGAAGCAGGCAGCCAAGGTGGATCTATCTCCACTCTTCCTCCCTAGAGAGTTGCCCTTGTCTAGTAGAGAAGCAGTAAGATTTTTAAAGCTATGAGTAGTATTTACTTTTTTGAAGATTTAGGATAAGAGACCAATATGAAGATAAAAACATTGATTGATTGTCAACTAAGTAACTTAAGTTTGTCAGGGCTGACTTTTTATTGATGAGAAATGCACTGTGTGAAAATACGCTTGTTTGTCAGTAGTAACGACAACGATGGTATATACAAGATGGGATGTTTTGTAAAGCATCGTCATGATTTGGTTAGGTAAAGCATTGTCATGACTTGTTTAGGTAAAGCATTGTCATGACTTGGTTAGGTAAAGCATTGTCATGACTTGTTTAGGTAAAGCATTATCATGACTTGGTTAGGTAAAGCATTGTCATGACTTGGTTAGGTAAACATTGTCATGACTTGGTTAGGTAAACATCATCATGACTTGGTTAGGTAAAGCATCGTCATGATTTGGTTAGGTAAAGCATTGTCATGACTTGGTTAGGTAAACATTGTCATGACTTGGTTAGGTAAACATCATCATGACTTGGTTAGGTAAACATTGTCATGACTTGGTTAGGTAAACATCATCATGACTTGGTTAGGTAAACATTGTCATGACTTGGTTAGGTAACACCGTTGTGCCTTCGTTAGGTAAAGCATCGTCATGATGACTTGGTTATGTATAGCAGCACATCATGTCTTGGCTAGGTAAAGCATTGTCATGACCTGAATGGGTAAAGCATCATCACATCCAGTAGGAAACAACAACTATTGTAGCTAAAAGCAGGTGAAATCGGCGAGGAAAAGACTGTGAAAGTTTCTAAAGGGAAATCAATAGTTTGTCAAAGCACAAGTCTACAATCATATTACATAATGTAATATTGAAATGAAAAAGAAGTCATTGTCTTGCGGTAGAGTATCGGCTCGGCTAATAGTGCACCAAATTGCGGAGCTCCAACTTACTGCACTGCTCCAAAAAAGTGCTACGAAGTTCTATAACTAGCTTCTGATACTTCCTCCAGATTCACTCTAAAATTAGTGAGTGGCACCTTCGGCAGGTACTTTGTTCTTGTGTTGTAGTGGAAAAGCCCCTGTAAGTATATAATAGTAGTAATCGTGCATAGCAACCATCAACAAAAAATTGCGTAGGCAGTGTGCGGCCACCCTTAATACATCCAAGATCTATAGTTCATATAGAAGTACAGAAAGGGAGAGAACCAGGAGAGTTCAATTCATTGAAGTATAAAGATGGCACAACAGAAAAGAATAACAAAAATAATAATAACTGGTGGCTCATTGCTTGTGTTGAGATATTGCTGATCAATATCACCAGTTTGATCTGTTAACTTGAAGTGAACCTTACTTGACTAGATAGTCCTTCTAATCCAATATGGCCAGTAGTTTGTAACCATCCAATTTATATTTCAATTTTCAATTATCCCACCAATAGTAGCTGTAGCTACAACTGACAATGTAGGTAAGGAGAGAAGTACAAATAATAATACCTTACAGTCCCTCTCCCCTCCCGTTGGGAATTTATTTCTAAAGATACTAACCCATGCATACATGTCATTTTTGGCATTGGCAAGTATGCAACAAGTCAGTCATTGATTGTGTGGCTACAGAATGAAAACATGATGAAGTGGAACTCTCAACTACTAACCATGCGTTGCTGCATTATAGAAGGCAAGAAGTTCTCCATACTTCCAAATGTAGAGAAAGGTATTTTTGGATGTTTACTGACACTAGGCAAACATCTTTCTATTGTTCTACATAGGTCATTTCTATTCTGCTGAGTGTTACTTCTTCCTGTGCCGCTATGCTATTCCAACTGAAGAAAAAGAATCAGTGGGTAAGTGCATTCTGTGTGTGTGTGTGTGTGTGTGTGTGTGTGTGTGTGTGTGTGTGTGTGTGTGTGTGTGTGTGTGTGTGTAGTAAGAACTTTAAGCCTGTCTTTCACTTTTATTTGTGTGTGTTTATGTGAGCATAGAGGAGGAGGAAGGTGATGAAGAGGGAGATGGAGAAGAGGAGGAACAGGATGTAATCACAGTGGTGTATTTCTGGGAGGGTAGACATGCCAACAGCATGGGATGGCTTCACTTCACTCACGGGTCAGTGTGTATGTCACTCTTCTCTTTGTAATCTGATGATTCTACCAAATTATTTGATATTGTGATATTTTGGTAATAGCTAATATTGCCTTGTGGATGTTTTTTTTTTTTTTCCCCTTCCTTTTTTTGCTAGCATTCAGAAGCAGTTGGAACGAGCTATGGAGGGACCTATAGATGTGATTAGGATCAAGCAACAGCAGGAGGACTTGAAATTTCTCTCACACTTCGGAGGAAAATTTATTGTTCATAGAGTACGTGTGTATGAATGACTAACATAATGAATGCATCGACACATCCACTTTTGGTCACATGAGCACTTACTCTACTGTTACTATTCAATTTGTGTGACTTTGTCTTTTTATTGCGTAGGGTCATCGTATGTCAGACAATAGGAACAGTTCTCCATCTTTGTATCAGATCAGAGCAGCTAGCAGTACCAAGCTCTGTCGCAGGGTAGTGCAAGTCCCTGCAGAACCAAGATCTCTGAACTCTTGTTTTTGGTAAGGATCAACGCAGCTACTTTCTTCTCTTAGCCGTGCTACATATTAATATTACAATATTTATGTAATTGGAAGCATCTCTTGTCTGTATTAAAATTTATAAATGATTTCGCTTTGGCCCTATTTCTTGTTGAAGTATAGGAAATGGTCAGTTATTTATCCAACTATGTAAGCCAAAGAATTTTAAAGCTATATGGATTATTATATATATTTTTTACTTTTCAATATAGAACATGTATTGGCACACATGCTACTAGAAATATTGGATGTCAATTTCATTTTTTATTCATTACACTAAGTAACAGTGCTATTATTTCATTTCTCAAGCATCCTTCTACCTCTTCTGTGATTTTTCCTTTTCTTGAATGTTAATATAAATGATATACTGTGCACCACAAATTGCTAATTCCCTTGAATTTATTTTACATTTTTTTTGTTTTGTTTTTTTTGTTAGTTTTTTTCTTTTTTTTTGTTTTGTTTGTTGTTGTTTTTTAAGTGAGTAAGAGTGCTAAGGATAAACAGACCAGTTAGGTAAATATATCAAATACACATCACAATGTTTGCCAAAATAGTTTCACTTCTGTTGATAAGATACAATTTGTGCAAGTAAAAAGTCAACTAAGATTTGAGTATTTAATTTTGCTTGATTTATTTTCCACAGCCATATTCTGAAGGTACCTTTTGAAGGCAGTGAAGGATCTGGTATAGTGTATATCTGGATAGGAGAAGAGACAACGCAAGAAGAAGCTATTCATGCTGAGCAGATGGGAAGAACTATGTTTGAGGTAAAACGTGCCCAGGAATAATAATAAATCTTACTTACTTTTACTTACAATATTTGCAGTCAAGCTACTCCAATGTGGTAGTTCGGGAAGGATCAGAGCCTGAGAATTTCTTTTGGGTAGCATTGGGAGGAAAGGGCTCATATGAAACTGTAAGTCGATTAAAAAGAAAATGTTAAAACAAATGCTGATAATGAAATAATGTGCTACAGATGTGGAAATAATTGGCGAGCGAGCGTAGCGAGCGAGACACTTACAGGGGTAAAAATGAAAAAATCGGGGATGTTTGTTTGTATATATGTTTGGACGTACGTATGTCATTTTGTACTTTGACCCTCGCGTTTTTGTGTTAGTTATGTGGTCGACCCCTTCCCAAATTGCACTAAACAGAATCCTCTGGTTTATCGATCAGTACCCCTAGAAATTGAATTGTTTACCGTTTTGAATTCTTTTGCGGGTGCAGTTAAAACTTGAAAACTTAAGGGACTTCCATTTCTATTCGAGTTAGTGGCGGTGGTAAGTCAATGCGCTCTTTGTCATGGTTATAAGCCGTGCGCAACAGTATTTACTTGAAAATACATTGTCCACTAGACTACCGCGAAGGTAAGTCTGTGTAGGTGCATGTCCAGTTGTGTCAAAGCATTGTGTGTTACAACCACTACTTAGCTAAAGAATATCACAAAGAAAACTTTTAAATAACGTGTATTGTTTTATCCTTCAATTCAAGCAGTTGCAGAGAGTTGTTACCATGGCACTGAAATACCTTTAACGTGTATGCGAAATTTAAAAACTGGACCTTATTTTCAGTAGCTTCAGTGTTAGAAGTCACAATCATTCATATAAAAATAGTATAGTCTTTAGGCTCGCTCGCCATTTGTGCTCAAGCACATCACTAGTATGCTACATAAGTTACTTTACGTAATGTGTGATGTGTTCATTTATAGAATGCAGATTTCATGCAATCAAGCCGTTTGTTCCGATGCTCAAATGAAAAAGGCTTTTTTGCAGTGTCAGAGAAATGTTCAGATTTCTGTCAGGTAACTTGTTCATATACATACATGTACTTATTATTATTGGCATGTCTGTGTAAACTAAACTAAAACTACATGGTATTACTTTATATAGGAGGATTTGTCAGATGAAGATGTCATGATGTTAGACAATGGCTCAGAAGTTTTCTTGTGGTTTGGGAAGAATTCTAGTGAAATGGAGAAGAAATTGGCATTGAAGAGTGCTCAGGTACACATTTTTTATTTTGAGGTAGTCAAAAAGTTAGTCCAATTATGTGGGGACAGTATAGTATAAGGGGGAATAGTATAGTTTAATTTTTTTTTAGAAAGCTGAGACTGACATATATAGGGTATAATTTTGTTCTACAGCTGCCAGAACTTGCCCTTCTTAATGTATTTCACTTATAAAAAAATAGAAATTTTTTTTTACATTTGTATAAAATCACTACAACAGTCATATTACACTCAGTGTAGCTACATGTATAAAACTGGTTTGTCTGTCAATTTGGATTTAATGTGCCAGAATTTTTTTTATTGCACTCTGTTCTTATCAAGATTTGCCAGAGTAAGAGCTTAAAGTCATGTTGTGATCTTATTATTTGTTAATAATTGGTCACCCTTCATGCTAACTGACATTCAGTATCCGGATAAGTTTACTTTAGCAATAGCTATCTCACTCAGTAGTACTTCAAATTGTTGCTGTTTTTCTTTTTGCATTTTTTTTTTCCACTGAGTGTAGGCTATGTATCAATTGTGTTTCATTCATGTAGTGCTCTAACCATTCCAATACTGACACCTTTTTGAAGGGAAGTTGTAAATTATTTTATTATTTAGTTTATTAGAATGACTGCTTTTTTATTTTTTTATTTTTTTAATTTTTATTTTTTTAATATTTTCATAGCTATGGAGTCATTTATAAAATCTTATGATTGCAGATTTATATCAAGTTTTTAAACGATGAAGGAAAGCCTCGAAAATTTAAGCTGGCAAAACGTGGGAATGAACCGTGGAATTTCAAGAAATGCTACCATGGATGGATGGACTGAAGTAACACAGTCAATGCAATGAATTCTACCAGCTAGATTAATAGTAGTTTCACTTCTCCTCCAATCAATACTCGTGATTGTAATTCATTAGTAAATAATTTTTATTCTTTAACATCAAAATAATAGACTATTACTTCTTTCAACTTCTCAATTATAATGTTTTATCTTCCATTTTTATGAAGAATAATTGCTATAAATTAAACTTTAGAGGTGAAAGAGGGAGGACTAAAATATTATGATCAATAAAAGTTCTTAGCATACTGTAGATTTAGAAGCTAATTGTAATGTTTAAATGTGTTCATTACAATGTTGTCTATATAGCTAATTACCTGTATTCTATTACATACCAACATTACAGACCCTTATGGTTACATCATACACCAATGAAATTTTACTGCTAGGACCCTGATATAGACCGGCTTCAATTAGACAAGTCTTTGGACTTATAATGCAATTGCCAAATCTCGCATATCCAGACCTTTCATTATAATTAGTTACTGTATTAACACATAATGAGTATTAACACATAATGAGACTACTAAATTTAATGATAGCTTTGTGTATAATAATGCATTTGGCTATCGATCACTTTGGTACTTGAAGGTAGCCAGGCTACGCAACAGACAAACCTGAAGATGCCCATTATTGCGCAGTAAAGAATTGATAAATAATGTCTAAAACTCTGCCCAGTGAGGCATGTCTAGAGTGGGCTGGATTGTATGTAGGTGCTTTTTTTTTTCAAAGTAATAGGACCACTGCCAAGGTACTATAGAGCTTACTCAACCATCATTCATGCAAAACCCACAGCACTAGCAGGCGACTCTTCTGTTCAACAATGTCAAAGTTTCCACGATGTGCAAAAGAGGTATTGAAAATTTGATGTGATTGGTTATCGAGGTTGCTGTGATGATGAGAACACTCATGTTTGGTCTCTAAGTTCACAAAAACAGCAATTAGCATGAAAATTTTCTTCTCCTTTTGATAATAAAATAAAGACCATTTTTATAGAGCTGAACAATTAGCTATAGCAAGTCATAATAACTTTGCCATCAGGCATAGCTGTAGAGCCCTTTACATTAAGTGGTCACACAGGTTGTAATATGTTGTAAACAAAACAAATTTACATCATCAGTACTCATGGAGTCCAAAAGATCATAGATATAACATTCATAAGATATTGGCTACATAAGTACTGCCAACACATGTAAATTGCTGTTAATGTAAAAAAAAAAAAAATTAAACAAAAACAAAACACAGATTTAGCTACATCTTTCAAGTAAGAAAGAAAGTGTACAAACTATCTAAGTAGAGCTAAGCTGTCTACTACGTCATCTTGCAATTTATTAGTTTATCTTTTCAATATGGTATTTCCACAGATACAAAACAATCTTGGTGCGTGCTCAGTTTGTCTCTCATATGGCGATGTGCATCTGTTCAGTTTCCTATTTAGTACATATATTTTTGCTTTGAGCAGATGTTTAAATAAGATGGATGATAAATAACATGACAAAATTGATATTGGAATTAGTTCAGTGACGATGAGGATTATAATAACAAGTATGTTGGAGATTAGTTTAGTAGCCAATCATGATGATTATTATATTAACAGGCACGACTGGTTAGTTAATGTATACCATACACATTAGTATTCATAATGAAAGGCCAGAAAGTATGCACAATAGAAACATCCTAATTATTGTATGTTTTTAATCATTAGTTAAACAAAACAAGAAACGTGCAGCATTGTTGCTCCCCACCTCCTCCACACTGTTTTTTTTAGCAGTAAGCTAGAAAGCATGACTGTATATAGCTAGCTATAGTTTGAATTACAATTCAGAGAATGTATAAGCTATACAGGAATTGGCTTAGTATTTACACAAGTGCCACAGGCACGAGTGTAAATACAGCCAAACAGATGAGCGATATTCCGTGGTATTGAAGGAATAATCGGCGAGCGAGCGAGACACTTACAGGGGTAACACAATTGAAAATCGGGGATGTTTGTTTGTTTATATGTTTGGACGTACATATGTCATTTTGTACTTTGACCTTCTCATATTTTTGTGTTAGCTCGTTGTTCGACCCTGTCCCAAACTTCACAAAACGGAATCCTCAGGTTTAGCGATCAACCCGTAGTCTGTCATAGTTATAAGCCCTACTAAACTGTCCTTGCTTGAAAATTCTTTGTCTACTAGAGTAACTACGAAGCTAAGCCTTGTGTAGGTATGTTCAGTTGTGTGAAAGTATTGTGCCAAACGTAAATAATGCTACTTGTTTTTGTAGCTTTTTTTTTTTTTTCAATTCTAACCGTTGCAGGGAGTGGTGACTATGGCATTGAACCCCTTTACCTTATACACGTAATTTAAACTTGACTTTTTCTTAGTAGCTTGATTGAAGTTAAAATTAATTAATCGTTTAACAATAGTGTAGTTTTTTAGGCTCACTCCCCATTTGTGCTCAAGCACTAGTAAATGTATTATGTACTGCTTATGTGTAAATGACCCCAGCAATAACACCCCTGCCCCCCCCCCCCCGTCACCTCTCCCATCCCTAAATCACACCCTTTCCCATCCCTAACCATATATTCCCACATCCTTTAATTGTCACGGCTCAGCTAGAAAATTGAGGCTCCTTTTAACCGGGATATGTGACCATCCTAGAGGTGGACAACACTCCCCTAATTGTAGTGCTAATATCACAATGGGATTTGCCAAAGAAAGGATCAGCATGACATTATTAACATCATTCATAGCCTATTTTGGTATGGCCACCATTTTTAGAAAAAAATTGTGTCAAGAAAAATTATTTGTACATTACACTAAAATTTCCTTGTAAGGTTTGCTCATAACCATTCTGTGGAGTGCAAGCCATCATCAGTCCCAGTGATGCTCCTAGCACCTATCAATTAAAGTTCAGCTCCCCATGGAAAATGAAGCACCATAGGAATTAAGACCCAAAGAATAATTTATTTGGTGTAGTTTCAATAATGTTGATAGCTAGCTCATGCTCGATGTGGCGCGTGCATTGTAGGAAACAATAGATGCAAATGCTGTCTTCATAAGAAAGCACGCAAGAGACACACCTACCTGGGGGAACTCCAACAGGCAAACCACCACCGAGACTATGGAGCAAAACTTCCTCAGGCAGGGTCAAGAAACTATTTGCTCAAGTGAGTACGGCGCGACAATAGGGGCGTTACCAACAATCGATAACGATCTTAGGGCCAAAAAACAACTACGTTTTACTGCAAATAAATGAAGTGCAAAATTTTGATGCTTGTTTTCAATCTTTTTTTGGGAGGCCTCCATCTTCGGGATCAACTTTTTGTTGTGTGACGGAATGACAGACTGACTGACTGACTGACTAACCGACAACCTGTGTAACTCTTCTCGGGCATGGGCGCTGAGAATTAAGTCATTTGCGCTTGACTTTGATCAAAATGGCATTAGCTTGACTCAATTCACTGTAGAACTTAACCATTTCCGTTCATAAGTCCCAATGGTGTTCATCCTCGCAGCAATATTGGAACTCTGACGTAATTTTCCATTGAAATTTTAGTTGCTGAGACTGACCGGTTTCCCCTTTTGGTAATAAAATCATTTCGGGGGAATTGCCTCCTAGCTAGTGATTTGCTTAAAAACGTAGTTTTGTTAGATTTATAGTAGTCAGTGGAACAACTTAATACAGTAATAGCTATGCTAAAGAGTATGTGCAAAAACCTAGCACTATTTAGTCAAATTTTAATTTTGTGCTTCAGGACTACTTTCGGTCTGAATTCTAGTTCTTTCATAATGAATAACTCAATTCAGGAATGTGATATCATGGGAGTTCACCTGTTTTGCAGAGACTTGGCTCCTGAAATGGATGAGGTTTGCCACTTTTGTGCTAATAACACTTCAGTATGTCATGGAAGAATACGTAATAATGGCCTGGTTTGTAGGTATGGCAATGTTTACATTCGTAAATGTTACTGTGCTACTTATAATAATAAGAGAAACTTAATAGAATTTGGAAAATGTATCTATAGCTGTAAAAAAAATAAAATCGATTATCTAGATGATGGATATTCCAAACTTCCACAGAATATTTCTGAACTAAATGATCACATGTGTGGTGATCTGCACAGAGATGGGACTCTTTGTGGGAGGTGTGAAGATACGTATTATCCAATGGCGTTCTCTTACAATATGTCGTGTGTTAAATGTGAGCAGACTCACTGGAATTGGCTAAAACTAGTCTCATTTGTGTTTGTTCCACTAACAGTGTTTTGCTTCTTAATCATTCTATTTAATATCAACATCACATCTACTTATCTTCATGGGTTTATACTTTTTAGTCAAGCAGTATCCATGCCTGCAATGTCACGAGCTGTCTTGCTGGCTCTTAAAGGCAATCCAAAGGTTTTACTACTTGTTAAAGTTTTAGGATCAGTTTTTAGCATCTGGAATTTAGATATTTTAAGAATGTTTAGTCCCATTATCTGTTTTCACATGAAATATATTAACATTTTGTCATTGGATTTTATCATTGGTTTGTATCCTTTAGTACTGGTAATAATGACATATTTTATGATTTCATTGTATGATAAAAAGTACACAATTGTAAGACTTTTGTGGAAACCATTCAGTCACTTGTTGTCTCGATTTCATCACTATTTTAAAGTTAAAACTTCAATTATTGATTCATTTGCCACTGTCTTAGTTTTATCAAATGTAAAATGTATGAGTGTTTGTTTTGATATGCTTGCTTTCGTCAAGGTATTGGAACTTTCTTCATCGGACACAGTTCATCGAGAATATAAATTGCTTTATGATGCAACCTCAATTGCGTACAGCCATAAACTTCGAGTAGTTATTATTCATATAGTGCTATTTGTGTTTATTATTTTCCCAATAATTCTATTGTTGTTGTATCCTTTCAAATGGTTTCACAAATTTTTAAATGTCATACCATTGCGATGGCATAGACTTCACACTTTTGTGGATGTGTTTCAAGGAGGATTTAAAAATGGAATTGGCAGTAAAACTAGAGATTTTCGATGGTTTTCTGCTTTGTTCTTAATTATCCGTTTACTTGCTTTCATTATTTATGTGATGACTTTGTCTTCAATTTTTTTCTGCTATGTGTCAATGATATCAATTTTTGTTATCATACTATTAATAAATATGCAACCATTCAGAAGTGAACAAGAAAATTATATCAACATAGGCTTTCTTCTACTGCTTTCAGTGTGGTATGCTGGAGTCACAGGAACAGATATTGCTCAATTTGTAGATGTTAATATGATTCCAGTTTTTCATGGCTTCTGTTCAATTGCAGGTATATTACCAGTAATTTTTATCTTAGGTTTGCTATTGTACTGGATCAACAAACAAACAATGTTTATTTAAACTGCTGCTGCAAGGATTATTACATAAATCACAACATTAATCAGATTTATTCCAAATTAGCTATAATTATTGAGATTATTTTTAACTCCTTGTTTATAATGTTATATGAGGTATATTATGTTGTATTAAAGATAATTTTTTATTATTATTATGGATACCAATTGAAGAAATAAAACAGTATGCTTGAATTGCTTATTGTATTTATAATGAATAGTATAAAATGTAACCTATTCCTTTTGATTACTCTATTCATTAACACATCAGTGTAACACTATTCTTTTCTATTCTATAAGTAAAGCCATAGTTATGACTATAAGAATTGGCAATTTTAATATTATGTAGCATTGAAACTTGCACTAAAAAGCTATGTTAAGTGGCTTAAGGAAGTGATCGTAATTATTGATCAATATAATTTGAATTCTTTTAGCCACTCAAACATGTGCAGTACCACAGAAAAGAAAGGAAACATACAAAAATTTAAAGTTTCTTTCTTCTCCAGATTTGTTTCTTGGTGCTTGATAGCTAGATATTTTTCTTTTACATTTGTAATATAAAATAGTATTAAATAAGTAGGGATAGTGTCACAGCAACTACTGGAGCTGTGAAGTAGGGATAGTAAAAATCTAATAGAGAATTCAAATTATATTTACAATTGGTGGAGGAACACATTATTTATATGGCCACCAACAGTTTCAAATAGACTGTGCTACACATATGGTCCTATGCTAAGGTCATTTTTTCTCTGCCAATGTGCTTGATGTGAACATTGCCTAAGCTTATTGTAATATGTGTGGATTGGACATTTTAGTAATCTAACTCCGGATTCGTAAACATGCCCAAATTCCAATGTTGTGTACTTACTGTTCCACTGCCTGTTCAATCTCATGCTTTCAAGTCTTTATGTACAGAGACTGGGCTTCTTGTGAACCGACCCATTTAACAGATCAGTAGCTAGCATATACTAGAGATCAATGCGGTCTCCTAATATCGGGAATGTATAACAAAACTGGTAATAACAATGTGGTCTGAAAATGTGGAATTTTCTATTTTCCAGCAAACAGAGTTGTCTTTTCCCCTAAGTTAGTCTTGTTTGAATTAATAGCGAAAATGAGTAGATATAATGAGATCTAAACCTTTAATCCTATGTAGTCGAATAAATAATCATCCAAACTATTGTTCGTCCTGCAAATTATTCAAAGTCAGACCCCTTACCCACCACCAATCTACAGCTGAAGTTTCATTTTCTGACGATACATTACTAAGTGATGTAGCAAGTGACACTGTTTAGTTATAGTGCATAGCACCGTGTGCCAGACTTTTTACCTATCACTGTAGGTAGAGTGTCTGAGGTAAAGTGACTAGCTATGAGAGATTGTCTCGCCATGCCAGACCCTTACCGAACATAAGCTGGAAAGAGGTCCTCTCCACCAGCAGAGGGTTAACCTCAAGCCTACGTTAGAGCAATTTAAAATCATGCCGTAAGTATACCCGTGTACTAATCAGGGGCGGATCTAGGGGGGGGGCTAGACTAGTGTCGTACGAGCGCCCCTTTTTTCATGATGCACTGGCGTAAGAACCAGGGGGGCTTGGGGGGCTGTAGCCCCCCCAGCCTGAAAGTAAGGGGAGCAGAGCTCCCCCCTGCTGAGGGCACAATTTAAATCTCACCAGTGCTAGGTAATCTCAATGGTAACTAAAAAAATGTTAATCAACTCAAATCACAGCAGCTACATATACTGATAAACAAAGGTCATCCACATAGTACAGCTTGCAAGCCCGTAAGCCCCTCTTTTGATAATGATTCATGCTTAGTCAATCTAAAATGTTTATGATTTCATACATCAGTAGTTCTTTCATGCAATACAATACATTTCTTTAGCCTTAGGTCAGATTTTAAGATCTCAATCCGACCACTTTAAAAAACAAAAAAAAAACATCAACAAAAAACAATACTTATCATTGCTTCAATAAACTAAACCATAGACACTTCAACAAGTTAATGCTGTACACAGCAACACTGTTTGCTACGTTTTGATTTTGACAACTATACTATTAACCTAGCTAACCACTCAAATCTTTGTGACTTTAGCCCTGCATTATTACAATATTATATATAATTATTATATGCATATAATATTATATACAATGGAAAAAAATTACAAAAAATATTTATGTTGGAACATATCTTTTGAAAAACATGTTTTTAGCCAAGTTTTACTTCTACCACAGAGTTACACTTTAGTTCATTATTGCAATAGAAACTAGCTAATCAATTTTAGTGAGCCTTCCCCTTCCCCCCTTGAATTTTTTTTTTGGCTATGGGCCTGGCTTGTAATAAAGTTTTACATTCATGAAAGAACTCTACTTTATTTTTTTCTTATATCAATACCTAATGGCTCTAATGAAGCTGAAATTAAGTACCTCTAATCTGCACAGACTAAAGTAAATTAAAAAAATAGAACAATCATTTGATAAATTAATATGCTGAAACACATTCGGTAAGTGAAGTAGCTGAATAACTAATATTAAGGCTACCCATTAAACAAACATACCCAAACATAAGCAAATAAACACAAAATATTAGAGCATAGGCACAGGATGTTGGCTACATAGGTTATTTGGATTTCCCCAAGTTAAGGTAAAATTTCAAGTGATTCTTGAAATTGTTTGGTGTCCTACAAGAAACTGCATTTTCTGGTAAACTTTCTCACTTGTGACTGGAGGAGGGCTTGTGAGTTTTTGCAACTTGCTAGATGGCGAGGGCTGGTTCAAAGACATTGGATTGGATGAGATACTTGCATCAGAGGATATGCCTGCACATATTATACAGAGCTTGAAACATTGCCACTTTCCGGTCAAGGTGGGCCACTTGCCTCAAAAGGGATGTAGCATCTCTTAACACAACCACATACCTGTCACTATGTGAGCCGCAAACCTCTAACTCTCTCCAATTCAGTCAGACCTCTGTTGTGCAAAAATTTGAGCCTCTCTTAATCAGAGCTATAATCAACACACTCTTGCTCTTAAATTCCATTCACAGGCTAAGAACCAGGGAGGCTTGGGGGCAGAAGTCCCCAGCTTTTATTATGTTCTGAGGCCAAGGGGGGTGGAGCTCACCAGTTTTGCAAGGTAATTTGTACCTGTAACCACAAATAATTAACCAGCTTCATTTACAGCTGCTTCACTAATTAAGAAAGGTCACTCCAGCAACTACTGAAGGTAGTTATAAATTCAATATGTCACAGCAAAAAACTCTCCATTCCTTTTTCAGTTCAAAATCTAGAGTCTCTGATGAAGCTGAAGGTAAGCACATCACCCAATCAGTGCAGACTAAAAATAAGTTTCAATGTGCAGGTCAAACAAACTTCCTAGAAACTGATGAGCCAGTTACAGCTGCTGACCAAGTTCACAGTGATGAAGACTCAGATGATGATTGCCCTTCACGTGCACAGTGTGAGTCAATCGCTGACACCTGCACTTGCTCATGCTGCTCAAATTTTGAAGTTGCTTACCAGCCAAAGGACTTGCTTCAATCTAAAAACCAGGGAAATATATTTGCAAGGTACATTCAGGCTTCTTGGTACAGCAAATATAAATGGATTAGTGTGTGCACATCCTCTTACAAGATATTCTTTCATATATGCTGTAGTACAGATAAGCAGGGGTTGCTCACGTCAAAGTCTCCTTTTGTTCATGGTGGTTTTTCGAATTGGAAGAAAGCAATAGAGCGATTAAAAAGCCAGGAAGTGTTGCACACAAGGAAGCTATCAGCAAGCTACAAGTGAGATCCCAGGGTGTCAACGTAGAGGCCATGATTACCAAGCAGCATGAAGCAGAAAAGAGAAGCAATCGTACTATGATGCTAATGAAGCTACTACACTGCATTCGCTATCTAGCTTGACAAGGCCTTGCTTTTCGTGGACACCATGAATATAGTGTTGCTTTTGAAGGAAATCTCTACCAGCTTTTACTACTCCAAGCATCAGCATTCACCACAGCTTGCCACTTGGATTAAAAAACGAGACTACATTTCACCTGCCATTGTCAATGAAATCATTACTCTTTGTGGCAACACTGTATTAAGGCAACTCTTAGGAGATATTCAAGCAGCAAAGTATTTTTCGCTTATAGCTGATGAGGCAACTGACATATCACACAATGAACAAATCTGCATTGCAATTCGCTGGGTGGATAGTAGTTATGAGGTTCATGAAGCAGCAATAGGTTTACTTCAACTACCTGATACCAAAGCTTTCACCTTATTCTCTGTTGTCAAGGATTGTTTGTTGAGGTTCTCTCTTCCAATCACTAACTGTATTGGCCAGGCGTATGATGGTGCTTCGAACATGAGTGAAGTTAGAAGTGGTGTTTGCAAGCTTTGATGAAGAAAGAGACTGACTCATGTCTCCATGTTCACTGCTTTGCACACAGCCTAAATTTATGCATCCAAGATGTAGTGAGAAAAAGTGAGCTATTGAGCAACTGTATTGAATTTTTCTTGCAGTTAGTTCAGCTGATTAAATTTTCATCTAAGAGATTAAGCCTTTTTCAGGATATTCAACAACAGATTAGATATGGAGATGACTCAGCAGCTGTGCCTTCTTCACTTAGGCCTCTTTGTCCCACGAGGTGGACAGTTCGGCATTCTGCAATTGATGGGGTATTAAACAATTACAAAGCACTCATGTCCTGCTTACGGCAAGTTGAAGAGGGGCATGATGAATATGCTGCAAAAGCAAGAGGCTTACTGATCCAGATGGAGTCTTTTGAACTGTACTTCAGTTTGAAGCTGTCATTTGTAGTTTTTTCTGCAGCTGAGCAACTATCTATCAACCTCCAGGCTAAGGATACAACAGTTGGTGAAGGATTGAAGGGTGCACACTTGCTTCAGGCACATGTGTCAATTTTGAGGTCTGACAGCAAATTTTCTGCTTTCTATGAGGATGTTCTCCAATCTTAACAAGAGTTAACTGATGAGCCTGTTCTTCGTAGATACAGAAAAATACCAAAGCGGCTAGATGATGGATCTCAGCCACATCGTTTTGCTAGTCCAGAGGAGAGATATCGACATGCTTACTTTGAAGTTTTAGAACAGGTATGTGGAGAAATAGAACGACACTTTGATCAGTCGGATCTATCTGTTGTGAAGAAAATTGAGTCTTTTTTAATTGAGTCAGCTAATGGTCAGCACACTCTTTGCCCAGAATTGCATCAAATTCTTGAAAAGGACCACATTGATATTGATCGACTTTATATTCAAAGTGCCATGCTGGCAGACACAATTAACACTGCATTTGGTGGATCTATCAAGACTGTCACTAATGTGAGGATAATTGCCGATGCACTGAGTCAGAGCAATATTGTTAGAGGCATGCTCAACGAAGTGGACAAGCTAGTTCAAGTATACTTGACCTATCCTGTCACAAGTGCTACTGCTGAAAGGTCATTTTCTTCTCTACGAAGAATTAAAACTTTCCTCAGGAGCTCAATGACAGCCCAGCGCCTGAATAACTTATTCTTTCTGTATGTTCACAAGTCATTTACTGACTTACTTGATTTAGAAAAAGTTGCTAATGATTTTGTGTCAGTAAACACACACAGAATAAACTATTTTGAATATTTTTAAGTAAACTATCATTCTTCTTTAATTATCTATATTGTTGTTGTCTACCTTGTTTGCAATTCTCATGAAGAATGTACTATAGAACTATTCTCAATTCTCAGAGATGTAAAATACTAGGCAGGAATACCTATTACCTCTGTGCTTAATTAGATTACTGACCACAGTCAGCCCCCCCACTCAAAATTATCTTCTTACGCCAGTGTGATGAGCCCCCTTTTTTCATGATGAGCCCCCTTTTTTCAAGATGAGCCTTCATTAGCTAGCCACTGGATTCATTTCTTACCTTCAGCGGGAAAAGTACGAGAACAATATACTTTTCGCTGTCCAGTTCCTTTGTTTGCTGCGGTCGCAGCCTTCTAATAGGCGCACTCCATCAATTTTAATATGCTGAGTCAGGAATTTTGCAATTCGTCCGTTTGAATGGTAGCATGTCTAAACAAATAAAACTAGGCTGTTTTTAAAACCTACTACCAAGTAAGCAGGTGAAGGTAGTAGTAGTATCTCATAACACGTGTTAATGTAGTTAACAGTTTCATATTATTATTATTATTGTTTTTGCATTTTTTTAATCATTTCATTAATTTCAATGGACAGATGTTACTTAGCTCGTTATATTCTTTCTTCATGGTTAAACTTAATAATTATTACTACATTCATCAAAATTTCATTCCTACTTACTTAACTTTAATGTTCTTTATGATGAACTGATTCATTCATTTTATTTGTTCAAGCCATTTTAATAGTTCATTTTTCATTCCCTAGTAATGCTAATAAAATGAAGCACCCAAGGCGCAAACCCTCAGCGCTATTAAATACTACCTAGCTATTACAATATAATCTCCTTCCAAAAGAACAAGCAATCTGTTAGCTATTTTTAATGAGGCATCAAAATAGCTTGACCAATGAAAAATGGTACTTGGAAACGCTGTCTTCATAAGAAAAGAAGCTAAACTAGCCAGAAACACTCATCTGTATACATTTTCTATGCGAAATTTCACTTTTAACTCCGTTAACTTCCCTGAGCATAAAGCGAACTATACCGCTGGCTGCAGAAATTATTTGCTCACGTGATTATGATGTGACGCTAGGGGGCGTTGCCTATAAAAGCTGGTACCTACGTGGAACTTTTCTCAACGATTAGCCCGAAATTAAAAAGTAGCTCAATAAAAGGTCTTAAATCTTCGTCCTGAGCAAGTTCATGCCTAAATCAACTGTTAATTTTCAGTAATCTCCAAAATCAGAGCGTGACAAACTTGACAGGACGACTGCTATAACCTTTGAAAGGTTATAGCACAAGTCGTTGATACCAGACCCTTCCTTCCTGTGGGCCATCAGGACCTACCATTGGCCCACATGAAGGATGAGACGTAGGAGAGGCAGCAGGGAGAACAGAAGGAGAAACAATAGAACACTGTGTGTATGCATTGTTGTGTATTTCGTGTTACGGTGAGAGTTGAGTTCTAATGCCAGTAAATAGTTGTGTTAACACGACCGGGCACGTGATCCATTATCTATATATATTGGTGGAGCCTCGTGGCCTAGTCAGTCTAGTCAAATTATACTAACTTTAGAACACCACGGTGTTGGATCCGTCTTGTTGTTTGATTGACTCTGGTGGCGGCAATTATTAGGCTGTCGATCCGTGGAAAGGTTCGCGCATAGTCCCGACTACAGGCAACCCGCCCACAATTGGTAGGCAGCGGTGGTCCGGAGAGAATCTGTTCTTAGCCGGCCAAAAGAACTCTGGAGACGCGTCTCTGGGTGAATATTAACCAGTGGGACTCGTCCCTTTAATACTACTTCAAGGACTCGTCCGACGCACGAGCTGATCCGTCTACTCAACGGTGGAATTTGTTCCCCATTACTCTGGGCTTGCGTTTGGAACTGTTGGACAGTTATTTGTGGTGGTGTTTGTGTGTTCAGTTATTTATCAATTTGTAAATGAGTGGTTCGCCAGTTATTTTTGTACTTTGTCATTTTGGTGTTATTTTTGTGCAGTTGCTGACATTTCTTCTGCTCTGGACGGTTCGCCATGCCCGAGTCGAAGACGGCTGCGGACAAGAAGCGGGCCTCGAGGAGACCTCCGGCGGCCGACGGTAGAGACCCCAAATTCGTACCCTCGCATGTTCCGACATTGGAGGGGAGGTCACCATACCCCACGAGGCCATCGGAAGCAACTTATGTGGAAGAGGAGGTAGACATAGAGGATGAGGCTGGAAGCGGTTCTGATTATGTCGTGGGAAGGGGGGAGTCAAATGGAAAAAATTGTGATAGACTGCCAGCTCTGGGTGTTCAGGTGCGTGGAATATGGGATGGAGCTACTGCCAGTGGGAATGGCAGCAGTAAAGAGTGTGTATCAGAAGGGATATCCCTTGGGGGGGATTGTCAGAGGGACGAGAGGAGTGCTGTGGTAGGCACTGGCCGTTTGGTAGGTAGGGAAGTAGCAGCTGAGGGTGATAGTTGCAGGGGGGTCGGCGCGCCGGGGATGGACACGCAAGGATTCAGGGATGTGCTTGAGTATATGCAGAGGCAATCGTTTGATATGTTTAGACAGATGCGGGAGTTGGATGTGGAGTCGAGGAGGGACAGTGAGTGTAAGGCGGAAGTGGCCAGGAGGGAGAACGAGAGAAGAGCTGAAAGAAGGGAGCTCAGAACGGAGTTGTTAAAAGGTTTGGGGAATTACAAGGAGGGATCCCAGCTGATGGGGTACCTCTCCAAATTCGAGAGAATTATGAATGATTGTTCTATTGGGAAAGATTCGTGGGTTGAGAGATTGTTCGCGCATTTGCCGGACAGGTTGTGTAACAGGGTGGCTGAGATAAGGGATGCGGGCAGTGGTTACCCTGAGGTGAAGCTTGCGTTACTCCAGGCTGTGGGAGAGACGGCCCTCACATATGGTCACATGCTTTTCGAAGACAGAAGCGAGATGCTAAAGAGCAAATCAGCTAGTGAAGTGACCGAGTTTATAGAGAGGCTCTGTTTGGGAGTGTTGCAAGGCTGCACCACCGTGGCGGACTGTGCAGTGGCCCTGGCAACAGCATACACGCGCCGTCTCCTCCCTCAAGCTGGCAAGGGCTACCTGGAAAACAGGAAGATCTCATCGATGGCTGACTTGCGGGACGCCTGGGAGAAGTGGCTCTCTGGGAGGCAACGTGGCAACTTTTACAGGCCGTTGGTGAGCAGTGGGAGCTCGGGAGGAGGTAGCAGTGGGCAGAAAGCTTGTGGTGGAGGAAATTATGGTAGGTATGGTAGTTCGTACGATGGGGGTGACAGTTATGGAAGTGGGGGATTTTCTCGTTTCAATTGTGGTGGTAAAGGGCACAGGGCAGTTGATTGCCCTAGGAGGCAGAGTGACTATGGAAAGAGTGGAAGCGGAGAGAAACCATTAGTGGTTAAGTGCTATACGTGTGGCAAGGAGGGGCACAGGTCGCCTGATTGCCCTTCTAAAAAGGTGGGTGCACCGGTTAAAAAGAGCTTGAATAAGGTTACACTCATCAGAGAGTGTACCAAGGAGAAACAGAATGTGATCATGGGGAAAGTAAATGGGACTGAATGTGGAATCCTGATTGATACTGGGGCGGAGATAGCTATGGTCCCCAGAGGGTTAGTAGGGAATGATTGTGTTGAATGCGGAGAGATGAAGGTTGCAGGAGCGGTGGGTGAGCCGCAAGTGTTCAAGAGTACTGAGGTTGTTTTTGAAATTGCAGGGAGACAGGTGACTAAATTGGCGACGATTGAAGAGAGAGAGTTGAGTGAGTGTTTGTGTATTATGCCATTCGACATGTTTGACGAAGATGAGTGTGCCATGTTCAGGGGTGCTGTGAGTGAGGCCAAAAGACTGAGTGAAGAGAGTATAAACAGAGTTAATGTGTTAACTAGAGCTCGGGCGAAACTGGAGGAAGAGTTAGACATGTGCGAGGATGACGGCAGGGCTGAGAACTTGTGGTGCGTGATTGATGATGAGGTGTCTGTCAAGTTAGATGACGAAGCGGTAGTAGGTGGAAATGATGCTTCGGTTGGAAGGGGGGAGGCAGAAGCGAGGCAAGAGGTCGACAGGGAGTGTGTGGACGAGGATGACGAGGGTTGCACGCCGATAGAACTTGAGAGTCTGAAAGAAAGTGCATGCGAGAATGATGTTAGGTTGTGTGATTTAGCTAAGGAGATTGGACCCATGTCAACGGGCAATGATCGGGAAGAGTGGAAGAAGGCTGTACTGAGTGATGAGAGTATAAAGGTGTGGAGAGAGTTAGCTGATAGAGGGGAAAGGGGATTCAAATGGTGTAAGGGTATGTTGGTGAAAGGTATGATCGTGGATTGGGAGGAGAGAAACGATGTGGTAGTTGTGCCGAAAGATTTTAGGGAAACTGTGTTGACTTTAAGTCATGAGAGAGGTGGACATTTGTGTTCGGACAAGGTGTTGAAGATGGTTAGCAAACATTTTGTCTGGCCAGGTATGTCGAGAGACGTTTTGGAGCATTGCAGGGCTTGTTCCATTTGCCAGGTGAAGTCCAAGCACGTTCCTCGGAAGGCTCCAGTGGTTGACAGACCTTTGCTGTCAGAACCTTTCGAGAGCGTCGCTGTGGATATTGTTGGGCCGTTGCCCAAAGGGAAAGGTGGGTGTAGGTACCTTCTAACCTACATCTGCTTGGCCACGAGGTGGCCTGAGGCTGTCCCGTTGAGGTCGGTGACAGCCAAGTCGGTGGCTGACGGGCTCTGGGAGATTTTCTCCAGAACCGGCATCCCCGAGGTCATGCTAACTGACCAAGGTAGCCAGTTCACGGGACGCGTCGTGAAGTGCCTTTGTGACTGGATGGGTATTGCGAGGATTCGCACCTCTCCATATCATCCCCAGACCAACGGGGTAGTGGAGAGGATGCACGGGTCGCTCAAAGCGATCCTGGGTAAGAGTGTGAAGAGTGAGAATGACTGGGTTGGCTTCGTGTGTCTGGCGTTGTTTGTCTTGAGACAGATGCCTCACGCGGACTCAGGTCACAGCCCTTTCGATCTTGTATACGGCTTTCGGGTACGTACGCCTCTGGATGTGCTGCACCATTGCCTGACAGAGAGAGAGGAGGAAGAGCAGTTTGGGATCTGTGACTGGGTGAATCGCATGGCGGAGCGTCTGGATCTCATGCGGGATTCGGCAGCTCTCCAGTCTGCGGTGGCAAAAGTGAAGAGGTACGCTTACCTCGACAAGGGGTCGAGGCTTCGTGAGTTTAAGCAGGGTGATCAGGTTTTATATCGGGTGCCGGGTCGTGCTAGTAAGTTGGCCGACTCGTGGGAGGGTCCCTATGATGTACTGGAGAAGAAGAGCGAGGTGAATTACCGGATCGGGAAGAAGGGTTCTCCGAAACATTCCAAGGTGGTGCACATCAATAGCATCAAGAAGTTCAGGGACGAATTCAGGGTTAATCGGTTGGATGTGGTGGTGGAGGATAAGGATGAGAGCAGTTGTAAGTTGGAGGGCATGTGCGGGGGGTATGATCAAGAGGAGCTGGATGGGTTGATGGAAGAATTCAAGGATGTGTTCTCCGCAGTGCCAGGGAACACTTCGGTTGTAGAGATGGGTATTGAAACGGGTGGTAGGGGGCCGGTGAGACAGGCTCCCTACTCGGTTCCCATGGGAATCCGGGACAGTGTGAAGGAAGAGTTGAGATTGCTAGAAGAGCAGGGTATTATTGAGAGGTCGGACAGCAATTGGGCCTCACCCTTGGTTCCTGTCAGGAAGCCAGGGGGTGGTGTGAGACTTTGTGTCTACTATCGTCGGCTCAATGACATTACGGAGAAAGAGCCATATTTCATTCCATCCTTTCAGGAGACGGTGGAGTTAGTTGGTGGTGGTGGTGTCTTGTCGAAAATTGACTTGGCAAAGGGTTTTCACCAGGTGTTGGTGAAGCCGGAAGACAGAGATAAGACGGCATTTGTCTGTCCGTTTGGCAAGTTCAGATACGTCAGAATGCCATTCGGGCTTACGAATGCCCCATCGGTGTTTCAGCGCCTGATGGACCTAGTGTTGCAAGGGTGCACAGACTTCTCGAGAGTCTATATTGATGATGTTTTAGTTGTATCGGGGGATTGGGAAACACATTTGGTGCACTTGAAGAGGTTGTTTGGGGTGCTTCGTGAGGTGGGCCTCACATGCAAGAGGGAGAAGTGCCAGTTCGGCAGAGTAAAATTACAATTTCTGGGACACTGGATTGGTGATGGTGTGGTCTCTGTTCCTGAGGCTAGGGCGAAGGCCATAAGGGAGCACCCACTGCCTCGTACCAGGAAGCAGCTTCGGGGATTCCTCGGAATGGTGGGGTTCTATCGGAGGTTTGTCGGGGGGTTTCATCGATGGTCGTCAGCTTTGACTCCGCAGACGTCGAAGTCTCTGACTGGGGAACTAGTGTGGAGTGGGGAAATGTTGGCAGCTTTCAGAGGTATGTGTGAATCATTGTCTAATCATGTATGTTTGTTTGTTCCTTGTGCAAGTGATCATTTTTCGTTAGAGTGCGACGCTAGCAGCACTGGAGTGGGGGGAGTTTTGTCGGTTTGCCGCGAGGGCAAGTTGGTTCCTGTTGGGTTTTTCTCTAAGCAACTTCACGGCGCTCAGAGGAGGTACTCAGCTCAGGAGTTAGAGGGTCTGGCTCTGTACGAGTCAATCAGACACTTTTCGTACTACCTATATGGGAACAAGTTCGTGGTATACACTGACCATAAGGGTCTTGTGAACTTGATGTCGAACAAGCAGGAGAATCGCAGATTATATGGATGGGCGCTCAAGCTGACGGAATATCAGTTCGAGATTATTTACAAGAGGGGTGAGGAGAATGGAGTGGCAGATTGTCTGAGCAGGTGCTTCTCAGACGAGGTGACGGACTGTGCAGTGACGGCGTCACCCGCTCGAAAGGTGGAGGGGGGAGATGTGGGCCATCAGGACCTACCATTGGCCCACATGAAGGATGAGACGTAGGAGAGGCAGCAGGGAGAACAGAAGGAGAAACAATAGAACACTGTGTGTATGCATTGTTGTGTATTTCGTGTTACGGTGAGAGTTGAGTTCTAATGCCAGTAAATAGTTGTGTTAACACGACCGGGCACGTGATCCATTATCTATATATATTGGTGGAGCCTCGTGGCCTAGTCAGTCTAGTCAAATTATACTAACTTTAGAACACCACGGTGTTGGATCCGTCTTGTTGTTTGATTGACTCTGGTGGCGGCAATTATTAGGCTGTCGATCCGTGGAAAGGTTCGCGCATAGTCCCGACTACAGGCAACCCGCCCACACTTCCTCCTTAATCACTTGAAGTTCTCTCGTGCTGGTCGCTTACTCCGTCAGTATTTCAACACTTAAAGCCCTGAATTACAGTTAAATCTTGCGCATGAATCATAACTATGAATATACTCTTGTAGGAAGTAAATAGAACGCGTCCTAAATTAGTTATATTCTTAAAAGAGCCCCCCCTTGGAAAATCCTAGATCCGCCCCTGCTAATGTACTGGCATTGTAAGCATCGTTCATTGCAATCTAGTGAATGACAGTTACATTTCTACTCTTCTAATGAACTTCATTTTATTGCTACTCTGTGCACATAATTTGTTGTATACCCTGTGGATTAAAAAAACAACAGTAGCTGGTCTGAGGACTGGGGACAAAATGAATAAATTGGGGACTTTCTCGAAGTTCGTGATCAATTAAGGGGGCCATCAGTGTTTATCCTCTTGAACTAAGCAGTAACATCCTGAATTGCATGCTTCTGACTGACTTATGTGTAGGAGTAGCACTAGCTAGAGAAATTATTTTTGTGCCAGCAATGAATCATAACGAGAAACACAATACATAATTATCACACACAAAGAAAAAATCACGTGATACCATAGGGTAGCGTATGTCACAAAAATAATAGATGATGTCATAAGTGTTAAAAACAGTAAACCTGACTCAATGACTGTCTGATGAACATGCTTGATTCTCCAACACTCCCCATGTGAAGGCAGACAGATTTTCAACAGAGAAGTTCTCATGAGCGAGCCCTTTTGTTAAAATATTGGCTATAACTTGATCTGACAGTACTATAGTTCAATATTATTGTCTTGAGCCTTTTCTCGAACAAATTAATGATAACAATGCTTCATTTTGGTGTAAGAGTGTGGTTGGTGAGATGACAATAGCTGCTTGATTGTCCTCACAGATCAATGTTCATCCTACTTGCTCCTGACATGGGTCATTCATCAACCGTCTCATCCAGGCAGCATCTTGTGTTGCACCAGCTCAGGCAACATAGTCTGCTTCAACTCGATATAATGCCACTCAAGTCTGTTTACTACTCTACCAGCTGACTATTGCTCTATCATAACAAAAAGATATCCAAATGAACACTTGATGGTCATTTATATCTCCCTCCCAATCAACATCAGAATAACCAGTTAAGATAGCTGTATCATCTCCATTTTTTGCATATTGAAGACCATTACCGAGAAAATATGCTTCGCAGCAACCCAGTGCTCCAGTGTGGGATTTGAACAAAATCTTGCCACATTTCCAATGGCAACACTATGTATCTGGTCTTGTCCATCCATGCATAAATATAACAAGATTGCTACTACTGACTGATATTTGTAATATCAACAGTGTGTGACTGTTAAGTAGCTTTAATCAGTTTGACTCCCATAACAATTGGTGTGTGGGCAGGTTTTGAACTTTCCATACCAAACTTCCCGAGAATTGCTTCAGTGTAAAACTTTTGGTAAATCGATATGATACCAGTGTGGAAGCTTCACTTTACGCACTAACTTAAAAAAAATAGTGGATTCACCTAAGTCGTGAAATTAACTTCCAATGTCCATTTTCACTTGATCAATTTTTCCCTTGAGATTTCACTGCTATCAATGACAGCCACAATATTCTAACTATTTCTCATTGAAGTTGTATTGGTCACTTTCACTCTGTGTAAATCTCTTTGATTGGGATGTGAGTCCAGTGTTAGATTCCAACACCTGGAGGACTGTTTAAGCCAATACAGACTTTTCTTAAGTAACACACCAGATGTTCCTGACTATTGGCAATGAATCCTTCCTATTGATTCATATAGACGGTTTCTCCTAAATAGTCATTTAAGAAAATCAGTTTTTACAGTAGTACAACAATCCTACCAGGATGCACCATTTGGAATTAACATCAAACTTCGTTCTCTCTTCTTTCCGAATGTGTACATAATCGTGACATCCAAAAATTCTCAGTCTTTCAACTTGTGGCGGCATTTCCCCAGACAAGTCTTTGTAAGGAGTTATACCAGCCACTGCCTTGGTGGGGCTTCATGTTATGTGAGTATGTCCAGTATACAGAACATCTGCCCCAAGTGAGCATGATAACTTAGAGTTTACAAGCATTGACTGTGCAATTTCTTCAAGTGTACCATTCATTTGTTCTGATACCGTTTTGCTATAATAAGGATGTTAGCTACAACTACATTGAAATACAATTATTTATGAGTGTTTTCCCGTTCTTGTTGTGATTTTATTTAGGGACCATAATTATCTTCATCTTCACTAAAGTCGTGTACAAATGTTCAAGATGTTGACAAAAGTTGAAGGACAGGATGGTATGGAATTGGTGCCAGGACTTCCTAGGATGATATCTGCATAATGCCTCAACCGAGCGATGGAAATTTGAGGAACTCAAGCCAAATGTAACTGTTTAGTTCCAGTTGCATGAAAGCTATGATTTTTTTTGGGACCTCGTATTCCAGCACACTTGCACATTTTCTGGACGGAAGGGACAAGCTAGTTCTTTCTTATGGGGACTGATGAAAACCCACGCTATTGACCCTCTTGTTAGAGCTTACACTTCGTACTGGGCGCAGATAAAAGTGATGAGACCCTGAGCAAATCCTCTACTTCTATTTTTTATGCATTCCTAAACTGAAAAACTCTTAAGTTCCTGCGTTCCTCTCCTTCACGTAAGCAGCAGCTTTTCTATTATAAGAAAGAAACGGCATTAAGTATTGCTTGCGAGTATCGGTACCCATCACCACGCTCTTCCACAGTTTGTATTCCCCATCACCCAGCTCTTCCACAGTTTGTATACGTCCTCGTCTTTCGTGAAGATGCTGCTGCATCGACACCTTTAGCTCTGAGTTTTTTTTAATATCCCATCCAGAGTAGTGCGCAATTGAGAATATGCTGGATTATTCTTGGCTAGTATAGTTTATATATCTATGGTTTAGCACTGAACATTGAATATAGCGTTTTAGGCAGATAATATTTTCCTTTTACTTTTCTCATTTCCACTGCGAATATTTTAAGCTAATGATTTAATGTCCTGGATCTTAACGGTCTAAAATATCTCTCGACACTTTTCGCTATAATTGTAGGTTGTGGCTTTCCATCCAAGTGTTGAAGGTGGTCACGACCCATTTAGTTGCATCCTGAGTTTTCTTAGGAACGATTTTTAGAGACAGAGTCTTTATTTCTTTTTCAGAGCTCAGATAAAATCCGTTTTGGAGAACCAGCAGCATTGAGTTTTTTCACTACTTTCAAAACGACCTAGACTGCAGTCATGGGCTTCATCTACTGACGAAGGATGACCAGAACCTTCAGCTTCCAGAGGGAAATCCACTACATTATCGCTGAAAAAGTCGTTTGACACTGCCATGTCTGCAAAAATGCTGCTAAACAAAGTTACTAGTGGAAACTGGGAATGCCTAAACAGGATCTAAAATAGTTAGAGCACCATTGATAAAAGAATTTACCGGGATTGGAAACGCCCAGTAGCCAATACAACACGTGCGCAGTAACAATACGCGCGCGTATAGCTGATATTTTTTCAGCTTCCTAAATATTCTTACTGCTGCATTTAAAATGATACCTAGTGACAGAGAGACCATAATATCTGCACCACACGCCATAGGACCTGAATCAGAAGTTGGAGTCAGTAATAAGTCTTATACTAATGTTTTAGAAGTATATTCAATAGAGAGCACATGAAATTACTTAATGACCTTTGCAAGCAAGTAATTGTGCATTATTCATGAATGATCTCAAATGACTAATTAATGTTCAAGGTTGCTCGGTTGCATTGTTGCAGTATCACATAACAAATTTTAAATGGATCTCTTATGCTGCTTAGAGCTTTTTTTTTAATATAAACTTTCTGGGCATATCCTTATACCATAATAGTAAATATAAGTGATCACAATCATAATGCTTATTGTATTTTTACTAGTACATTACACACAAGATTCAATTGTTATTATTGTATCAGTAACAGTTGGCTCTCTAGCAAAGGGATTGTAACACAAACACAACACACTTTAATTGAAGATTCTATTTCATTATGTCCATTGAAATGGTTCAGAACAGTGTATAGTTATTTATTTAGGACTAGTTTGGCTTCAAACCTGCACCTTAATTTTCTTTTCCAGCCAGCTAAAGGGATTATGACAGTTTTGGTCGAATGACTGCAAAGGGTAGTAATTCTTTCAAGCACAAAAATTATTATACATTTGAAAATATCCAGTAGCCTTGAAGTAGTCATTCGCTCAGTTAGCTCGCCTTATGCAGCTCAGGGTAGGTAGCGTTGCAACCGCCCACTAATGTAACAAATGTTACACGCCTTGTTCTGTATTCTTTTATACAATGAGAGCAGGAGCTACTTGGGGATTTAATGCACCCAGCGCACTCAGTCCCGATTTTCAATTGTGTTACCCCTGATAGTGTCTCGCTCGCTTCGCGAGCTCGTCAATTAGCAATTTCAGTTGTGAACTACATTCAGTATCTCTCAGGCCCTAAGTTGCCGTAGCTGCGCTGGGGATTCTACAACATAGAGCGTTTGGGACCCTAAATGTGGTAGTTCCCTGAATGCTATTAATTGGCGAGCGAGCGTAGCGAGCGAGACACTTACAGGGGTAAAAATGAAAAAATCGGGGATGTTTGTTTATTGGCGAGCGAGCGAAGCGAGCGAGACACTATCAGGGGTAACTCAATCGAGATTTCGCTATATATTATTGGCGAGCGAGCGTAGCGAGCGAGACACTTACAGGGGTAACACAATCGAAAATCGGGGATGTTTGTTTATTTATTTATTTATATATATGTTTGGACGTATGTATGTCATTTTGTACTTTGACCCTCCGTATTTTTGTGTTCGCTCGGCGTTCGACCCCGTCCCAAACTTCACTAAACAGAATCCTCTGGTTTTGCGACCATTACCCGTATCACCTTAGAAATTGAATTGTTTACGGCTTTGAATTGTTTTGCGGGTGCAGTTAAAACTCAAAATCTTATGGGAGCTCCATTTCTATTCGAGTTAGTGGCGGTGGTAAGTATTTGTCACAGTTATAAGCCCTACTCAACAGCATTTACTTGACAATTCATTGTCCATTAGACGAACCACGAAGGTAAGTTTTGCGTAGGTATGTTCAGTTGTGTGAAAGTATTGTGCGTTACAACTACGTACTATTAAGAATATCACAGAGAAAATTTTAAATAACGTGACTTGATTTTGTTGCTTATTTTTCAATTCAAACAGTTGAGGGGAGTGGTTACTATGGCATTGAATCCCCTTTACCGTATATGCGTAATTTAACAACTCGACTTTATTTTAGTAGTTTGAATAACAATAGTGTAGTTTAAGGCTCGCTCGCCATTTGTGCTCAAGCACACCACTAGTTTATTTATTTATCTGTTTATGGGGTACGTGAGACCTCTGTTTTCGCCCGCGCTTTTAATTACGTAAGTTAGGTAAAGCGTTCACAGCTCCAGTATTTTTCAATTAACAAGCTCTGAGAATCCTTAGTGGCGGTGGTAAGTCAATGCGCTCTTTGTCATGGCTATTAGCCTTGCGCAACAGTATTTTACTTGAAAATACATTGTCCACTAGACTACTGCGAAGGTAAGTCTGTGTAGGTGCATGTTCAGTTGTGTTAAAGCATTGTGTGTTTACAACCACTACTTAGCCAAAGAATAACACAAAGAAAACTTTTAAATAACGTGTATTGTTTTGTTGTAGTTGTTTTCCTTCCAAGCAGTTGCAGAGAGTTGTTACTATGGCGCTGAAATCACTTTACCCTGTATGCTAAATCAGTAAAAAAAAACTGGACCTTATTTTCAGTAGCTTCAGTGTTAGAAGTCAAATCATTCATATAAAAATAGTATAGTCTTTAGGCCTGAAAATACATTGTCCACTAGACTACTGCCAAGGTAAGTCTGTGTAGGTGCATGTCCAGTTGTGTCAAAGCATTGTGTGTGTTACAACACTATTAGCTAAAGAATATCACAAAGAAAACTTTTAAATAACGTGTATTGTTTTGTTGTTGTTATTTTTTCCTTCAATTCAAGCAGTTGCAGGGAGTGGTTACTATGGCACTGAAATCCCTTTACCCTGTATGCTAAATTTAAAAACTGGACCTTATTTTCAGTAGCTTCAGTGTTAGAAGTCAATAAAAATAGTATAGTCTTTAGGCTCGCTCGCCATTTGTGCTCAAGCACACCACTAGTATATATGTATGTATGTATGGATGGTACGTATGCTCTTTAAACGCGCGCGCGGGGAACGTTTTTCTCCTAAAAACACGGCTATTTAGGCTTGACTCCAGTTTATTCTGAAACTACAGCATTAAGCAAACCTTACTTTATACTTAAGCTCCAAAGTATGAGAAAATTCCTGCTAAAACGCTTGTTTTCAAGACACAAAAAGTTGATTCGACAGGTTACTATGGCATTGAAGACCCTTTTCCAGACTTAATTTCAAAACTTCGCCGTTTTATGGGGGGATACGGAGTGCCGGTTGTTGGTTGTCAAGAGCCGTTGGTAGTCAGAATGCCGTAGTATTAATGCTATGGAAGCTACTACTTCTCGAGGGAAGCTGAGATAAGTACGCAATTCCATATTTGTTAGCTAAATATGCAAAATTAACTCTGGCCTTTCTTTTTTGTAGCTAAGAGCTAGTCAACAGTGACTGGTAAATTCAAATAGTCAGATTGGCTCAAATTTGGTACTACAAAAGTTACCACTGCTCAAGAAAATGAGGTAAGAAAGTAATTTGTATTTGTGTGCTAAAATTGATTGTCTTTTGTTTTTGTAGGTGAGAGCTTGTTGTCAAGAATTCAAGGTAATTCAGATGGTCAAAGTAACTTCAATTTGATACTACAGAAGTTATCAATACTCAAGAATGAGGTAAGTAGTAATTCCATATTTGTTGGCTAAAATTACAAATAATAACACTGGTTTATTTTTTATCGTAGCTGAGAGCTTGTTCAAGAGTTACTGGTGATTGAGATTATCAGAATGGTTGATGTTTGATACTACAAAAGTTACCATTAATAAGGTAAGAGAGTGATTTTGTATTTGTTTGCTGAAATCAAATGTCATAACTGCTATTATAGTGTTTGCATGAAAGTAAGCTAAAACATAGTAACATTTTATGTTACCTAACTATCAGGCTCGCTCGCCATTTTGTGCTCAAGCACACCACTAGTTTATTTGTATATAGTATGGACGTACGTAAGGCATTTTGTACTTTGACCCTCGCGTTTTTGTGTTAGTTCGGGCTGTCGACCCCGTCCCAAATTGCACTAAACAGAATCTCCGTTAAGAATATCACAAAGAAAACTTTTAAATAACGTGTATTGTTTTTTTTTTTTTGTTTTCCTTCCAAGCAGTTGCAGAGAGTTGTTACTAGCTATGGCACTGAAATCCCTTTACCCTGTATGCTAAAATAAAAAAACTGGACCTTATTTTCAGTAGCTTCAGTGTTAGAAGTCAAAATCATTAATTGGCGAGCGATTTAGCGAGCTCGACACTTACAGGGGTCAACACATCGAAAATAGTTTATTTATTGGCGAGCGAGCGTAGCGAGCGAGACAGTATTAGGGGTGGATAATGCAAAATCGGGTATATGTATATATATATATATGTATGTATGTATGGATGGTACGTATGCTCTTTAAATGCGCGCGCTTCTAATTACGTAAGTTAGGTAAAGCGTTCACAGTTCCAGTTTTTTTCAATTAACGAGCGCGGAGTATCCTGCTGCAGACGCAACATTGTTTCAACCAAAAAGTGTACAGCTACTCTCTTCTTGAAACAATTGTGAAGTCTTTGTCAAGCTGCGCTTCTTTGCCACTGCTTTCGAAGTTTATTCAGGTAATTGTTAGTTTAGTCTGGGATCAGAGACTTTAGATTCTCTGATGCTAACTGAGAATGGAAAGGGTTACACTGTGCACTACAGTTAGATGTAATTTCTGTCCTATTTTTCTGTAAAAAGAGTCTGCTCGCTCGTTTAGATATATGTTTGGACGTATGTATGTCATTTTGTACTTTGACCCTCCGTATTTTTGTGTTCGCTCCGCGTTCGACCCCGTCCCAAACTTCACTAAACAGAATCCTCTGGTGTAGCGACCATTACCAGTATCACCTTAGAAATTGAATTGTTTACCGCTATGAATTGTATTGCGGGTGCTGGGAGCTCCATTTCTATTCGAGTTAGTGGCGTGGTGGTAAGTTAATACACTATTTGTCACAGTTATAAGCACTACTCAACAGCATTTACTTGACAATTCATTGTCCACTAGACGAACCACGAAGGTAAGTCTTGCCTAGGTATGTTCAGTTGTGTGAAAGTATTGTGTTACAACTAGCTACTATTAAGAATATCACAAAGAAAATTTTAAATAACGTGACTTGATTTTGTTGCTTCTTTTTCAATTCAAACAGTTGAGAGGGGAGTGGTTACTATGGCATTGAAACCGCTTAACCGTATATGCGTAATTTAACAACTCAACTTTATTTTAGTAGTTTGAATAACAATAGTGTAGTTTAAGGCTCGCTCGCCATTTGTGCTCAAGCACACCACTAGTAGTATAGTCTTTAGCTCGCTCGCCATTTGTGCTCAAGCACACCACTAGTAGTATAGTCTTTAGCTCGCTCGCCATTTGTGCTCAAGCACATCACTAGTTGGCGAGCGAGCGTAGCGAGCGAGACACTTACAGGGGTAACACAATCAAAAATCGGGGATGTTTATAAATTTATTTGTATATATGTTTGGACGTACGTATGTCATTTTGTACTTTGACCCTCGCGTTTTTGTGTTAGTTATGTGGTCGACCCCGTCCCAAATTGCACTAAACAGAATCCTCTGGTTTATCGATCAGTACCCGTATCACCCTAGAAATTGAATTGTTTACCGTTTTGAATTCTTTTGCGGGTGCAATTCAAACTTGAAAACTTAAGGGACTTCCATTTCTATTCGAGTTAGTGGCAGTGGTAAGTCAATGCGCTCTTTGTCATGGTTATAAGCCGTGCCCACAGTATTTACCTGAAAATACATTGTCCACTAGACTACTGCGAAGATAAGTCTGTGTAGGTGCATTTCCAGTTTTGTCAAAGCATTGTGTGTTACAACCACTACTTAGCTAAAGAATATCACAAAGAAAACTAATAACGTGTATTGTTTTGTTGTTGTTTTTTCCCCTTCAATTCAAGCAGTTGCAGAGAGTTGTTACTATGGCACTGAAATCCCTTTACCGTGTATGCGAAATTAAAAAACTGGACCTTATCAGTAGCTTCAGTGTTAGAAGTCAAAATCATTCATATAAAAATATTATAGTCTTTAGGCTCGCTCGCCATTTATGCTCAAGCACACTCACTAGTTTATTTATTTGTTATATGTTTGGACGTACGTATGTCATTTTGTACTTTGACCCTCACGTTTTTGTGTTAGTTATGTGGTCGACCCCGTCCCAAATTGCACTAACAGAATCCTCTGGTTTATCGATCAGTACCCGTATCACCCTAGAAATTGAATTGTTTACCGTTTTGAATTCTTTTGCGGGTGCAGTTAAAACTTGAAAACTTAAGGGACTTCCATTTCTATTCGAGTTAGTGGCGGTGGTAAGTCAATGCGCTCTTTGTCATGGTTATAAGCCGTGTCCAACAGTATTTACTTGAAAATACATTGTCCACTAGACTACTGCAAAGGTAAGTCTGTGTAGGTGCATGTCCAGTTGTGTCAAAGCATTGTGTGTTACAACCACTACTTAGCTAAAGAATATCACAAAGAAAACTTTTAAATAACGTGTATTGTTTTGTTGTTGTTGTTTTTTCCTTCAATTCAAGCAGTTGCAGCCAGAGAGTTGTTACTATGGCATTGAAATCCCTTTACCGTGTCTGCGAAATTAAAAAACTGGACCTTATTTTCAGTAGCTTCCGTGTTAGAAGTCAAAATCATTCATATAAAAATAGTATAGTCTTTAGGCTCGCTCGCCATTTGTGCTCAAGCACACCACTAGTATAGTTTTTTAACGTTGTAGACCTACACGAAATCCCCTTTAGCGCACAATCGCGAAATAAAGCGCAGCTAGTGCAGAGTTGGGTATTGCGGTGAGCGTGTCAGAGCCGGTTAATAAAACGTGGTCGCTTAATTGTTTGTCCCAACATTTCAGGATAATTTTTCATCAAACCTAGCTAAAGTTTCCGGACGTCCTCCTTCCCCTGTGCTCAGCCCCGTTACTCGCTGCAGAACGGCTTAACGAAATTATAACGCTGCTTAGTTATAACCTGGTGTTCACACCTACTGGTTATTCGAAGGGAATTGAGTTGGATAGCTAGAGACTTGCTTATTTGGTTAGACTCTGGGTAATAGTCATAATATCATCGGTGAAAAAAATCTTAGTACAGCAATATGCCAAAGAGTGAGTGCTTTAAACTGGCACTATTCAGACATATTGTAATTTTATGTATCATTACCCGTTTCCCTCTAACTTCTGGTTCTTTCAAGTTGAATAAATCACTTCAGGAGTGCCATTACAATGGAGTTAATCTATTTTGCAGAGATTCGACACCTGAAATTAGTGAGGTGTGCTACTTCTGTGTCAATGAAACTGCAGTATGTCATGCAATATACAATGATGGCATGATCTGCAGGTATGGAAATGTTTATATTCGTGACTTTTACTGTGCCACTTTTAACAATGAGACCAATTCAATAGAATTTGGAAAATGCATTTATGGCTGTGAGAGGAGTCAATCTGGTCATGTAGATGGTGGATATTGCAAACTTCCACAGAATATTTTTGAACTAAATGTTCACATGTGCGGTGATCTACACAGAGATAAGACTTTGTGTGGGAGGTGTGAAGACACGTATTATCCAATGGCATTCTCTTACAATATGTCGTGTGTTAAATGTGAGCAGACTCACTGGAATTGGTTAAAACTAGTCTTGTTTGTGTTTGTTCCACTAACAGTGTTTTGTCTCCTAATTATTATATTTAATATCAATGTCACGTCTACTTATCTTCATGGATTCATTTTATTCAGTCAAGCAGTATCCATGCCTGCAATGTCACGAGCTATTTTATTGACTCTGAAAGGAAATCCAAAATTTTTACTATTTGTTAAAATTACAGGATCAGTTTTAAATATCTGGAATTTAGATATTTTAAGAATGTTTAGTCCCACTATCTGTTTTCACATGACACACATGAATATTTTGTTTTTGGATCTTATCATTGGTTTGTATCCTTTAGTACTGGTAATAATTACATATTATTTGATTTCACTGCATGACAAAAAATATAAAATTGTAAGATTTCTTTGGAAACCATTTCATTACTTGTTGTCTCAATTTCACAGCTATTGTAATGTCAAAACTTCAATAATTGATTCATTTGCCACTGTCTTAGTTTTATCAAATGTAAAATTTATGAGTGTTTGTTTTGATATGCTTGCATCTGTCGATGTCTATGAACTTTCTTCATCCGACACAATTCATCGAGAATATAACTTACTTTATGATGCATCCTCGTATGTGTACAATTCTGTATTTCGAATGATTATTGTACTTATTGTGCTATTTGTGTTTGTTCTATTTCCAATATTTTTATTGTTGTTGTATCCTTTCAAATGGTTTCACAAGTTTTTAAATGTCATACCATTACAATGGCACATACTTCACACTTTTGTGGATGTGTTTCAAGGGGGATTTAAAAATGGAAGTGATGGTAAAACTAGAGATTTTCGATGGTTTTCTGCATTGTTCTTGATTATCCGCTTACTTGGTTTCATAATTTATGTAAAAACTTTATCTTCAGTCTTCTTCTACCATGCAGCAATGATGTCGATTTTTATTATCATACTATTAATAAATATGCAACCATTCAGAAGTGAACAAGAAAATTATATCAACATAGGCTTTCTTCTACTGCTGTCAGCGTGGTATGTTGGAGCCACAGGAACAAATATTGCTAATAATATAATATTAGTTTTTCAAGGCCTTTGTTCAGTTGTAAGTATCTTGCCAGTGATACTTATTCTAGTACTGTTATTGCACTGGATCAAGAAACAAACGAACTGCAAACTTTAGTATGTAAATCACATTTTTTTTCAGAAGTGTTTTATGCTTTTTTTTGTTTTGTTGATAACTTCAAACTTATGGCTTAGTAAGTAATATTTCAATAATGAAGGTTATGTGCTTCATAAAGATATTTCTGTTATCGTTATTGAACACTTGAAAGAATAACATTGTGATAGCAAACAGGTTTCAACATAAACAAAAGCGTTGACTAAAATACCTTTCTTTCTACAATGCAACATCACTATGAAAAAAAAACTTACATTTTGACACCATTGACACATACACTAACTGTAGGAGGCCAAAGCAAGAGATTTTGGTTAAATACTGATAGGGCCTGTCGGATTATGCTCGAAGTTTTTAGAATTATTATTTTTTTTTTATTCTAAAAATTGAGCTATTATTCCAAAAGAATAGTATATTATTCTAGAAATTTTCATATTATTCTTTTATTTTTTAATTAGAAACAAGTGAAATTGTGATGATTGCAGTATAGCTAGCTGTATAGAGTTGGCACACTATGAAATGAATGAGTAAAACTATCAGTCTCTTACTGAATTACTCAATAATCTTTCAGTGAAAACCTTGTTCAATGAATGGAAAATAACATACTCTGCTGCAGCTGAAAACAGTTCAGTTGTGAGAAACCTTACCAAGCATTTAAGGGAATGTGGATTATGGCATTAAAGAATTTAATATGCTCAGCAGTGGATCCAAATTCTCTTCCCTTCACATTCGTAGGTAATATACACTATTTGTCAATTATAATGCAGTATGATTGTTGAGATGCTCAAGAAGATAATCCATTTAGCATAATTCTCGATATGACTTGCTGACTCTGAGCCTGACTGACAGCTCTCCCAGTAGTTCAAACTTTCTTTTTTTGATTTTGGTAATACAATAACAGAATGGCCAACACAACCCAGCTGCAATGAAGATCTACCTCATAACCATAATTCTACACATGTTTATATCCTTTATTGTAAAAGAAAAGAGGAAAAAAACACCATTGATTTTCTTTTGTAATTATGGATTACATGGACTGATTATTTCCATTTTGCTATTGATTATTCTCCTAAAGAATTATTCCACTATGCTATTACATGTCTATTATTCCAGAAAAAATGCTAGCATAATCTGGCAGGGCCTAATGCTGGAGCCTGGACTAAAACATCTTCAATCAAATTGATCAACTTCAAGCAAGGCATTATTCTGATTGATGGCGCTGTTCTTGTGCAATGTTCTTATAAAACCTTTTCACTTCAATACGTCTTGTAGAACAGTTTAAAAGTAGGTAGTCATAATTATTGTGGGTGTTTACTTAGCCCTACTGTAAAAACAATAGAAATTCTTCTTGTATGTCAGCACCAGTAGAAGGAAATGTCTAAAAGTGTTTAACTCCCTTCAGTTATGCTTTTTTTTTTTTGGCTAGACAATTTACACATTAGTTTGCATCAGCTACCATATATAGTTTCTAGTAGATACAGCATTTATTTATTTTAACATGCTTTATTGTTGTCCTTGATAGTGATTGTTTCGAACATGTACCTACATTTGTTGTAGTACAAACCTTGTACTGTATCACCTTGGATATCTTGTATGGTTTGTGGTCACAGCAGTGTTTGGATCCATATGTTCACTAATTGTTCTGTACAGCTTGTCCTCTCAGCACCTCCATCACTCTACTTGTACCATCCCCCATCAACATAACTTAGTTTCTTTTCCAAACTTGCATCATTCAGCAGCATTATCACACCTTTATAAAGTGGTATGTAAAATACATTTTGCAGTGATAATTTCATGCATAGTGATTATTTACTTTCAAACTTGTATCAATCTTCCTACCATCATAAAGTTTTTCCTCTTCTTACAATGTACACTGTCTCTCAATCCAGTTTCAACAGTTGTACTTCTCATAGCCCACTAAATTACATTGACTTTATATTTTGGATTACCACAAGGAGTTTTCTCGTGTTCTTCCTCATACTAATTGATATGGGCTAAACCCTGCAGGTATATGGACTATACATTTGTCTGAGTGAAAATGGGAGCTTCTACATACAGTTTAACCTCGTGAATGGGTATCATGTGGTCCAATGAGCTGTGCGTGCATTCCATCAACATCTTTACATGCGGGTGATATAGAGTAATGTTCTTTAACTCAATACCAAGCAAACACTTGAATTTTTCCATTAGTCCTGCAACATACTACTGTGCTGCTATAAATCTAAATCTTAACCAATTACTATTAACACAATTACAAATTCCTTATTACACTGAACTGCTCTACATCATGAAGTTCATCAACATTTGCAGAGTCAGCTATATCATCATTACAATCATCACCACAGTTCACAAAAAATTCCGTCCCTCTAGCATTCTCACTCTCATGAATTTCATTGACTTTCTATCTTTCCCTGCCTCCATTGCTCTTGTCTAATCCATGTACTGTTTGTTGACCTTTTTACTTGTCAAACTCACATACCTGGACATTTTCTGTTTTTCAACTACTTTTAGTTTCAACAAACATTATTACCTTTGTGGTTAATAAGAGCAGCTCTTTCTAGGTACTTAACTTTATTTCCTTTTTACTTCAGTATGAACCATGTTTGGAGCAAGTGGCACTAAAACCATTAAAAAAGCAACAAAATTTAGACAGCCACAGTGAATAAGTATGCTAAAGCGTGAATGCATTAGCCAGTACAATCAACATTTCTATTTTTAAATTGAGCTAATTAGGTTGACTTGCACTCTAAAGTTGTGGATGTATCTTAGTTATGGACACTTCTGAGTACCAGAGCTTCTGATATTTCATCCAACACACACACTAGAAGATCAATGTGGACATGGTCAATTAATTGGGCATCTGGAGTAGAAAAAGTGTCCAACGTTGCTTCTAAAAATTATATTTTGGCGTCTATTTGTTGTTGATACAAATTTGCTCCCATAAAGTTTTGTAAATTGGTATCAATAACAGCAAATAAAATTTCTTACCCTATAAAGCATTAAACAATGAGTGTGAAGTTAATTTGAAGCACATCTTATAAATATTTGTTTGCAATAATCGTTAAACAAAATTTCTTAAATATCCTAATAAACAATGAGTGGAAGACAAATAATAAAGTTATTTTGAAACACAACGGATAGCTATATGTTTACTTTACATAATAAAGTTTACAGTTCATTTAAACAGTGTTTGTTTCTTGATCCAATAAAGCAGCAGAACTAGAATAAAAACCACCGGCAATACACCAATGACGGAACAAAGGCCTTGAAAATATACAATATGACTGAAATCTTTAATATGTGCAATATCTATTCCTGTGACTCCAACATACCACGCTGACAACAGTAGAAGAAAACTTATGTTAATATAATTTTCTTGTTCACTTCTGAATGGTTGCATAGTTATTAATAATATAATAATGAATATTCCCACCATGGCTGCATAGCAGAAGAAAATTGAAGACAAGGTTATTACATAAATTATGAAACCAAGTAAGCGGATAATCAAGAACAATGCAGAAAACCATCGAAAATCTCTAGTTTTACCGTTGCTTCCATTTTTAAATCCTCCTTGAAACACATCCACAAAAGTGTGAAGTATGTGCCATCGCAATGGTATGACGTTTAACAACTTGTGAAACCATCTGAATGGATAAATCACCAAAATAATTATTGGGAAAATAATACACAAAAATAATATAATAAGAATGACTAATGTTCGAAATTTTTGACTTAACACCCTTGAATGTGCATCATAAAACAATTTGTTTTCTCGATGAATTGTGTTGGATGAAGAAAGTTCATAGACCATGACAGAAGCAAGCATATCAAAACAGACACTCATAAATTTTACATTTGATAAAACTAAGACAGTGGCAAATGAATCAATTATTGAAGTTTTAACTTTAAAATGGTGATGAAATCGAGACAACAAGTAATGAAATGGTTTCCACAAAAGTCTTACAATTGTGTACTTTTTATCATACAATGAAATCATAAAATATGTAATTATTACCAGTACTAAAGGATACAAACCAATGATAAGATCCAATGATAAAATACTAATGTATTTCATGTGAAAACAGATAATGGGACTAAACATTCTTAAAATATCTAAATTCCAGATACTGAAAAATGAGCCTATAACTTTCACAAATATTATGAATTTTGAATTTCCATTTAGAGAAAGTAAAATAGCTCGTGACATTTCAGGTATGGATACTGCTTGACTGAATAAAATGAATCCATGAAGATAAGTAGAGGTGATGTTGATATTAAATATAATAATTAGGTAACAAAACACTGTTAGTGGAACAAACACAAACAAGACTAGTTTATTCCAGTGAGTCTGCTCACATTTAACACACGACGTATTGTAAGAGAACGCCATTGGATAATATGTGTCTTCACACCTCCAACACAGAGTCTTATCTCTGTGTAGATCACCACACATGTAAACATTTAGTTCAGAAATATTCTGTGGAAGTTTGGAATATCCATCATCTAGATGATCAAATTGATTCCTCTCATAGCTGTAGATACATTTTCCATATTCTATTGAATTGTTCTCATCATTATAAGTAGCACAATAACTATCACGAATGTAAACATGGCCATACCTGCAGATCATGACTTTATAATGTATTCTGTTACATACAGCAGTTCCATTGACACAGAAATGGCAAACCTCATAAACTTCATCTGTCAAATCTCTGCAATATAAAGAAACTCCAGTGTTGTTACAATCTAGAGTTGAGTTGAGAGGACCAGATTTCAAACCAAAAGTAGCGCTGAAGCTGAAGATTACAATTTGCCAGAATAGTTGCAGTTTAATGCATATACTTTTTTGCATATTGCTGTACGATTAGTTTCCACGATGATAACATCAAGACTACTACCCAAAGTCTGAACAAACAACTTATAAAGCAAGTCAATTTTCTTGGCTTGACTCAAAGGTATGAAAGTAGTGACCTAACTAATTGTCTAAAGAACTAAAGTAAACTAATAAGTCACAAACACAGAATTCCAATGCAATGTGCACACATAGTTTATTTATTTTTGCAAGAATGAACAACGCTGGAACATACTGACAGAAAACGTTAAGTCAGCTCTTTAGTTAGCTAATTGAGTTTGTTCTAGTTTCAAGTTGTGCACATTGGTGTTAAGCTATGATGACGTTAAAGTTAGGCGATGTTATAGTCGTGGTTCTTTAGCTACAGTTAAATTATAATTGTTACTTCTAAGCATTTCTTAACCTTTTCCATCTTCACAAATTTACACTTCTCACTAACTTTCAATTCAGCGTTAACATAACTATTTCTCATCACATCCAATAGTGTTCATTTAGTACTCAGCCCACTCAATTACATTTTCAACTTCTATTTCCTTGTCAATTTAACCACTGACAGTAGATCATATTAAAGAGTGCTCTCGTGTTATTTCTACACACTATTTCTTATGGGCTAAACCCTGCAATTCTTCACTGCATCTGCGTGAGTACAAAGAGAGGAAATTAGAGTTACATACTCTAACCAGTCTATCCTCTGTGAGGATTTTCCTGATCATGCTTTTTTATGTGCAAGCACATATTAGCATTGTGGGTGATATAGAATAGTGTGTTTCAACTGTACACCAAGTAAGCATTTCTTCATTAGTTTTCACTGAATTAAGAACGATTATGATAAGAACTATTATGAGAAAGATTCTGTAATGATAGCCCAATTCTACCAAAAATCCTCTTTTAATTCTAGTAACAAGTCTTCTGCAACATGTCACATGCTAGCTCACATGCTTTCATTCTTAGTATCAACTTCTAACTTTCACCCTCACTAACAACAAGTAAATCCATACGCAACTTCTGTGATCTTTCATCTCACTCACATCTTCTGCTCTTCCTTGTCATGCTCTACTGTCCTTATCAACAGACTCAACTATAACATTGCTACAACACCACCACATGCTCATAACTAATTTTGTCATTCTGGCTTTCACTCTCAAGAATTTCATTATGCCTTCCTTTTTCCCTCTCATATCCTGCCTTTACGGTTCTTGTCTGTCTGAATTATGCACTGTTTGTTTACCTTGTGTTGTTTGTCAAACTCACCAAACGAGACATTCTCCATTACATTCAGTTTCAACAGTTTACATTTTGGTAATTGCTAAAAGCAGCCCTTTCTCAGTGAAGTACCCATATTCTTCATCGGTTCATGGAATACCACCATAGTGTCAGGACGAAGTATTTTCCTCAATATCTTTGATTTACTGTCATGTTGCCACGATGCAATGTATCAATAATGCTTAAGGCCATCAGAAACATAGGCATGTTTTTCTTCAAAAAGGAGTTAAACGTTATATTAATAATACAGTGACACCCATTTTACAATACTGCACATTCAATCCACAAGAGCCACAAGTGCCAGTTTAAAAACAACAACACAAAATTAGCATTTCTTATTCCACTATGCACTTTAGTGTCTATTATTCCAGAAAAAATGCTAGCATAATCTTGTAGGACCTAAAGGTCACATGTTTCAAGCAAATATTTGTTTAAACTATCTACCTGGTGAATTAATGCAGTCACAATGCTTGATAAATACATATAGGTCAGTAATTGATAATACCTGGTACTGCCTGGCTAGTATAGCAGACAAACTTGAGGCGATTATTTACTAGTTACACTGACAGACAGCATTTATATTTTATTTACTTTAATTGATTGCTATGCAATTAAATTAATAGACAATTGTTTTAGATTCCAAAGCTGACATTGTAGGAGTTAATATTATTTAGAAATATTTCAGTGTTTCGACCAACAATGGAGATCACATGCCATAGTTTATCCAGCAGTAGTTTTAAGTATTCTTCCTTATTCATAAGGACTGTGGCTATACTTTTATCAGCTGGACAATGGAAACATCAGATTATGTTTTAATTCACTTAAAGCTTTTCACTGTTGCTTACTTAGATTATCTTAGAGCTTCCAGGGATGCTGGCTGTCTATGCTGTGTGCAAACCACCCTCCAGGATGATATAATAAACATTAAGTGTACACTCCGACATCTTGCTGTTTACATTGTGTTATTATATCACCACGGAGAGTTCAATCAGTTGACCTCTTAAGAGAACTTTGGCAAGAAGTTGAAATGATCACATCTTACTAAAGTCAAAGATACTATACCTATTACCACAGAGTCATCCATAGTGTACAGTATATCCTGCAGTTGTGGTAAAGTATACATAGGTGAAGCAACTAGAAGGCTTGAACAGAGAATAAAAGAACAGCAGGATGCTTGTAAAAGAGGTGATGAGAAGGTTTCAGTCATTGCTGATGCTTGGCAGCAGCATCACCCCATTAAATGGGAAGAGGTAAGAGTTGTAGACAGAGCCAGTAAGAATCATGAGTTGAAGATCAAGGAAGCTCTACACATACAGATGACACCTGACAACAACACGTTTAGAGACATAGGTTTAGAGCTTCCAGGATGCTGGATGTCCATGCTGCGTGCAAATCACCCTCCAGGATATAATAAACAGTAAGCGTGCCCTCCAGAAATCTTGCTGTTTACTTTGTGTTATTATATCACCAAGGAGAGTTCGACCTCAGTTGATATCTGAAGAGGACTTCGGCAAGAAGTCGAAACGTAGGGTTAAGTTATAATTAAAAATATTGGTTGTTAAAAAGAGAAAAAAATTCCTATTATAATAATGAATGTCATCTTCTAATAAAAATTTGGTTGGCATGTTTAATTCATATACTTCCAAATAAACAATAGAATTAATAATGCCATTTTGTGTTTTTCAAGGTGATAATTATAATAGCTAACACAATAAATATATGAAAATGTTTCTTGAGCCAAATTAGCCTACAAATAAGATAATAATTAGTATAAATACAGCATTTTCCCATTAAGTATCAATATAAAACAAGTTCAAAAACATGTTATATACCCTAAATTATTTCTTGATGTTATAAATTACACTTTCAGCTATGCACTTCGTTTTTGTGATATCTAACTGAATACAAATTGCATCATTTCACTACTTTTGAACTAAGCAATTTAATTGCAAATAACATATACTAAGATACCAGGAAAAAAAACTGACTAATTCTGGCAAAATAATAGCACATGCGAGATAAATCTATTTGAAAACTGATGATTGATTGAAGTACAAATAATTATGTAAATTAAGAGCTTATGTCTAACTAATCTGCATTTGTTGTTGATATTTAAGTAATTATTGTAAACAATAACAAATGCCATAGTTACAACTTACTCTAAAAGGTGTATAGAATTGTGAACACAGTAAGTTAGGTTTCGGTGATGCTTTTGGATTTGGAATATGTGATGTCTATAATCGTTGTCTTGTTAACAACATCATGATCAATGGCATTAGGATGGGATAGTTCACTCTCTCGGGATAACACTCTGACACATTGTACACCACGAAGGTCGTGTTCGGATACCGACTCTATCTTGTCCGCATCCCCTTTTGTGTCCAGAGGATTTCTGGTAGGAGTTATTATTATCTGAGGTATCTCCCTCTAGGAGGCTTAGAATGTCTAAGGAAGATGAGTCTGATAAGGCTACTGATGCAAATGATAAGGCATCCTCCTGAACTTCTTCTGGCATATTTTCTGGAATATTTTCTGGGCACTTCATTGCCATTTTTTGTTTACTGTTAGAGATATACACAACTGGATCTGTCCAAGTGATTGAACCACTGCCTCTATTAGAACTCTCAGGTTCCTCACAAGAATCTGAACTGGAATTAGTCATTCTTTTGTTGTTTGAGCTCCTCCTTCTCCAGCACATGAACAATCCAGTGCTGTGACTCTCAGTACTAATATCTTCTGACATCTCAAGTGATCCACTGGTAGAGCAGATATTTGATGGACTTCTGCACTTTCTTCCCTTTCGGTTCTTGGAGGAGATGTTGTGAAAAAATTTCTTGCATTTGGACCACCTGGAAGTATTCTTCTGTTGAGGGCTATCAATGACAGACTGTGTGTGCTCTGAAGAGTGACCCATTGTAGTAATAGTATGAACAAGATCTTCTGGAGAACATGCATTTTGTTGAGGAGTTTTTGGGATCTTTGACTTCTTCTTAAATATTCCCCTCCAATTCTTTTTCTTTTTTTTATCAGGCATAGACTCAGCAGGAATTTCTACACAAGTAGTTTCTTCCACACTAGCAAAGCTTTCCTGCACCTCAACATTGCATGCATTTTCTTCCCACAATTCTTCCTCAGCTTTTTCAATGTTTGTCATCTGTGGAGTTAAATCCGGTGGTAATATTATTGTCTCTATGTCTTCGTATTCCTCCTCAAGCTCGACTTCTTGTGATTTCTGGCAAGAGAGAAGTGGCGTCTCCACATCTATAGGACATGATGCAGCATTCTGGGTGTCTAGCTCATTTTTGTTCAAACTTGTTGCTTTTTCTGCAGCAGAAGTCTCACTTTGACCCAGACCAGATAGAAAGTTATTCTGAAGTTCAAACTTCTTCATAGGGCCAACTGGATGAGCAGTAAAGTATATTATACTGGACTTCGGAGCATACTTTGTTGAGACTGCATTCACTTCATTGCCAGACATGGCTCCTTCTTTAAACACAATTATCTGAGAAAAGGCATCTTTGGGCAAGTCATCAAGACATCCACTGTGTGATAACACTAGCTTGTACTGTCCGGCTATACTCCCAGTATTAGCTGCAGACTCTGCATCAGTAGCAAGATAAGACAAAGATTTGCCATCATTGCAGGTGCTAACAGAGCAGAGGAGAGAAGATTGGTGAAAGGCACTTTTGTAATGCACTATATTCCAAAGATCATCCACAGATTCTTTCTCTGTACAGAGGATCAAGAGAGGCTTCCTCAAATTCATGGCTCGGTCTGGAATCAATTGGTTGTTGTCTGCCCACTCTAGCATGGATGGTAGGCACCACAGCATCATGGCTGCATACTTGAACCCAATGGCGGTAGTCACAAAGCTAACTTCACTACTGCTCTTGGAGCTCTCAAGCCACTCTACTATGTTGGCAAGTCCAACCTGCTGATAATGTGTCAAGTGCCCTGATGAGGATAGTAGTAACTCCTCTGAAATGATAGACTATATCTTGTTCCTTCTTGTTGGCCAAGTATTTGGTCTGCACTATCACAACAGCAGACAGAGTGTAGCTTGGGATGTTCTTGTAGAAACTATTTGTTACTACTTCATTGGTGTTCTTGACTTGTGAGAATTCAGTCGAAGTAAGCACGACTTCAGAAGAATTGACTTGTTGACAAAAAGTGCAGACTTCAAATTCACTCTTTAGCAAGCAGCACTGGTAATGTCCCTTGGAATGAGGTGTTGCTGTATCTTTGTGCTCCATTGGTAGGATGACAGGCAAGATTCCAGAGACAAGTGTGTAAGCTGCTGCATCTGTAGTTATGAACAAGACAGGCTTCGAAAGATCCAAGCAGCCAGAATGTCTAATGGCAGCACTACCTAGCAAGCAAGGCAGAGCATACACAAGCTCCTTCAGTCCCTTATCTCTGCAGATGTTCATTTCAATAGGAATGTGACTACAGTTAAAATCAGTCACACGATCCAACATTTCTTCAATTCCATGTATTTGAGGCTCTAAAAGTAGTGGCATAGGACACTCTCCACTGGCAATCATATCTGCATAATCAACTAGGGGAGGTCCTGAACATTTGATCAATGTTGGAGAAGTGATGCAGTAACTAGAAGAATATGTTAGCAAGACAACAGAGCAATACATTTTGAATCCTGTCAGGGCTGGATCCCAAGCTTCTTGTCCAATGACTAGAGAATAGTCACTGTGAGAAAGATGAGGAAGGCAGTCTGTAGTACACACTATAACATCATATTTGATGTTGTGATCAGAGGAAACAATAGAATCAGTGTCAGTAATCAGATAGGATTGGTAATGAGCACCTTTAGCCATTTCACTATCAGTCAGAATTTGTTTGGTTTTGAGGAGCATCTTAGTGCCAGAAGCTAGTGGACCACCAATGGTCTCCATCAGGCAAGAGGCATCAGCTATAGTATTAGAAACAATCAGAATTGGTTTGGTAATGTTGACCTGAATCTGATGGAGATATCCAGTGTCACAAGCAAAGCCTAAGAGATAGGGTAAGTAGCACAGCAGTTCAGGTATACTTTGTTGTTGGATGCACACTTGAGGATTCTCAGAATATCGAATAGCTCATGACTTGCAGAAGAGACTTCTTTATATTAGAATTCACAAAGGAGTTGTCAGAGAAAAGTCTGCTGGTGACAATCTTTCCCCACTTCTTTAAAAGTGTCTTTTCATCCGTAGTGAACTTTGAATCAGTCGTCTTAGATTGGGCCATTGTGTGAGTCAAAGAATAGAAATTTTCTATTGGCAATACGAAATAATTCTGTGGAGGGAATAATAAATATATAATAAGGCAATTTGAGTATGCAATTGAATTTGTGAATGGACAACTTAATTATAACAATGTAAATAAAACCATATTGTAGCCATATAGTTGTTACAAATTTTGTATTAGCAAAGAAAATAGCTGTGATATTACATACAGCCAAAACATTAACACTTTATGATAATATTGAACACAGTTAATTCATTCAACTGGATTATATTTTAAAGTTAAGAATACAAATCTTATTTTTGGTTACTTCATTGCAAAAGTAACTCTGCAGTATAAATATTGCTTTTGAATGCGAACATAAACTATAAAACTTGTTAAATTGTTTTTGCATAGAGTATAGCTATTATATGCTGTTACAGTTTCTTAATGTTTAGCTAGCTTATAAAATTTATTAGCAATACTTTCAATGATTAAAGTCTGCATGTATATGCTAACTTTTTCCAACTATATAGTTAGAAAAAAATTAACTTTTAGAAAGTGCTACCAAGAATTTGTCTAGTTAGATTTAAATTTCAAGTTCCTCTCAAAAATAAGTGAATACTATCTTACTTACTCTAAAACTTATACACAACTTCACAGATTCTTTACAATCCTATTCATCTTCTTTATAAGTCATAATACAACTGGCTGAAACTGGGCATTTTGGTAATGTCAAATAAAAGTCATTCAATAGCATAAATAAAAAGTGGTCTCTATGTAGTAATAAAGATTATTAGATTGGGTAAAAGGTAGTTGTCCATAATATACATACCAACTTCACAGACTTTGTCTTACCACAGGTAAAATTAAACACCTTGTTAGACTTCTGGGGCCATTTCTGGTACAGGGTATTCAATTGTTATAGCTACCTGTGGTAAGGAGCAAGGTTTGCTGGTGGTGAAATAAGTTCATTCCTCTTGCCAGTAAGTGCTCAGTAGTCACCAAGGTGGAAATAATCTGGTGGAGCTTACGTTTTACCAAATCAATAGGCAGGAGGATAATATGCACTAGACTACTATAGAAACGTGGTCACGCATAGCTCGACTCTTTACCACCAAACCGCTACGCCAAGCGGACTATTTAGCACAGCGGTCAATTCATTTGGTGTTTTTTTTATTGTATGATCGTCAGTTTTCCCTACAAATATTAAACATGTACAATGATAAGGTCACTTTTACATAGCTATAATAATATACATTGTTTAATGTCTTAATTACTTCTTTGTTTAACATAATCATAAACATTAATTGAATTTCAAGCTCACCTCAATAAATAAGACCATAAGGAATGTGAGAAACAACAACTTAAAGAAAAGCGTCGTCGTACTGCGAAGTTTCTACGTACGCTCTCTGCTTATATAGTTAGCGACTGATGATACACGCATGCGGACGCTAACGCAGTTTTATTGACTGACGATTCTTACCTTCCAAATCTTTGTTCTGGTTTGCACAAACAAGTTGCACAAGGAATTGAAGTAACTAGTGGTGCGCTCGAATAGCGCAAATGCATGGCGAGCGAGTAAATATATGAGTATAGGTAAAGATGATTTGTGAAGGAAATCGCTAAATAATAGTAATGATTAGGCAGTTAACAATAACAGAATTACCTGAATAAACTTCGAAAGCAGTGGCAAAGAAGCGCAGCTTGACAAAGACTTCACAATTGTTTCAAGAAGAGAGTAGCTATAAACTTTTTGGTTGAAACAAAGTTGCATAAGGCAGTGCAGCAGGATTCTCCGTGCTCGTTAATTGAAAAATACTGGAACTGTGAACGCTTTACCTAACTTACGTAATTAGAAGCGCGGGCGAAAATTTTTGACATACGCATACATACCTGTATATATCTGAAATCTCAATTGAACACGACTGAGAGTCAGCTTCGCTCGCTTCACTCGCTCGCTGAATAATGCGATAAATAAATTTTAATGAAGATTGTTGTTACTCTAAAAGAGAGTAGATGAGACTAGATGAGACTGAAGAGATTAGAAGAAATTGAAGTGACAGAAGAGACTAAAGAGACTAGATGAGACTGAAGAGAAAAGTCTAAAAGAGACTAAAGAGAATAGAAGAGACTAAAGAGACTAGAAGTGACAAAAAGTGACTAAAGAGACACCTAGTTAGCTGTTTAGCTTATGCTGTAGGGAATCATGTTCTATAAATAACTTAATTTATGATGTAATGAGAGTTACAACTTCATGAAGAAACAACCTATCAGTTGGGGGATGCTGAAACTAGGTACTCTGACACTGAATTATAATTTTTGGGCATGGGTCATTTCATATCATACAGTCATTTAAATATTGTACTGACTCTCAGAATCAATGCAGATGGCATGAACAGAAAACATGGCCCACTATTGTCCACTTATTCCAATAGGTGTAATCTGGTAAGGGGGTGGGGTGCCACTCCCATCTATAGTTGAAAAGGACAGATATGAGACAAGCACATTGAATGAATCATAACTACTGAAACATTTAGTCATACATATTTGTGATGTGGTTGCGCAGTTTGTGATGTAGCTAAACTTTGCCATCATTAATTGATGTTTATTGTTTGTCTGACAAGTACCACATGATCATCCCATCTTTTATGTGTACAAAAACATTCTATGTCACTATTAATCTTTGAGAATTCTTCTATCATGTCTTTTAGTATAAGAATTTAAATTCAAAGATACTTGTGCAGAATGGGACCCAAAGTCCTCCCTGGTGGCAGTGTTACAGTTGAGCCCCTATGCCACTTACCCCAATTGAATTGTTAACCCACAAATAGTTTTAATACAGAGTACTACTCCCACAAACATAGAGATATGATACCACAGTGAAGTCTAAATATTGTGTTCAGTTGGTAGCAAACCACCATAGAGGCATGGTATGGTAGCAAACCATAGAGATATGGTACCACAGTGAAGTCTAAATATTGTGTTCAGTTGGTAGCAAACCATAGAGATATGGTACCACAGTTAAGTCTTTAGCTACAGTTGTTTTCCTGCAGCACCTAAATAAGAGGTTTTTCAATGCTACATCACTCAAAATCATACTTGTCACAAGGAAGACTTTCCCTTTCTTACAATGGTTAAAAATCTCTGTCCCCACCTATTGTGTGTAAATGATTGCACCACATCCTGATAGAATGGAAAGGTCGTCGCGCACAAACATACTTTTTATACATTGCGGCCGTGAAAATAGGGATCCTGGAGAGGATGGCGGAACTAGGCTGTGAATTAGGAAGGAAGTGGCCACCATAATGCCCACCATATAAGCCACCTTAGATTGGCGCACTTTTTACTTGTTTTGGTGTAGCGTAAGCTATTGTCATTTAAGATTAAACTGTCGCTGTGCTCACTGGAGCGACCTCTGTCATGAAGTCTCTGGAAACTCAGAGGAGAATTTACAATCAATTACACCGCAGAAGCTATGTGCGGGCTGCTACTTTGTTCTTAGCACTATTGCTTTTACTATTTCAAGGTTAGTATATCTAGTTAAGCAATCATAACAGCAATGAGTAGTTATATAGCTAGCTATGTGAACCGTGTGCCTACTCACTGATCACTTGTAGAAGATAGATCATACAGTTTCAGGAAAGAATATAGCTACAAAACTGAATATGTGGCAAGTAATAGATTATTCCGAAATATGCATCTACCTTTTCATAGAGCACAGTGAACTAAAAAATGTATGAATTTGTTCGTTTTACAATAAAAATGTTTTATCACTGACTGCACTAACATTGATGGAAAGATTTAAGCAGGAGCAAATTTATTGTGGCCTTTTGTCCCCTCCCTCCACCCACCCCACCCCCCCTCCCCCCCAAAAAAACAAAACAAAACAAAACAACGACAACAACAACAACATTATTTCTATACATACAACCTTGTATGTACCCTATTTGTACTTCTTGTAAACATTTTTTCACTCTTTGACTTTCTATGATAACTATCATATTTAATTGCTTCTATTGCGAGACCACTGTTCACTTGTTTATACTATTGCAATGATTAGAATATTCATTTTTAGCAGTAAAGATACTAGGCTAGCTTGATAGTTTGTATGTGAAATTTTCACTAGGTATTAGTGCATTATTTAACTTCTTAGCATATGCCTTCTGATAGCACGTTGGGTTTTTTTTCTTCTTTTCCCAAAAGATTTAGATGATAAACAGGTAATTGACATGACAGACTGTATTAATAACACCCATTTAAAAGATTTTGGTATTATATAAGTAACATCATTTTGTACATTGACAGGTTTATATTTATTAACTTCAGTTATCAGTTTTTTTAAATTTCTAACTGATGAATATCACTTATGGTTGAAAAGTTGTGATACTTGTTTATGTTGAAAATATATTTCAGTGAATGTTTTTATACAATCAGTACATTATATCTAAATGTTGGGAATAGAGAGACTAAAACTTGGTTTTCATAAGTAAACACAAGGAACCAGATTCTGATAATCCCACCACATTCACTTATTTAAGCTAGGCTATTCTTTTAAATGTTTTTACAGCAATCATTGTTTATAAAAATGGTTAACTATTGATAGATACCGAATCATCGAGTCCTTCAGATGGAAATTATTGTAGTCTAGAATATATCAGATCTCAATTATCGAGTGGCAATATGTGCAGCAGTAAAAGAATCTATCAAGATTCTTATAATTGGAATATTACGTAAGCTTTCCATCATATTTATAATAATAATCAAATAATTGTTGAGCAGGTGAAAGGAAGTGAGAGGCACAAATTAGAGGTATAATGGAATATATATATATATATATATATATTTACATAATATCTACAAGTATTATGTGTACATTTGATTAATTTATAGTCTTCTTATGATTACTGGATATTATTAAACTAATTTCACGATGAAATAATATAATGTGCAAGTAATTACAAAGGTAGCTTAACTGTCTCTTGTAGTTCTTACAAGTTCCCCCTTCCTCGTTCCATATCAATGAAATAGATAAATACTTTCAGTTTAATTGTTTTTTGTTTTGTTTGGCTCATCGTTTGTTTTCTTTGCATTTTGTCTATTGCATCAACCAGTTACGCTATTTGCTAATTAACCCTCAGCGTGCATGCGCGAAAGGTTTGTCTGTTTGTCTGTCTGTCTGTCTGTCTGTCTCTCTGTCAGTCTGTCTGTCTGTCTATTTGTCTGTCTCTGATTTTGGAGATTACTGACAATTAAACATTGATTTAGGTATGAACTTACTCAGAAAGAAGAGTTAGGGCCTTTTATTTTGTGCTATATTTTGAATTTCTGGCTAATTGTTGAGAAAACATGAAGCTTTCAGCCCCGCGTTGGTACCAGCTTATATGGATAACGCATCACGTCATAATCATGTGAGCAAATAATTTCTTGCAGCCCACTGCACAGTTTGCTTTATGCTTGGGAAAGTTAACCAACGGAGTTGAAAGAAGTGAAGTTTTGCTTTGAAAATGTATACTGTTGAGTGTTTGTGGCTAGTTTACCTTCTTCTCTTATGAAGACAGCGTTTGCATGTACCATTTTCATTGCTTGAGCTATATTGATGCCTCATTAAAATAATTAACAAATTGCTTGTTCTTTAGCAAGGATATTATATTGTAATAGTTAGGTATAGTGTTTAATAGCATTGAGGGCTTGCACCTTACAAAAAAAAACATTTCCTGTTAAGTATTTGATTCCTTAACATAAAAAGTTTCACCTTAGCATCACAGTCATAACTTAAAATTAGAAGGGAGGATCTATAAATGGCTTCTTTTTTCTTCCTCTTGTTCTTATGTCAGATTGTTGCTACTACAAATATGCAAAAGCTTTTACCACGATGATCGTTAGAGTGGCCATCTATTAATAATATGCTTGTGTGTCAGTGATGACGATGACGATGATAGTGTATTCATGAATAATTCATGAGCTGAGTCCTATTGGTAACATGTCCACTCGAACTGAATGGGTACAATATCATCACGTTTTGTAGAGGGCAATTAAAGAAATGAAGACAACTAGAAACAACAACTAATTGTAACTAAAAAAACATGTAAAATCACTGAGAATGTACAGAGAAAGCAATAGGATCGGACAACCTCTCCTCACAGGAAGCAGCAGGAGAACAGTCTTCTGCAGACTCAAGGGATCAAGCTCAAGAATGAACACTCTATTCATAGACTATCACTTTGATATGCCTTACTTTACCTAATCTAAAATCTTAAACATTGTAATTTATTCATAGCCACACACAACCCAACAACTTCTGTATCATTGAGTCCATTTAAGTAATGTGTAAATGTTGTGTAATCAATGATCAATACATTGCTGAAACTGGGGCTGTAACTCTGCGTGTCTGCCAATACATTTTTCTTAGTAAGGTCTACAACAACGGCATCAGTATCCGTCTTCCTTGCTCTGAGCTACGTGCAGCGCAAAACCTCAGTTGTGCTTAAAGTGGTTCCTTGACATTCTGGTCCTTCGACTTGCTGCTCGAGGGATTTATGCCCCCTCGACTAATAGCTTTACAAAGCCAAGTCCACAATCATGAACAGAAGGGCACAGAGTCTATGAAGTAGGAGAGACAGACAAAGGGAGCAGAAAATCCGTGACTCATGAAGAAAGAGATGAATAAAGGAGAGCTGAATTGGGTCAGGAAGAAAAAGGGAGGAGAGAGAAAATGATGTAATGAAGCACCAGGAGGTGCGAACCCTCAGCGTATGTACACCAGATAACCTCAATCAATTAAATAGATGCCACAGGGTACGATTAAACCACATGATAGTGCTATGTAGCTTGCTAGGAAATAATGCAATAGGGCCGCATGGTGAAAAATGTCGACATACAGGTAGTTGATTGTTGTATTCTATTATATACCTAATCAATTCCAAGTTACTACAAGTAGAATCGAACCATAGCTATTGAAAATTTTGAATTTATTTTGATGTGAACATTTTGAAAAATAGAAATTACATACAAGAAATGAGTTAGGTAATGAAAATGATTCTCTGAAAGTGAAAAATATTGAACTTGATATATGCCAAAAAAAAAAAAAAAGAAGTAATAACTTGAAGGTCCAAAAAAAGATTAATGTCAAGTATATGAAGAAAATAATTAATTCAAAGAGATTAAAAGTGCCACCAAAGGAGAAATAAATTGATTTGGGAGGGGGAAAAGCAAACAAATAGCAGCTACACCAAACCCCTATTTGTTTGCTTTCCCCCCTCCCAAATCAATTAATTTCTTCTTTGGTGGCACTTTTAATCTCTTTGAATTAATTATTTTCTTCATATACTTGACATTAATCTTTTTCAGCTGCGATTGACCCTTTACCATAGCGGGAATATACAAAACTCAACGAATGAGTGACAAAAATAATAATCTCTTTTCTTCCTGATCTTCTTTACTTCTTGTTCCTCTCACAGGAGGGAGGCCCCACATCATAAGAATGCCTTATGCAACTGCATTCATAATTGTCAAAAGTTATTACATCAAGCGCCATTGTGTGACGGAGTACTTACGAGTGCCTAATAATACTTCACTGAATCATGCCTTTAAAAGGGGTCAAGAATTAACAGTTTGTAAAATGTTTTTCAAATTTTCAGTTGCAATGTTTTGTTTATCATGCCAATTATAATATTATTCAGTCATTCTTGGCTGAAATAATTATAATAATAGTAAATTTTTCTCTTTTTAACAGCCAATATTTTTTATTATAACTTAAATTATAATTAAAAATATTGGCTGTTAAAAAAGAGAAAAAATTCCTATTATTATAATTATAATATAGGCTGTAATTGGTGTAGTTTTAGCTAATAGTAATGAATAATGAGGGTAGTATTTTAGTTTTGCTTCTGTTCAGGGTTGTAAAGCCTGAACGAATATGCCACTACTTAGAAAAGACTATGCTAAATATATCAGTTCAGAGTCAGATATACTAATTGTTTAACATTTATCATTAAGTAAGAATAAGCCAATTAGAGTAATATGAGAGATGAGTACGATAAAACAACTAACTGAAGAATACTAGGGATACAGAATATATATGAGAGATGCTAGGGCCACCAATGAATGGCCTTACAACAAGTGTGTTGACATAAAAGTCATAATGTTACAGATGTGTGTGTGTTTGTGTTTGTGTATCTGAGCCAAGTAGTTATATAGTAGGGTGTGTTGCTTGAAATGCTATGAAAGTGATGGTGGTGGAGTGTAAAGGTGAGAAGTGGTTAATTAATAAATAGTTGTGGAGGAGCCCAAACAAGTAAGTCATTAGAAAGAACATCCAAATGTAGGTCTATTTAGAGTTAAGTAAAGTAAAAGGAAGGGAAGATAAATGAGCAAAGATAAATTACAAATAATATATGTAAAAACAAACAAAAACAGCACAAAACAAACAGGAGATACATGCCATGACAGTAATGTTTCACTTTCATTAGTGTGTTTTAAAACAAACGTATTATGTTTTATTACAGGCGTGCCTCCCCACCAACTACTTGTTTAGTTTGTATTAGTTTCAATTGCTCACTTCGATATGGTAAGTGAAAACAGCTTACAAAATCATCTACAGATACTTGTTAGTGTCAAATTATGTAAGCTAAACACATATATATTTAATTAGTTTAAAATGCTAAAACAGATTATTTGTGTAGTTGTTTTACTAAAAGATACTACCAGCCAGAAATATTTCAATAACACATACCCATTTAAAAAAGACAGCATTGATAAGCTACCGTGCTCGGTTAAGTTCAATAGCAGGTTAATATCAGCTGAACAATAATTTCAGTTTAGTCCCTGGAGGCAATATTTTATCTTTTCATTCTGAAATTTGTAAAAGAATACATCTAAACAATAAGTTGTGTGCTTCAGCATAAATGACGAATGAGCTATCCCAGCTACATAATCATTTTCATCTATATTATTAGCTTACAATGGATATAGTTACTAAATGCACAAATTTAATTCATTCAATTCCTGTGATTAAAGAGCTAATGGAAAGAGAATGCACAAAGAGCTACAATGAAGTGATAGAAAACAAAAGAAGCTCTTCAATAAACACCAGAATTTTTTACCTCAAACTCAAGTGTAGTTTTTAGCAGCATGAACTCTGATATTATGTATTATGAAGAGTCTCTGAAGTTGAGGTGCATTTACATTAATGACTGGTAAAGAGAAGCATTTTTTCTCGTAACTACTATCTATCTGGATATTTATAAGTCACTGTGATATTTTGCATTCAATAATTCAAAAAACAAAAGCATACAACAACTACAAATTTATCCTATTATTACAGGAGATTTCAAATCCTGGGGTGCCATTATTGAACAAGTTTATGGTGGATGGCAGTTAGCCTGATTAATACGTATTGATTAGGTACACACTGAATTATTTAGTCATGCTGTTTTGGAAGAACATTAATGCATTGAGCCCATGGATGACTTGTTTTTTTTCAAAGGCAATATTATAATGGCTAGGTTATGTGGATATAATAGAGTACCACATGCTCCAGTGGTTGATTGTCTCAGTACTGACCTGTGAAGGAATTTCAGAATTGGGCAGGTAGAGAACAAATAATTTTAATAGGCTTTAGACAAAAGTTGAATGAAAAGATAACGAGGTAGGTCTAAGTGCTGTAACAAGGACCAAAATGAATGAGAGTAGAATGCATATAAATGATAGAATGTGTAGCAAAGCTAAACTATGAGATTCATGTCAAAGATATAATTTTAATGATGGAACATTGCTCACTAATTACTCCTACAAAGCACCGAGTGCACTAGAACTACATAGTTTGCTTTACCCTTTTGCTTTTGAGGCAATAAAGTACTATGCTGGTTTTTTTTTATAAGGTCAAAATATTGATGATATGATTATATGTGTTTGTGTGAGTGTGCATCAATTTGTTCCTATATAGACTTAATGTAGAACAACTTTAACTTGTTTTTTTTTGTGCTTAAAAGTAACCGATTATTTAAATTTTGGTCAACAAAGTCAAGTCATATTGCAGGTACTATCATTCGATGTAAATACCAGTGCGATGTACAGGAGATTTTCTGCCATCTGAGTCAGCCAACAGGAACTCAACCGTTTAACAGACAGTAAGATATGTACATAACTACAGCAAAGCTACTAGATATGATAATTGACAAATAAAATAAATAGTAATCCTAGTAATGTGCTTGAGCACAAATGGTGTGAGTGAGCCAAAACTATAATTGTTAAACGATTGATTTTAATTCCTAACACTCAAGCTACTAAAAAAAAGTCAGAGTTTTTAAATTACGTATATACGGTAAAGGCATTCAATGCCATAGTAACCTCCAGGAACTGAACGGTTTAAAAGACAGTAAGATATGTACATAACTACAGTACGACAATTGATAAAATATAGTAATATTAGCTACTTTCATCATTTAGAGTCAATAAAGAATAGCCATTATCAAGTAAATTCAATAAATACATGAATCATAATTTAAACAAGTATGATTATGTTGGAGGATGCATTATTGATAAACTATTTTACTTTTTTTGGCAGTTTATCAAATTCCATCTCCTTTTTTAATGTTGATTTCTATTACATTTTTGAAGTAGAGATCAGATATGGTAAAGTGTGTCATAAATGTTGAGACAATAATTTGGAGGTCTATTTAACACATTGCATAATTTATTAGTTGTCCATTATATTCGTTCGTAAATAAATGATGCTAAGTGAGGCACTATCAGGAGTGTACAACTTCAAGCATTGTATATATACAGGGGTGGACCTAGGAATTTTGCAATATAATGTGACCGTCCAGGAATGTAGTGAATGAATGGCTAAAACCAGGACGGAAAAGATTAGAACCAAGAACAAAACAATTACAAAGGTATTTTTTGTCCAGAATAAGAAAATGAGTGCTAGGTAAGTTAATTACGAAAAACAAAACAAAACAAAAAAACAACAACTGATTTATGAGAAACTTGAAAATACAAAGACATTTGATGAAAGTAGTCATAATTGTCAAATTCAACTAACAATTGACTAGACAACAACAACTAAATACAATACTATTCAGTCCAGAAGTAAAAAATACTAGACTTGCTATGCTTTGGCTAGTTACTGGTAATAAAAACATAAATGTAAAACTTGGGGATTTAGGGTTGCTAAAAAGTATGGGAACTAGCATAGCTCTAAAAAGTGCTGAAACAAAGAAGGTCACTTGCCCCATGTAATGATTCTGCCTAAATCATTTCTGTGAAAGGCATTCTGTTTAACTACATTTGCTATAATAATACTAAATAAAATACCTATAAAAGAGACAGCGATCAGGGCCATAACTAGAAATTAAGAAGAGAGGATGCAAAAAAATTTTGTTTGTAAATATACAAATAAAAAAAAGCTATATTAAATATATATAGCTAGCTATTTCTTATGACCCTGTTTCCACCAAGCCAGTAAAAACTGTCAACATAATTTCATTGCGATCTCATTGCCCTTAATTTCTACATCACTTTTGAGAAAAGTTAGTGACAAAAATGAAAGAATAGTTCAATTTTTTTATAACCATTAACGTGGTTGAATTATATTTTTGCGGAGGCAGTAGCCTCCTCTGCCTCAATGCTATATATGGCCCTGGTGATTGAGGGATACAGAATCATTACGTAGGGCAAGTGAACATTTCTTGATTCCACACTTTTCAGATGTTTGCTAGTTCACATACTTTTTGAACCATAATGTCACCAAAGCCATTGGTGCAGAATTATCTGCACCAATATACAAAATTAGTCACAGCCAGCAAATAAATAGCTTTACCTAATATGCTTAAACTGGAGTAGCTAAACCAACAATTTCCTGTAAACACCAACAGTATACACTGGATTAAATAAGAATTATTTCAAGATTTTGAGGAGTTTTATTTATTGCACAACACAGGGGAATAAGTTTTGTTTTTGTTTTTCATAAGTAAGGGTTGTTTCACCTAATGTTTCAATTGGCATGTGAAAACCTAAAAGATGGTGGAGATAGAAACATGAGAAAGACGGTTTTTATTCAGTGACAAAGAAACTGAAGGTAGCATGGATAATGCCATGACAGGAATATCAATTTTTAGCCCCATATGAGTACTACTAATATACTCTAGCCTGGCTCATGGAGAATATGAAGATAAGCATTAACCATATGCTACTTTTGAAAATTGATTTTTTTAAGTTTTTTCTATTTTATTAATAAAGATAGCTACATTGGGGTCTCTAGACAAAGCCAACAATTTTTGTAAAATAGTCGTACCCTGAAAGATGAAATTTTTGGGTTTTGTTTTTTACCGAAAGTCAAAATATGCGGGAGAGGGAGGGTTAGCCCTAAATAGAGAGTGCTACCACACTATCAGATTACACAGATATAGTAGGTATATACATGTATAGGTTACATCACGAGGAGGAGGTCAGTATGGGATTTTTACAAAGTTATTAGAAGAATATAAACCCCTAACTGAGTGGTTCAACTGGCTTGTACCACCATTGCTCTAGGCTTGGAAGTACATAAAGACTTATTTTTGATGGAATGATTCACTTATTCACCTCCTAGGAGGTGGGAATGAAATATACTCATTACTAATTGAGCAATCTGATAGGACTGCTTTAACCAATTCTGAGACTAATGTAGTTATATATATATTTATTTATTTATTCCACCCTAGATATCTTCACAAATGATATCTTTAGGTACATGACCCTTGAAATAACTCAGATATTTCACTGTTCACTGGTGTTATTTCACACTGTATTGCCGCACACTCATTTCCCTTCTAGTTATAGAAACTGGCCAAAGCTCACCACTTTTCCTGGTTTTTACAGCTATCCTCCTTTGGTGTAGCCTATAACTAAACCTGGTTAGAGCAACTGCTAAAATATCAGCTGGGGGAGTGGGGAGCCCCTACGACTTACTTTAGGCTGTGAATTACCTACCCTAGTACTAGCTACAGCAGTGAAGATATATCTAGCATGGAATAAACCACTTAAAATGCAATGTATCGTACATGAATTAGTTTAACTCCTAGAAATTAAAATATTTTGGTAAAACTAACAACTATAATTAAACTAGCTCACTTGTGATCACTTACTACTCAATGTGAATATTGATGTTGTCAGGTTTAAAAAAATGTTGTTATTTTAGATTTTCATGTCAACTACCTTCTTTATCTCTAACTGGGTGTATTTGTAACATGACCTGCCCTAATTCAGGTAATTTGAATGTGGCTTATTAGCTATGTTAATCTTTCATAACACACATAGTTAGTTGATTTGCTAGTTTCACAATGTCTACATGACATTCTCATGAAAAATGGAAATATTTTAAACATTTTTTTTTCATATTTTATATATATTCTCTAGTAATTAAGTTAATAGTACTTCTGAAGAAAACTAAGAAGTCTTCATTAGTTTATCATCTGATCTGCAATGACTTCTATTCTGTGAAACGTGTTTCCTCTTTTAAATGACTTTTGAAACTCTAAAAATATTGTAAATTATCTGTGTATGAGAAATTAAGACAGGAATAATGATGACATTCACTCTCAATAGCACTCAGTTTCAAAGTGTTGATCTGAAGAATAATATTTTAAGCAGTTTCTTGACAGTTTGTCGTTATACTTTGGAATAAATCCCAGAACATTTTATAACTTGTACTTTTAAATAGGATTGTACATTGTATATATTATTATAAAAGGTGTTTTTCATGTAGAAACAATTTCTTCTGTGTCACCTACCCGGCCTATTCTTACAACAACTTCCAATGAAGCTATGGAATCTTCTCAGAATGAATTAGGTGTACATTCAATGTATATAATATACATGTAAAAAAGCAATAGTGCAATAGACTAATAAAGATCAGTTGTTGGAAATGCATGCAAAGGTCACAGTATTTATTCTGTCATTCTATCTAGTATGATAATAAGCTGTTGTGGGTAGCACTTCCTATCATTTTATTGTAATCACGTGAACAAATAATTTCTTGCTGCCTGAGGCTATTTTGCTTTATGCTGCGACTTCATGCTGAGTAATTAACAGAGTGCTGGAGTTGAAGAGTTTTTGCATTGAAAGCACTGTTGAGTGTCCCTGGTATGCTTAATTTCAAAGCATTGATTAAAATAGCTCTAAAATTCTTGACGGTTTGCCATTGTATTTTGCAAGGTGTTTAAAATCACTGATTGCTTGTTTCGATTAAATAGGATTATATGAAATATTATGTTCATTATTGTAGCAGCTACTCCTTTAATTTTATCTATCTCTCTGAGGAAGAATCTGGTATTGTGTTAGATCGACATATTTCTATTTAACCATTTCACCGCTGAATTGTCAGGGAAATGAAAAATGCTTTTTTTGGATTGTCTCAAGATTAAAAAAACAACAACTGCAATTAGATAAAGAACTTGCCATATCTTATACTAGACTATCTGTAGCTAATGCTGAGTAGTATAATTACTTCATTCTCAGCATATCTTCACAACTGTTTCATCTTCTAAAGCTGTAGTCAATCACTTGATTCTTTCATAGTGTTAGAGTGAGGCATTGAACTTGAGAATAGACAGTGATTTTCCTGAGGCATTACTTCAAACTGCTATACGGTGGTTACGGTAGTGAAAGGGTTAATAAATGATATATTATGTTCATTTATTATATGCTAGATATCTTCGTAATAGTGTTTGTAGGAGGTTGACCCTTGAGATAATTCACAGATATCTTATGTTGAGTTATCTGTGAGTTATAATACCTGTATTGATTCATTACCCTTAAATACTCTAGTAATTTAACATACCAAGCTAACCTACCCCTGGCAGTAACGGAGGAAGCTCTCATAAAGTGGTCCAGCCAGGAAGTGGGTGTAGCCTAAACAGTTCATGGGTGTGGCCAAAACAGTTCTCCAGAATTCCAAATTTCAAAGGATGGTCTGGCCAAAACTGGACCAACCAGCCTGTAACCTGGTCAGAACAGCTGCTATAATATCAGCTGGGGGTGTAGGGCTCCCTATGAAGCTATCTATTTGTTTAGATTAAAAAAATTAATAATAATTTACTTACTGCTAAAAATAATAAATTACCTATAGGGGTAGAACTAGTGCCAATGAATCTATACTTTTATGGAAGTAGCATTTTCTCATTGAATTTTTAGCCTTCTCAGCCAGATACAAGCAATGAAGCTAGCAAGCCTTCCATGCTTGAGTTACTAACACCAGCTACTTGATCACAATTTAGCTGTTCTTACAGACTGTATGGTTAGCTTATGAAATTTATTCTTGGCATTAAAATGCAAATAAGAATTTGATGTGTATTTTTTCTTGCCGGAATGATGCATAGTCATGCAACACGTACTAGACCACAGATTAAAATAAATAGTTTGTTTTATTTATTTGTTTTGTGTGTGCAATAAAAATATCACGCAAAGGTTGCATAAAAATAGCATGTTGGTGGTAATATTTATTCAAAGCTTTTTCTCGCTTGCAGATGCTTCAGATTCTCAAACTATTATTCTTCATTCCACTAAAGTCATTCCCAGCTCAAAAGGTAAGTGCAACTCTTTTTTGTGTTTGTGCAATTCACTAACTTTATTCATAGTCGTGGATAATAAAAATTTACTCAAATATACATACTTTAAAAGTTGAATTTGTTTATGTAATTTTAATATGTAATTCTAGTTAATCAAGTGGTCACCACGCAGCTATCGAAAGAACTAGGTAAAGCATAATATACAACCTGCAGGTTTAATGCTTCACTTTTGAAGATCACCACAATAAGAATGATGTGGCACTGTGGCTGCTAACTTAGCTGTATTGTTCATCTATTACTGCTTAGTTAAAAATTTTCTCCTATTATGTTTCTTTTATGTATTTTCTAATAATAATACTATTGTAAACATACATTTCATAAATTAAAAAATTAGGGTTCCTTTAAAAAGTGTGGAATCAAGGAATTTTATAGCCTAAGTGTGTTAATTCGAAAGATGAGCATTGCAAAACTTGCCCAAATCATGAGAAGGGTGATTCTACAACCCTAAATCATTCAAAAGTTCAGAACTTGCCATTTGTCGACTTCAAAAGTTCTGGAAAGTTGTCAAACACATGGAACTTAGTTTGACTTTTGTCTATCTTGATCCCCAACTTTTCAAGAAATCCAATGTTTTATATAAAACTTTTTTTTTAAAGTGTTATTTATTAAATTATAATTTATTCAGTGATTTAGGGGTGTAGAATAACCACTCTCAACTTGGGCAAATTTTGTAATGCTCATCTTTCGAATTAACACTTTGTCTTTAAAATTCCTTGTTTCCATACTTTTCAGAGCAACCTTGAAAATTTTTCAACATTTATGAAATGTTTTTATAACTAGTTTCTCACTTTTTTTTACAACCTTTGCCATAAACAAACTAGTTAACAGAGAATAGATAAATTGATTCTGTGCACTTCATCTACTAACTACTAAAGAGTGCATACGTTTTTTCAGAAGCCTCTACAGTGCAGCTTGTCCAAAACAATCAATAGTGCTTTATCCATAACAGCTTCTAAAACGTTTACTAATGTTTATTCTGAAACAATCTACACCAAGCATTTACTGTTTCTCCAGCAACAGCTGCAAAGAAGGCAATTTGCACTACTCTTTTTTCTCCCTGCACTACTGATGAACACATCAGGGTTAATGAAAAATGTGTGGCAATCATTCAGTTGCACGTGAGCTGCTCAAAATGACATCAAAACTCGGAAGGCGAGGATGTTTCTTTGTGAAACAACTATTAGAGTCACATTAGTTAACAGAAGTTGTAGACCTATGTTGGAAAAAAGCGCTACTTATTAGTAGCCCCAGAAATAATTATAGTGTTCCTGCTGGTTAGTTCAAGTAGAAGAAGTCGATGATGGAGGAACTTTTTTTTTTTTTTTTTTTATAACTTCGGTTTCTTGCACTCTGTGGATTAGAAATTGAATGCATAGCATCATTACAGACTCCTAAAGACAACGAATCACTGTTTTTAAATTATTAAACCATTGCATCTTAAACCAGATGCAATGTGAAGTGAATTTAGTATTTCCCCTGTGGGAAAGGGATAGCCAAACCTAATTAATAGGTAGTGCTAGCACACTCTCTCTTTAAAAAATAAGACAAAATGATAAAAACAATAATGATGATGATGGTGAGGAGAAGGAGGATGATGATGATGTTGATGATAATAATAATAATAATAATAATAATAATAATGATATTATTAATGGTTCTCGGATACTTTATATAGTCATACTTTGTGGCAGCTTCTTTACAAATGTTGTAAATTTAAATATTTTAGAGCTGGACAACAATAATGTAAATGAACTGGTGGTTGGTGGAGTTCTAGGAGCAATACTCATCATGGCTGTTTTGCTAGCAATAGCTATATTTATCATTATTATTGCAATTAAATTCAAGAAGAAAGCTGCTGCAATGCCACTGAGCAATAACATCACTGAAAATGCAGTCTATGAAGGTACAATTGTAACAAGAAAATTATGTGTTTACCCTCAGCACCACAAATTATTTTTCACTATTTGGGATACCTATGCAGTGATCTGTGCATGATAATTCTACTAAGGACAAGGCTCCTTGATCATCTCCTGCTAGCTACTTAGGTTTAATGGATTCTCATGAATTTGAGAACCGTATGTAAAATAATACAATACATCTTGATTAATAGCTTACAAATTCACGTAGGATTATCTGTCATAAATATAGCTAGCTAGCGTTGTCTATGAAATATTAAGGATTTGCTGCAATTTTACAGTAATGGTAGGCTTATATTGTAAAGGACATCATCTGAAACATTACCATTTTAGTTTAGTGTTATTATTATTCTGTGATAACAATAATGCTCTTAATGCAGCTCATGTAGAAGGCCGATACTCAGAAGTTGGTCCCAAACTTCATGCTGAACAGCACAATAATATGGTACTAATTAGCAGTTCTCAATGAGTGCTTCATTATGACTTGCTCATCTGCAGGATGATCAAGAAGGAAACGCATATGCAGAACATGGAGCCCTATCTGAGAATAACACCAAGGTATTAGAAATACTTATTTTTATCAACAATTATATTATTACAGTAAATATTGATGCACTTTTAGTTGCGATTGTATACATGATTCAAACAATACTAGTTAAGTTTACCAATAGCTAGTTTTAGAAACATATAAAATAGGGTAAAATCTATAGATTCTCTTCTTTTTGCAGAATTTTATTACAAGTGTTATGTTATCCAAAATATAAACATTAAAAATTGTCTTTCTTAATTGTCAAAAAAATTAACCAATACTTTAGGCAATACCAATCACTGATGATACCTATGAAGTCCCCAGCTTTGAAGAAGAAGCTTTATATGTTCAACTTGAGACTATTACCACAGGAGCATTACTGCGCCATTCCATCAAGTAAAAATTATTGGTTAATACACACTAATAAATGATATAGCAAAATTAAAACAATAGTCACTACTTCTCATTAAAACAGTTGCATAGACAACTTTATCTTACTTGATTTGCTTTAATAGTTCACGTGGAATCATGTCAAGCTTTAGATTGTAGCTCTATTTTTCTATATTACTATAGGCAGTGGTTATTTATGGTGGCCTTTTAATACAACTACTACAAAAACCACTACAATTTTATTTTAATTAGTCACCAATATTGAATTAGCATTTCTAAAGAGCTTAATTTTCTCTTAATAATGTTTTGATACATATTCTAATGAATTTTTTAAAAAGTATTCTATGTTCAACATTAGACTGGGTAAAAAATTGGGAACTGGGCAGTTTGGGGAGGTATTCAAAGGAGTGTGGACAAATAATAATGGAGAATTGGAGGTAGCAGTGAAGACACTTAAGGCAGGAGCTGCAGATGATGACAAGATTAAATTTCTGCAAGAAGCAGCTATCATGGGCCAATTCAAGCACCCCAGTGTTGTCACTATGCATGGAATAGTCACTGAAGGGGAACCAGTAAGATATTACTATAATTCTACAAATTCTTAACTTTACCTTGACCATCAATTATTACTAGATCCTCTTAGTATTGGAGTTACTAGTAAATGGTGATCTGAGAAGTTTCCTACTTAAAGAGAAGTCCTCTGGCTTAACACAGTTTAATGCCAAATGTCTATTGAGTTTTTGTCGTCAAATAGCCATTGGAATGGAGTATTTGTCTTCTAAAGGATTTGTCCACAGAGATCTAGCAGCAAGAAACATACTTATGTCTTCTAATAATAAATGCAAGGTATCGTATTAATAATAATTGTAGTAGCCCATAAAGGTAATGTATTGAGTATTTTAGATTGCAGATTTCGGCATGTCTCGTAATTTAATGTATGACAGTTACTACGTCTCTCACGGTGGACTGATACCTGTCAAGTGGACGGCTCCTGAAGTAAGTTACTGGTTTCACTAAGTATATTTCAGGTGCTTAGTGTACATGTGCAAGAGAGCTATAGTATAGTCATTCTGTCCTGTGGTCAGTCTGTAAGGCTATCTGTTTGTCTGTCTGTCATGCTCTGATTTTGTAGTTTACTGATTTTTTGAGATTCTGACAAAATAAGCGTTAAATTAGATATGAGTTTACTCGGAATGACTATATGAGTCCTTTCATTTTTTTATTTTATTTCTGGCTGATTATTGAGAAAATGCTAAGCATTCAGCTCCATGTGTGTATCAACTAGCTTTTATAGTTAACACCCCTTATTATCATATCTTAATCACTTCAGCAAATAATTTCATTCTGCCCGGCAGTTTGTTTAATTCTGGGTGTCTGTAGCTCTTGCTACAAATCCAGATTATTTGTCCACCCTTGTTATCATATATAAAGTAATTTTTAAACTTTTTAAGTTCATTTTACCTGCTCAATCCAAATCTGATGAATGCCAGTTACAAAACCTTGAGCATTTCTCGGTAATTAAATTTCAAAATGTAGCTACCCTTCAATTTTACGAATTTTTAAATCTAGTATATCATCTCATTTACCAATTACTTTAGTATTAGGCCATAGTAGCTTCTTATTGAAATTACTTGTTCTCTGACATAGCATTTATAATGATACCAAACTTTAGTCCGTTAAGTGCCTGTTTGTGCACTGTATATAGTAATTTCCATCACTTCAAAAGATTCAGCGCAAAAATGGGTCTAGAAAGTTAATCAAACTTACTTTACTTACACATTTGGTACTTCATTTATTGTAGTAGTAAATGCTCATGTTTCAGTTATTGTGCTATTTTTAAACCAATTAGGCATTACATTACAAGAAGTATTCCAGTGCCAGTGATGTGTGGAGTTTTGGAGCTGTCATGTATGAGATATGGAGTGTGGGACACAAGCCATTCGAAAAATACACTAATAACCAGGTAAGTTCAATGAACATTATCAAGAAGGTTACCTATGCACACTTTATTCAAATTAGTTAATAAGGGCCATAGATACTGGATATCGTCTTCCTCCTCCTCCAGGATGTCCACGAGAAATTTATGCTATTATGATGGAGTGTTGGTTAGTTTCATTATTTTATTAGGGAACATTTTTAGGAATTGGAAACATGTTGCAATGGCAAATACATATCAACAAGTATTGATTAAAATGCATTTGAACACTAAGTGTCTGAAAAAAGCTTTTGCATAGAATGATAATAATTAATTATTATAATTATATTGGAAAACTTCAACAAACATTTTGTTATTGTTTATTTACATAATAGGCACCCAAAAAAAGAGGTGAGGCCAACATTCAAGACACTAAGTTACAAACTGTCTAGACCAGACTTCTTATTATTACTATGGTCAGAAGAAGATAGACTTGTGAATTCAGAGGTTGATAAGTTGGGAGCTCATCTTGAGGTTGCTGAAGATCTTTACAGTGACCTGCAGAAGATATATCAAGGATATTCTTAACTGTGGGAAAGAACTGACATTGTGTGCAGACTGTTCAAACAACTCGTTTAGTTATCTCTTTCATTTGCTCATTAAACTTGTTTAGGAATTGTAGACCTCGTTTATAGCTCAGGAACAAAATAGTACATAAATACACATCCTATTAGCTGCTATGCTATAAAGAATGAAGCACCAAAGGTGAAACACTCAGCGCTACTTTAAACTAGCTAGAAATTATAAAATTATTTCGGACCAAAATAATAATTATTATTGGCTGTTCTAATCAGGTCACGAGCATTGAAAACAATGATATAAACACTGTCTTCATAAGAGAAGCTAAACAGGCCAGAGACACTCGCCTGTATATGAGAAATGAAAGGATGTCTTTTGTGGTTGTTTTGTTAGGACAAAATTCAGATGATTTGGTGACTAATCAAATAATAGAAAAAAGTGAAAGTACAAAAATGAAAGTAGTTTTATATAATTTCAACCATGAAGAAATTGAATAAGCAACTACCACTAAATACAATAACATTCTGTCTGGAATTAATAAATGCTGGACTTGCTCTGCTTTGGTATACTACTAAGGACAAGTAGGAAAATTCTGACTCAGAATATCAATAAGTTTAGAAGATTACAATTGCTACTAGGAAAAACAACTACGAACAAAAAGTTTTAGCAACTGTATATTTCTTACCTGTAACTGGTAATAGCAACCATTTTTAGTTCGTCATTGTCTTTCCTTGTAGCTACTCCAACAATAATTGTGATCATCTAAACTTATTGATGTGCAGAGTCAGAACTTTTCTACTTGTCCTTAGTTCGTAGTGTATCAAAGCAGAGCAAGTCCATCATTTATTAATTCTGGACAGAACAGTAGTAACCCTAAGCGTGCATGCGCGAGAAGGTTACAGTAGTCCTCCTGTCTGTTTGTTTGTCTGTCTGTCACGTTCTGATTTTTTAGATTACTGACAATTAACCGTTGATTTGTATGAGCAATAGCACGGTAACCGTGCTATTGATCCCTAATAGCACAAGTTTCCCATGCTATCACTTGCTAACAGTAGGCCAGCTTTATAAAAAGTAATTTGCAATTGTAGCTACACTGTATCGTTCACTCATTAAACATCAGCACGCATGCGCGAGAGGGGTATAGTAGTCGTCCTGTTTGTCTGTCTGTTTGTCTGCCTGTCTGTCACGCTCTGGTTTTGGAGAATACTGACAATTAACAGTTGATTTAGGTATGAACTTACTCAGGACGAAGATTTAAGACCTGCTACTTTTTTTTAATTTCGGGCTTATCGTTGAGAAAACGCGAAGCTTTCAGTCCGCGGTAAGTACCAGCTTTTATGGGCAACGCCCCCTAGCATCACGTCATGATCACGTGAGCAAATAATTTCTTGCAGCCAGCTGTGTAGTTTGCTTTATGCTGTAGGAAGTTGACGGAGTTGAAAGAAGTGAAGTTTCGCGTTGATAATGCTTATCGGTGAGTGTATCTGGCTAGTTTAGCATGAAGACAGCATTTCCATGTACCATTTTCATTGGTCGAACTATTTTGATGCCTCATTAAAAATAGCAAACAGATTGCTTATTGTTTTGAAAGGAGATTATATTGCAATAGCTAGGTAGTGTTTATTATCTCCGTACTTCAGAATTCGCTTCCGCTGGAACTTCGTGTTCAACGTATGGCTCCTCCTAATCTGTTGAAAACATTCCGTCTAATACGGCCCGTAGAGCTTCTGTGGTAAAGAATGACATTGTCTCCAACTAGAAACTACTGGAACTTTCCAAGGTTAACGATGCACGCGTGCGCACTTACCCGTACTATTTTACTTAGCTACAGTGGTATTCACTTAGTTTCCACCTAGTTACCGAGATATTTTCATTGGTTACGCGCTATTTCACTTTCCCCGTGCGATTTCAATTGAACAGCGATTTTTCCCATACATTTTTGAATGGGAAACTTACGCGCCGTACTATTAAGGTAAGAACTTACTCAGGACGAAAATTTAGGACCTTTTTGGGGGCTATTTGTTGAGAAAACGCGTAGCTTTCAGCTCAGGGTAGGTACCAGCTTTTATGGGTAACGCCCCTAGCACCACGTCATAATCACGTGAGCAAATAAATTCTTGCAGCCAGCAGTGTATTTTTTTTTTTAACTCTGCTGCACCATACAAGACAGGCAGGACAGACCAACTAGCAGGGCTATTGTCAAGGTCAGCCTACAAAGAGGGTGAAACAGAACTAAGACAAGACAGAGGGTAGAACAGAAGGGGTGAACAAGGTTAAACATAGAGTAACTTCTTTAGTCTGAGTTTGAAGGAAGTAGCTGAGGGAGCCGAGGCCACCTCCTGGGGGATATTGTTCCACTTGTCCACAACGTCCACAGTGTAGTTTACTTTACGCTCGGGGAAGTTAACGGAGTTGAAAGAAGTAAATTTTCGGGTTGAAAATGCATACCAGTGAGTGTTTCTGGCCGGTTTAGCTTCTTTTCTTATGAAGACAGCATTTCCATGTACCATTTTCATTGCTCGAGCAATATTGATGCCTCATTAAAACAGCTAACGATTGCTTGTTATTTTGGAAGGAGATTATGTTGTTATTTATGTTCAGGATTATCTAGCAAACGAGGATATGCTTACTAGGTACAACTAGAGCACCAAGGATGGAACCCTCAGCGCATTATTACACAACTACTTCAGATTATTTAAAGGTCAACTACCTTGGACACACGTGGTTAAGAGAAAAAAAACACGCGAACTATAAGTGATCACGTGACTGCGGTATGATGTAAATCAATGTACGCGAAAGGTAAGGGTCGTTGCATCTAGCTTGCGCTTGTTTGGAGCTGAAGTTTCTCCGCATTTACTCAGAAACTAGCTCGAAATTTGAAAATGTGGACTTAAATTCTCCTACTGCGTCAGGTCATACTTACTGAACAATGTTATACCTCCAGACGATTCCCGATTGTCTGCAGAACTGTAGTCTCGCGTAGCCAGACCATTTACCAATCATTACCGCGGGAAAAGGATCTGGTAGACTGATATTGAGCAGTTTGTTCAGTTCTCCACTCATGAATTGGGGAGACCACAAGCAATAGGTGACATGATGTAACACTGCTCAAACTTTTGCACGTGTGGTATTTCTTAGATGATGCCATTAGATATCTGCAGTTGGAAGTTTAGCTTAGCAGTAAAATACAGTTGTTGCTTTGTGCATGGGCCATTGTATATGCCATGGTACCTTAGGTTTTGACATGCTTAAAGGTGAATAATGCTAGCCAAGAATCAATATCAGAGTCGTTAAATTTAACCCGCCGCATTTCCCAGCATAGTTTTGAATAAGCAACTGCATGGCAGTACAGAACCTATAACTGATCTGAACAATTCACACTCCTTAAAGTATTCAATGATTTACACCCACACTAGTTGAACCACAGTTAACCACTTGCTGACTAAGCGTTTTTTCTTCTTTCTAGTGGGAGTGTTCAGGGGTGTGGTTTATAGGAATGTGGTAGGTATTCTACCACATGTGCCACTGTGTGCCAAAGAACAAGTTGTTGTTGTTTTTTCAAATCTTGCTCATGCTGTTGTGGTTAAATGTTTTATTGAACCACTGCTTTGAATAACTGCAACATATAAAAAAAATTCATACCACTCTTTCTCCAATATTGGGAATTACAATGAGCTACAAATATGTAGATGTAGTTGAAATTGCTAGCCTAAAATTTGCCTGAATCATGCCTGTAGTCAAACTTTCACTTACTCGTTCATAATTGGCCTTGAGAGCTAATAAAAAAATAGAACTAATTATTTTTGTGTCATTTAATAAATCCATACACTTCAAAACTTTATCCAGAGTGCTCAAGACACATTAGGCCTTAGATAACACAATTAGACAGAAATTGAATAGTAAAATAGTATTGATATTGTGAGATATAAAAGTGTAAACATATTTAAGGTAATTGTCATAGGCTTATCTCTCACTTATAGTTTAGCTAATACATTTTTTGCAATGTGGTTAGTGATGAGCTAAATGATTTATTTGTACGTGTAAGTGTAAAATATTGATATTGACACTTGTCATGGAGTTGAATAGTCTTAGACACTCTCTGGAAATTGCAAGACACTATTACTTGTTATAATGTACACATAAAACAATAATATTATATTCTGGATTTAGCTATGCAGATAAGAATGTTACAAAGACTCTGCATGCCTATTTGTTTTTTGCCCTATGGTATACTCCCACCAGCATCCAAACAATCTTGGTGCATTCTCATAGAAATCAACATTCATTGTCTTTCTTGTCATGTCTATCTATTTCTTCAGTTTTCTACTTAGTATTTTGGATGTTCTTAAACAGATGATAAAAAGATGGCAAATCAATGTTGAAAATTAGCCTAATTTTCAAGATATTTTAACATGGTATTTTAAAGTGCCACACTGTGTTGTACTGGTAGAGGGATTGTTCTGAGTCTTTCCTTCTGAATTGCGTAATTCTTAGGGAATTGTATCAGTTAATAAAACAACTATGCGGCAACATTCTTTTAGTATTGCGTGCCTGTGACCAATGTTTCCTCCTTGCTTCCTACTTATTTCTTATTATTTGGAATGAAATTCTAGCTAGAGACTTGCCTACTAAAGTTGTTTGGTTAGACTTCTGGGAAATAGTGTCAATAGAATCAGTAAAAACAAACTAAGTACAGCAATATGCTAAAGATTAAAGGCTATAATCTAGCACTATTCAGGATTATTTTAATTTTAAGCTTCAGTCCAACTTTCAGTCTGAATTCTAGTTCTCTACAATTGAACAACTCAACTCAGGAATGTGATAACAATGGAGTTCATCTCTATTGCAGAAATTCGACACCTGAAATTTACGAGGTTTGCCACTATTGTGTAAATGGAAATGCTAAATGCAACAGGATTCCTGATGAAGGCATGGTTTGCCGGTATGGCCATGTTTATATTCGTGACTGTTACTGTGCTACATATAATAATCAGACAAACTCAATAAAGTTTGGAAAATGCTTTTATGGTTGTGCTAGGAGTCATTTCTATCATCTAGATAACGGATATTCCAAACTTCCAGAGAATATTTCTGAACTAAATGTAAAAAGGTGCAGTGATCTGCACAGAGATAAGACTCTGTGTGGGAGATGTGAAGACATGTATTATCCAATGGCATTCTCTTACAATATGTCGTGTGTTAAATGTGAGCAGACTCACTGGAATTGGTTAAAACTAGTCTTGTTTGTGTTTGTTCCACTAACAGTGTTTTGTCTCCTAATTATTATATTTAATATCAACATCACATCTACTTATCTTCATGGGTTCATTTTATTCAGTCAAGCAGTATCTATGCCTGTAATGTCCAGAGCAATTTTATTTGGTTTAAAGGGAAATACAAAAATTTTACTATTTGTGACAGTCTATGGGAAAAGGGGGCACTTCACTTAAAAATTGAAATTGAGATATAGGCTCCAAAAGTAAGTCATAGGAAAAATTCTTTCTTTCTCCTATTTTTGTTTTTTGCAGAATTAGTCTTAGTGACCCTTACTCTAAGTCTATGCCAAATTTCAAATGCCGAAAAAACTTAAAAGACACCAAGCGTGCCGTGGAAAGACAAGCTACTTTTTATTCCCTCTCGTTCTCGAAGTACAATAAACGGGGAATGGGCGGAGTTTCAAACAAGCAGCTAAAAAAACTGCATAGCTTTGAGAATAGTGCATGCAATCTACAGCTTACCTCTGGTTGAAAGTTTACCACTACATGGAGTAGAGTAGCCAAGGATTCCGACAAGACAGGCTGTGAGACGCTCTGAAAGCTAAAAAGAACTCTACGCAAACTTCGTTAGTCGCCGTTAAAAAGCGGCTGTACGATTTAATTGCGTATGCGGAGTACGCCGTTAAGTATACGGAAACATTAATTATACCGGAAGTGGAAATTCAATTTATGTTTTCTCGATTTGTAGTTTAATTGCTTTGCTGAGTACAGCCCAGTTCAACTGCCAGTTTCTCTGCACGGGGAAGGTTTTACCCTCCAGTATTTTAGCACTAAGTTGAGATAAATTGTAGCTTTTTATTAGCATAAAAAACTTAATTTTTTTTGTTTGAGTGAAGTGCCCCCTTTTCCCATAGACTGTCACATTTGTGAAAATTTTAAGCTTAATTTTCAGTGTCTGGAATTTTGACATTTTAAGAATGTTTAGTCCTACTATCTGTTTTCAAATGACATACATCAATATTTTGTTTTTAGACCTTGTCATTGGTTTGTATCCTTTGGTACTAATTATAATCACCTATTTCATGATTTCTCTGTATGATAAGAGCTATAAAATTGTAAACATTCTGTGGGAACCATTTCATTACTTGTTGTCTCGATTTCATCACTATTTTAAAGTTAAAACTTCAATAATTGATTCATTTGCCACTGTCTTAGTTTTATCAAATGTAAAATTCATGAGTGTCTGTTTTGATATGCTTGCTTCTGTCAATGTCTATGAACTTTCTTCATCCAATACGATTCATCGAGAGTATAAATTATATTATGATGCATCTTCAGATGTGTACAGCCATAAATTTCGAGAAATCATTATTTATTTTGTGCTGTTTGTATTCAGTATCTTTCCAATAATTCTTTTGTTGTTGTATCCTTTCAAATGGTTTCACAAGTTATTAAATGTCATACCATTACGATGGCAAGTACTTCACACTTTTGTGGATGTGTTTCAAGGGGGACTAAAAAATGGAAGTGATGGTAAAACTAGAGATTTTCGATGGTTTTCTGCTTTATTCTTAATTATTCGTTTCCTTGCTTTTATAATTTATGTGATGACGCTGTCTTCTGTTTTCTTCTACTATGCAGCCATGGTGGGAATATGTATTATCATACTAATAATAAATTTCCAGCCATTCAGAAGTGAACAAGAAAATTATATTAACATAACTTTTCTACTGCTCCTGTCAGCATGGTATGCAAGTGTTGCAGGAGCAGATATTTCTCAATTTGTAGACGTCAATATGATTTTTGTTTTTTATGGTTTTTGTTCAGTTGTAGGTATATTGCCAGTGATTCTTTTTCTAGTTTTGCTTTGTCACTGGATCAAGAAAAGATTTCAATGACTTGCAAACTTTTGTATGTAAATCACATAATTCATCAGATAAGTTTAAAATGTTTTTTTTCAATGACTTCAAACACACTGCTGATTATGTAATCTTTTATTAATGAGTTATTAAAATATGGTTATATTGAATTAAAGATTATAAGTTATTGTTATAGATAACGAGCAAAACATGATAGCAAATTTGTGTTAACATTACAAAAAATTTGAATAAGTACTTTTTTATAACACCCAGTATCAATAAAAATGTACACATTGTTTATTGAAAAGTACTAAAAATAGGCGGCATTGATGCTTGTGAACAACTCACAAATTAGGTTGCGTTTGAGAGGCCAGTTGAGAGAAGAGAACAATATGAAGATCATCAGGGTCAGTTGGCTCAGCATGAGAAAGGGTAGAAGAAGAAGAATTAGTAGTATGACCACAAAGTGGGATAGTGGGATTGGCCTAATCTGCGGGTGAGTGAAAGAAGGGGGGTGGGTGGGGGGGGGGGGGGGGGGGGGGGGGGGGGGCTGCAATATTTTTCAGGTTGCCAGCCCAATTGATTTAGGCCCACTGCTTTCATTACAGACTAGGACTGAGGTCCAGCAACTTTACTCATAGGAGCTAAATGATGTTTAGATGCAGTTGTTTCATGGCCATCAACATACCAAACATATGCATTCTGAGAACTGGCATGGGTTGCAAGAGCTGTATTTCAAAATCTAACGGGCAACTTTTACTGCTACAAACAAGACACTTGAGGAGAACAGGGCCAGGAGACATAATATGTGTATAGCATAAAAAGTTGAAACATGCCTTACTGCAATTGGCTAGTCAGTCAATCTTGCAAGTCGTGTGCTGAAATCAAACCACAATTTCATTCATTCCTGTACGATTATGTCTCTAGTGTCAGACAGCTTCGATGATAGCTTTAGCCTCCTATTCAACAGAAACATAATTCACCTCAGGGCCCTGTAAAGTGCATGAGAATTCTTAGAAATGACTAAAGTTAGCTGCAATGGCAAAAGCAGAGGCATCCTTTTCAACTCTAAAGAGACATTCATCAAAAACATGAACAGCAGCTTTAGATAGGGTATTGAGGGCCTGAAGGAATTCATCATTCATCCAGACTTTCCTGTTCCATTCCAACAGAGCAAATACCTCATTGGTGGGCTCTCTATAGAGAGCCTTAAGAGAGTCGATCATGTTTTTGTAGGTTTCACATTGTTCCAGATACCTTGTTGTATCTGGAACAAGCCAATGTAGCCACTACTGTGCACTGGAGCTCGGGTTTGTGTCCAGCTTTTGGGGTCGGAACCAACATTCTTTTTTAAGTTGATAAAAGTTGCTGTAGCCAAATAACTATCACTAAAATGTTTTTATTACAAAACTTGGCTTTTATCAACTTAGAAATTCACTCACACATACATACATGAAGGAAGATATTAGGTAATTATTGCTATGATGATGAAGTGTTAAAGTCAATATAAACATACCAGCAAGTACCCTGCCACACTGTGGTGCATGATGTACTAGCTTTTGCAAATTAAAAATGCAGTAACATCAATTTTGTTTTCTACGGTTTTCATCTCCTGCTCTCTTTTTTCTGAGCCATCTCAGTTTTTCTTCCTCTCTTCAGCTCATGCTCTCTTTTTCCCAGCTCAATTCAATGAATGAATTTTTCATGAATACAGACATCCAGTGTTCAGTTTTTATTTTTAGACTGGGCAAGACATGGAAAAAAATATAATGAAAAGAAGAGGATACAATGGCACTTCAAATAGTAAATCTTAATAAGCTGTTTGTTCTGGACAGTAGTGAGAATTAGTGCAAAGTCGAGGGTCACTGGTTCAACTTCAATGGAAATGTTTCTTTCTTGGTGAGAATTTTACACTTTACTCATCAAGGTAATGATGACACTTTACCAACAATATAGTTCATGAATCATTCATAAATACCAACACTGTCGTCAGTCGTCGTCATTACTGACACACAAGAATATTATTATAATAGACTACCAAGTACCCCGCCACACAGTGGCACTTGATGAAATAGCTTTAGTTATTATTATTTTCTAACTACTGATTTAGTTATATCAGTTACTCTACTGCTCTCTTTCCTGTTCAACACTATATATCAAGCAACTATGTAAGTTCCCTCTATAGTTTCCTGCTGAACTATTGAGTATCATCTACAAAAAATGCCCATAAATTTTCAGCTGCCACACCAGACCCAATTCTAATTCTACTATAAGTCGTGTGCAACATGCCAATGTGCAATTACTCTCAGTCTCAACAGCTAGCTTTCTGAATATTCACCTCCACACAGTACATGCTGGAAGACATTTTTTTGGGTACCTAGAGTAGAGTCCTTCACAATTTTGCAGTCCTCTCAAAAAAGACACATTGCTGCTGTAAATAAAATTGAAACTGTTCTGATCATCATGCAATTTAGGCTTGGTACATTTGGAACTTATTAGTCTCACCTCATCCTTTTTTCTTTTTTCTTTTTTTTTTGCTAAACTTTCTGAATTGCTTTCTTGTAAACATAACTGCTTGACACACTCTCTATGAATCAGTATATTATCTATGATTCTTGCTCTAACCTGCAGAGGGCGTGGGAACAGGCTCTGACTGATGGGACTATAAAGAACCTATGACTGAGGCCTTGTTTTACATAGCCCGATGTAAAGCATTCTTTACCCTTCCAAATTCTTAGCATCTGAATAATAACAGTAATCTCTCCCTTCCTTCTATCCAAATATTTGAGACTGAGGGACACAAAAATTATTTTTTTAAGTACTGATAAGTTACTGTAGAATTCTATAATGTTAGTAAGACCTCCACATTCTGGTGTATATTATTTTCATAATAATGTTTTCCTCCACTCCCCTTGGCATCTCTCCAGTCAAATAAATTCATTAGCTATCTCCACCCTCCTAAATCCATTCACCACCGTAAGTGCCATATGGCAGTAGAAACTTGGGTAAATTGTTGTTTAATTCTTGTTGTAATGCCTCACTCGAATGCTACAGCCCTTGTAAGTTAGTTCAAATTTAGCAAGTGAAGTTCTAACTTCTTGCAGCAATATCTCAAAGTGCCAGGTGGGAGTTTAGGTTTATTTCAAAATGACCAGTGATCAATTGTTGAGGTAGTAGAGACCTAGTATAACAGAAACTTCGGAATCTTAGATGGTGATTCTTAGTAGACCAGAAGGTGCAGCAGATATCTCTGCTGTCTACAGAAGCCATTCAAGAACAAAGAAGAAGTTTCTATGAGTAGGAAACCAGGCATTTGACTACAGCTTTAGAAGACAGAGCATTTGTGAAAACTTGCACGAGGATTAAGAAGTTGCACTGGACTCAGAATTAGCTACAGACAGTCCAGTATCAGATATTGAAAATTGTTTATCTATTTGCAGTTCTTTTTTTCTTTTCTCATGACAAAGATTGTAATTTCCTGAAAATTAAGTAGTGAAAGGGTTTAAAGAGTTTATCTGCTCTACTGCTTTGTCTTTCTTCACATTACTAGCTGGACTGTGTTTACTCCACCTCATCTGTTGTTAATTGATTCAAAAAGGTGAAATCAATGCTTCATGTTTATGGATTTGATGTATTTTACTGGATACATGGCTGCTCTCACCATCATTATCTATCCACCCCGGACTCTCTTTAACTATATAATCCCAAAGATAGGATTAAACTTACTCTCACTAGGCACTGCGAAATTATTTTATGCATTTCTGTTTCTACTGATTCATATTTACTATATTATATTTATTAACTGATTGGTTTAATTCAAATTGAAGTCTGACCTTTCTGAACTATGCAATGATATTTTCCTCCACTGATGAAATGAAAACCAATCTTGACTTTTAGCTTTGAAACATTTTAGTTTTTGGTAGGACATTTGAGGACTCTCTAAGCGGAAGAAACCAGAAAAAAAACATTTAAGATTGTGACATACAATTGAAAGCTGCATAAGCTAAAATTAGTACAATCCAAAGTGAGACCCTGGAAATTCACACTTAACAAAAACACAAAATAGCTACCAAAGGATTGTGGAATGGTGAGACACACCATTCCACAATCCTTTGGTATTTTTCAATGGCTTGCACTTGTTTAGCACTCCTCTTCTCTGCTGCTCAGGATTGCTGATGTAATGAAAGTGAAGATGATGCTGTGTTTATCACTAGGGTACATTGTGGTGTTTTTTTTCCACCTCCCAACCATTACCTAAAAAGTAATGCCTTGAATTTTAGGATAAAAATATCTACCTCACTTAATCATTCATTGCTTATATAATATAAAGGACGTGAACCTAGCAGTAGTTACAGAATCGTAATTTTCATCCTGATTTTATTAAACTTTCCCCTGAAGTCAATGAGGGTTTTGACATTGGTCAATGAATGTCAAAATATTGATACTTACCTTAAAGGTTTGACTTACATCATTGCAATGGATAGCATAAATTACAATTATCTCCAGCAAAGGTATGATAGTTACCTAGGCTTCTTCTTAATGTATCTGTTGATTCAGCACCTGGGGACATTTTTAGTGTGATTGATCTCTTTGGCTAGTAAGGGTCATCTTTAATGGTTTATACAACATGCAGTTTTACTGAGAACAACTCATAATTTGGTTTATTTAACAATAAAATACTGTTGCTGCTGTTGGCTTCATTAAATGGAGTTAGCATGCTGGGAACTGAGTTTTGACCATTAAATGTATAGGCAAGTATTTTGCTCTGCGTTGATATACATCAACAAAAATGTTCATAGCAAGCCACAGTTCATTAGGAAGCTTTGCTAATGGTGGTAAAAGCGAATATAATGGTGCAGAATGACTTGCTGAAGAGTTATAAAGCTAGGAAAACACGAAGGCCGCAGGTAAAACCGCACGCCAATTCTTTACTTCCGGTCAAAAATTAAAAAGTGACGGTGGCGATAGCACTGCCTAACTACAACAATGCATTTCATTCATGAATAATTAGCCCTCAGCGCTCTTGCGCGAGTGTGTTACAATACGCTGTTCCAGTCTATCAATCAGTCTGTCACGCAACAAAAATAAGATCTCGAAGATAATTGCCAAATGGTTGAGTTGTCCAGTGCGACCTTTTAGGAAGGCAATTATCTTCGAGATCTTTCGTTTCGACTTATTTTTATATTTTTTGGCCGTGCGATCACGTACCGCCCCCTATGTCACGCCGTATCCAAGTGAACAAATAATTTCTTGCTGCTGGCTGTAGTTTCGGTGATAACGGCTTGGGGCCCCAAATATTACAATAAAAATAGAGGTCTGGGGCCCCATTTGAGAGGAGCCCCAATTTGCATGACACCAAATTTTGTTCTTGCAACAACCTACTTGTTTACTTTTGTTGTTTGGAAAAATCCGGTTACCTTCAGTTTATACATTCATTATACTTTCGAGATATTCCCTTAGGAATTGCATCAGTTATAAGAGAACTAAGTGGTAACGTTTGCTTAGAATTGTATGCTTGTGACTGAGTTATTAAAATAACAACCCAGTTTGATCTATTTGGCTCACACTTATTGTCATCTGGAATTGAATCCTAAATAAAGTGGTTTGATTAGACTCTGGGTAGTAGTCTTTGATATCTACAGTTAAAACTTAAGCAGTATGCCAAAATATGATTGCTTTAAACTCGCAATATTATGGATTATTGTAATTTTATGTTTCAGTACCACTATGGGTATGAATTTTGGTTCTCTAGAATTGAAGAACTCATCGCAGATGTGTGATAACAATGAAATTTATCTTTATTGCAAAGATTTGACACCTGAAATTCGTGAGGTGTGCTACTTTTGTGCCAATGAAACGGCAGTATGTCATCAAATACACTATGATGGCATGATCTGTAGGTATGGCCAAGTTTACATTCATGAATGTTACTGTGCTACTTTTAATAATCAGACCAATTCAATAGAATTTGGAAAATGCATTTATGGCTGTGGGAAAAGTCAGCTTCATCATCTAGATGCATATTTCAAACTTCCACAGAATATTTCTGAACTAAATGTTTACATGTGCGGTGATCTACACAGAGATAAGACTCTGTGTGGGAGGTGTGAAGACACGTATTATCCAATGGCGTTCTCTTATAATACATCGTGTGTTAAATGTGAGCAGACTCACTGGAATTGGTTAAAACTAGTTTTGTTTGTGTTTGTTCCACTAACAGTGTTTTGTTACCTAATTATTATATTTAATATCAATGTCACATCTACTTATCTTCATGGATTCATTTTATTCAGTCAAGCAGTATCTATGCCTGCAATGTCACGAGCTATTTTACTGACTCTTAAAGGAAACTCAAATTTTTTAGTATTTGTAAAAATTTTAGGCTCATTTTTCACTATATGGAATTTAGATATTTTAAGGATGTTTAGTCCAACTATCTGTTTTCACATGACATACATGAATATTTTGTTACTGGATCTTATCATTGGTTTGTATCCTTTAGTACTGGTAATAATTACATACTTTATGATTTCATTGTATGATAAACGATACAGAATAATAAGACTTTTTTGGAAACCATTTCATCACTTGCTGTCTCGATTCCACAGTTATTTTAAAGTTAAAACTTCAATAATTGATTCATTTGCTACAGTTTTGGTTTTATCCAATGTAAAATTTATGAGTGTTTGTTTTGACATGCTTGCTTCTGTCAATGTCTATGAGCTTTCTCCATCCAACAAAGTACATCAAGAATATAAATTATTTTATGATGCATCTTCACATGTGTACAGCCATAAATTTCGAGCAATTATTAGTCTTACTGTGCTGTTTTTGTTTGTTCTATTCCCAATATTTCTGTTGTTGTTGTACCCTTTCCAATGGTTTCACAAGTTATTAAATGTCATACCACTACCATGGCACATACTTCACACTTTTGTGGATGTGTTTCAAGGGGGATTTAGAAATGGAAGTGATGGTAAAACTAGAGATTTTCGATGGTTTTCTGCATTGTTCTTAATTATTCGCTTACTTGTCTTCATAATTTATGTTACAACTTTGTCTGCTATTTTCTTCTGCTATGCAGCAATGATATCAATTTTAATTACGATACTATTAATAAATAATCAACCATTTAGAATTGAACAAGAAAATTTATAGATGTTAATATGATTTTAGTTTTTCAGGGCCTTTGTTCAACTGCAGCTATATTACCAGTAATTTTTATCCTAATTCTGCTAATGTACTGGATCAGAAAACAAATGACTCTAAAATAGACTGCAAACCTTATTATGAAAAATAATTTATCACATTATGTTCATTTTTTAAATATTTTGTTCATTATGCTATATTTCAACAATACAAGATATTGTGTTGTGCATTAAATATTTTCTAATATTGTTGTTGTAGCAACAGAAACCAACTGTAACAACTCACAGTAACTGTTATAGGAATACTAGTGCGGTTTAAGTCCAGAGCCAAAAATCTGGGGGAGCCTAAAAGCCATGTAAAGGCAACTAATATTTATTCATTAGTTAAATATTTTACTGCAATGGAACATTACACAAACACAACATTAATTAAAACAAAACATTGAATTGCAAGGTATTGACCAGGTACATTGATGACAGTTTGATGCAGGCCATTGAAGCTAAGCAATAACTCCTCGTTTTGGTCAATGCTACAAAATAAAATAGTTTTTAGTAAAAAAAAAACTCTAGAAAACATTCATTATATTGAAACAAGTTTGTTTTAATAACTTTCAATTGGTTCATGTGTCGCAAAGTAGCTACCACAGCAAAACATTTTGAAATACCTATAGCATAACAAATATAAAAGAATCAGTTGTGACATAATAAAGTTCACAGATCATTGTAGCATCATTTCTTTCCTGATAAAACTAGTAGAAACATCAAGGCAATGCTTACAACTGAACAAAGGAAATAAGATCACATTGAACTTTTTAGAATGAGCAATATTAGTACCTGTGACACTTGACGTACTCTGCTCACAACAGTAGAGGAAAATGTAATTTTCTCGTCCACTTCTAAATGCATGTAATAAGAATTAACAACAACATTCTGAATAGTAAGAGAATAATGGAAGACAATGTAATCATATCACAAAGTATAAAACAAGTAATCAATATAACCTAGATGAAGCTTCATGGAAAAATTTGAAACAAAAATTATGACTTTTGTCATCAATATTTTTAATGCATATTATGATGATCCTTCTTTCTTCTTCCCAATTTTTTTTTTTTTATGCAAGTAGTTTCTTCCGAGAATTGTTGATGTTGAAAGTTTGCACTGATTTGTTCAATTTTCCCATTAAATTGTTTCATGTAGGGAAAAAACCAAGGTCTTTCACTTTCATGGTTGATATTTTTATTTTATTTTAGATTTCCCTTGTTGATGCTTCTCTCATCTGATAATAGGTTTCCAATAACAAGATCCTTGAGCTCAAACACATGACTACTCGGAAAGAGATGGTAGTTTAGATAACAATAAAGTATACAATTCGGTTTTCATGCCCTACATCAAAAGCCTTAGTGAGAAAATAGATCCTAGTAGACTTATACTTATTGACAACTCTGAGGCAGCATGTGAAAAGAGAACAATACTAACACATAAAACGACAAGGGAGGCATATAATATACTTTGCAATTTTATATACAGAGAAACTGGATTAAATGTAGATAGGGAATTACAAATTTAGTGAAAAATGTGAATGACAAAAATGGAAATTCTGTACATTGTTGAATAAATTCTCATTGAGTAATTTATAGTAAAAGTTGTTTCAAAAGGATAAGAAATAATTATAAATAGGTTAACAAAAAATATCCACTGAAATGTTAATGAAGCTACAGAGTACTTCCCACATCAAATCTAAACAAATGCCTGGAGCTTACTTCACCTGGATTCCATTCCTGTCAAAACTTCAGCATCAGTGTTGCTACTGAATGGCTAAGGGCATATTATTTTTAATTTCAAATGGTCACTTTTTATTGACAAGTATCATGGGAAGAAATGCAATGTGGCATTTTTGACATTAAAATTTTTTATACTACTTAATTTAATTATTGCGTAAGTTTCTCAACATAAAAGTTACAGGTACTAATTCATATAGCAATGCCATCAATGGATATTAGTTTGTGTAATTAATTTAAGCAAAAGCTAATTTAATTACATAAGCATCTTCCCTCTATTAAATTTAATTCATGGAAACTAACAGCACCCAGCAAAATCTGTCATTTCTGCATCAAATTCCACTGACTATGGTCAAAGTATCAAAATTAACATGGAATATCAAAAAAAAATCATAGCATTTGGTTTACCCTACATCAGAGGCGAGTAAATCGAGCAAATCAAAGTATACTTGCCCTTAACCTAACCCAAGCACCGCAGTGTTGTCACTATGCTTGGAATAGTCACCGAAGGGAAACTAATGCAATATATCTCTATATATTTTCTTATACAGCTATGCTTGCTATTTAGTCTTGGGTGTACTGTGATCTGAGAAATTTTATGAAATAGGGAATACTATGTCAAAGACATCAGGATAGGTATAGAGCTAATTATTATTAAAGAATTTGGAAAGGAGACTTTTGTATGAAATGAATATAATTAATTCTAAGTGTATATTAGATAAGAACATCATTAAATAAACTTATTGATGTATTTAGGTATCCAAAGACTGAGGTGAGGGCAATGTTAAAGACACTACGTTACAAACTGTCTAGACCAGACTTCACATTATTACTATGGTCAGAAGAAGATACATGTGAATTCAGAGGAAAGCTCAAACTGAGGTTGCTGAAGATCTTTATGGTGACCTGCAGAAGATATATCAGATATTCTAATGTAGAAAAGAACTGATGCTGTATGAAGAAACAACAACTCCTTTAGATATTGTTTTCTTATACTAAAACTTGCACAGAAATTGTTGCAGTTGTTTATAGAAATAGACTATGAATAAATTCATGTTAGCTACCACGCAGTAAAGTTTATTTGACTGCAATACTTAAACAACAACACCAAGTTTAATGTCGGCTACAATAATACATCGCAAATTTTGCTTCCTCAGAATTACTGCTATGAAGCGACGGCCCTGCAGTAGTATTCCAGCGGAAATCAAGTTGAAACGTCCACGTGTAACTGACCACTTAGCCGCAGGTTAGGTGGGGTTAATCATAGGTGGGAACTCCTATACAGTGGTAAAGGGTTGCTCGGCCGTGTGGGCCCAGCATCACGTGAGAGGTAGAGCGGGGAACTAGTTGCTTAGACAGTACATGTGGGAAAGATCTAAGCAAAGTGCATTTTTATGGCTTTGACCAACACACCGGAAGCTACGGGTCAGGCAGTGGGAAGGGAACCAGCACCAGAACACTACCCAGGAGGTAGTGGAGTGCATCAAAGCTGTGGTGTCTAAGTTGCTGGACCAGCAAACAGCTGCTTTCCCCTCCTCTGACCCCCCCACCCAACCCCAACAGGCAGCGGTTTTTTCTTATGTACTGTCTTTTATAGATTTGTATATTTGTCTTCCTCAATGAGTTCGGGTTGGTAGCTCCAGGGCAAGCTAGAATTTAGCCTGCACAGTGGTTAGACCCTGCTGCCTATTAATTAGGGGTGCCCAGTTTATTAATATATTGAGGGCTGTGGTAAACCACTTAAGTTCATTTGTATGTGTGTACTATACTGTACTGCTCCCCATGAGGGAGAGTGGGTGAATTATTTGGTAGCAACATTGGGGCATCTTTTACTGGTCAGCATGAGGTGGCTCCAGATGCAAATGTGTGCTTTTTTTTTTTTTTTTTTTTTTTTTTTTTTTGTTGTTGTTTTTTTTTTTTTTTTGTATCATGCCTGACTTTCTAGGCATAGTTTTATCTCTATGACTTAGACAATGCCATCTAGAGAGGCTGGATTTTTTACTGTGAACGAGTGTGTGGCGGTGGGAAGTGGTGTAACCCTTTCTCTGCCATGCTGCAGTTGTCTTTTCTGGTGCGGGTAGTGTGACTCCCACCCGGTTCCACTGCTAATGTGTAGGTGATGACCCTGTCTGGGTAAGTGGAGTGACCCTTACCTAACAAAAGTTGGTCAGCTGCTTCCTGGAGGCTGTTATCAACGGCCAATATGTAGGTTGTTGGGGCCTGTGTTGATGGATGGTTTATACCACATCCTCTAGGGCCACGACTTGGACACTTCGACATAAGCATGGCGAAGGACCTTGGCCTCCTGGCAATGGATGTGGCCACCGCCGTTACCTCTGAGTCAGCAGTACTGGGGGTGCCAAAGCAAGGGGAGCCTTCCAAAGCACCTGTTGAAAAGGCTCCTTCGAAATTCCAGTTGGGAGAGACTCTCCCAGTAGTACCAGCCAGAATCGTCTGCCACATTTTGAAGGGCGATTTTGTAGACATGGTGGAGCTCGTGGGGGATAATCTTGAGTTGGAGGTGCAGTGTTCCGTGGAGGGAGAAGACACTAAGCCACTACCTGTCCACAAGTTGCGCCCAGTAGCAGACCTTCTGGGCTGGACTAAGGCCTTCTGCCAGTTTGAAAGCATTGTAGTAGTACAGGCCCACCCTAGCAAGGTAGTTGACATGTGGGCGTACTTGGCCGTCATTCGCTTTCGGCAGCAAATACCATCACTGGAGAAGGCGGTGTTTGAGAGACTCGACCAGGCACTCTTCACAAGGTGCCTGTTGTCGTCTAAAGCTGGTGCTATTCAGAAGCCCACACAAGGCCTTTCTACGGATAGCGGGTTGGTTCCAAAGGCGAAGAGACTAAGGGTCACAGCATGCTTTACCTGGAATGACAGTCGTCCCTGTGCTGCAATCCCGTGCTGTTTCCAGCACGTCTTCTCACGTTGTGGCGGGGAGCACAAGAAATCTGCCTGCCCTTTAGAGGAAGGAAGGGGGAAGAACAACTAGCTTTGCTTGGGATGTCATGTGCTAGCTTCCTGAGTCATTATCATTGCTCCTCTGTTCTCTTGTGTTCCAGTGTTGTGCTATTGTTGTTGTGCTTTTGTGTCCGTATATCCAATCCGTAATCTGTACCAGGTTATGTTGTCACCATTACGAATTTGCTTGATTGTACATGCGCTGATTACTGATCACAATGGTCTGTGAAGTTGGGGGGTAGGGGAGGGGGGGGGGGGGGGGGGGGGGGAGGGATAGGGATAGGGAAGGGATGAGGTAACAATACAAGGTAATTAGATTGGGTGGGATATTTTACCGAACACAAAGGGGGATGTATGGGTCGGGATAGCATAGTTAGGACATGGGCTGGAGCTTCTGAGGGGGTGATAGTGGTGGTTAGTCCTGATGGTTTTTCCAGGATATTGGTGTCAAAATGGACATAGTTAGTCCTGATGGTGTTCCAGGATATTGGTGTCAATGGACACAGTTGGTCCTGATGGTGTTCCAGGATATTGGTGTCAATGGACACAGTTAGTCCTGATGGTGTTCCGGGATATTGGTATCAATGGATACAGCTTGCACTGGTGGTGTTCCGGGATAACTGTGTCTATGGATGCAACTTGCCCTGGTGGTGTTCCAGGATAGCTCTGTGTATGTGATACAGTCAGTCCTAAGAGGATCGGCTAATACGGTTGGTCCCAATGGTGTTAGGAGTTAATGGTGTGAATGAGTCCTGAGGGTGTCCCAGGACAATGGTGTCAGCGGATAAGTTGGTCCTGATGGTCTCCCAGGACGATTGTGACAGGCGATAGATCAGTCCCTATGTTCTGATGGTGTTCTGTTCCTGCAGTGTACATCAGTGAGGTACACAATGTTGTGTGACTGTGTGGTGTAGGAATGCAACTTGCACTCGTATCCATATACCGATGATCTGTTGACCCTGGCTAGCAGAAGATCGACTAGACTTATTTCTTCAGTAAAAGGATGGACCCACATACAGTGCCTGATGGTGCCAGAGTTATGGGAGGAGTGTCTGGCCAGTCACCCGGACAGGACCTATGTCAAGATTTCGACAGAAGGCCTTCATGACTGATTCTGAATTGGGTTTCGGCATGGGTCAGTGTCGTGCCGCAGTGCCACGTCTAACATGCAGTCAGCTGACGTGAGGCCTGAGGTGATACGTAACTTCCTGGCGTCGGAGTTGGCGGCTGGAAGAGTACTGGGCCCACTGGGGCCTGATGTAGTAGAACAAGTGCAGGTGAACAGATTCGGGCTTGTTCTAAAGGGCCACCAGTCTGGCAAGTGGCGCCTGATCGTGGACCTGTCATTCCCGAGAGGTCTCAGTGTGAACGATGGCATTGAGCCTGAGGTCTGTTCACTTTGCTATACCTCAGTTGATGGGGCTTGCAGGAGGGTGGTTGCCAAAGGCCGTGGCACTGTTCTAGCCTAATTTGATGTAGAAGGGGCATTCAGAACAGTTCCGGTACACCCAGGGGATAGATGGTTGCTGGGTATGAGCTGGGAGTGACATGTCTATGTGGACAAGGTCCTCCCCTTCGGGCTTAGGTCAGCCCATAAGTTATACAATGCAGTGGCTGATGCATTGCTGTGGATCCTGGAGAACTCAGATGGAGTGGAAGGAATCCACTGCTAGGACAAATTTCTTTTGTTTGGCGACTCCAACTCTGATCAGTGTGAACGTACCTTACAGTTGGCGCTGGCTCGCTGTGATGCCCTGGGTGTGTTGGTGGCTTCCAGGAAGACCGAAGGCCCAAGCACAACCCTGACTTTCCTGGGTCTCGAGCTGGACACTCTGTCAATGACTGTGTGTCTGCCGTAAATGAAGCTGGAGTAATTCCGTAGGGAGATTCTACGATGGGAAAGTAAAAAATCGTGCACCAAGAGGGAGTTGCTGTCGATTATCAGCCAATTGCAGCATGCATGTTGTGCAGTCAGACTGGGGAGGTCTTTTCTGCAGCGCATGATCGAGCTCTCCAAGTGTATCAAGGAGCTGCACCACTGAGTGCGCTTAAATGCTGCCTTTCGATCTGACCTCAAGTGGTGGGGCTGCTTCTTGCCCATCTGGAATGGTGCATGCCCGATGAGGAGTGTGTGTCGAAGGACACCCCAGATTGTGCTGACATCTGATGCCTCTGGCTCATGGGGCTGTGGGGCGTTCACATCAGGCGGCAGTTGGTTCCAGTTGCGGCTTCCGGATAGCTGGGATGGTTTCCATATCACTGTCAAGGAGTTGCTGCCTATTGTGCTAAGTGTCGCTGTCTGGGGCAACAAGTGAGAAGGTCTCTCTGTTTCCTGCCTCTGTAATAACGCCGCAGTGGTCTCCATTGTGAACACTGGACGATGCAAGATGGGCAGAGCCATGCATCTGATGAGGTGTCTATCCTTCTTCTTAGCCAGGTGGGGGGTGTCGCTGGTGTGTAAGCACATTCCTGGTGTTCACAATAGCGCAGCAGACGCATTGTCGCGTGGAAACATTCCTTCCTTTAAGAGACTGGTTCCCGATGCAGACGACAGCCCAACAACCTTACCAGACAACCTACTCCAGTGCCTGGTGTTCGGAACCCCAGATTGGACCAAGGTGGATTGGATAGCCTTGTTCAAGCATTCTTCATGAAGGGCCTTGCCCAGTCCACACAGGTGTACACCAGTGGCCAGAAGCGTTTCCTGGATTTCTGCGCCTCAGCTGGTCTGCGAGCAGTGCCAGCAGAAGAGGAAGTTCTGTGCAAGTTTGCTGCCAAGTTGGCCAATGAGGGACTGCGACATCGCACCATCAAGTACATGGCAGGCATACGCCACCTCCATATCGAGGAGGGTCTTGCGGACCCATTCCTGCCAGCTCTCCCTCACCTTGAAGGGAGTGAAGAGGGCAGAAGTAGGAGGAGGAGATCCCAGGAGGGAGCACCTTCCTATCGCTCCACCGCTGCTTTGCCAGATGAAGGCGGTATGGGATCTCCAGGCTTCCAACCCCGATCATGTCATGCTGTGGGCTGCATGCTGCCTGGCCTTCTTTGGGTTTCTCCGAGCAGAGGAATTTACGGTGCCGTGTGACTCTGTCTTTGACCCCTCAACCCACCTCTCTTGGGGTGACCTGGCATTGAATGACCCAGCTTAGCCAAGCATCCTCAGCGTCCACCTCAAGGCGTCCAAAACTGACCCTTTCAGGAAGGGTATTACTCTGTTTATCCGTAGAGTTCCTTCCGATCTATGCCTGGTGTTAGCATACCTACTGGTGCGGGGCAAGCATGCTGGTCCACTGTTCCTGTTCAAAGATCAGACCTTTGACTAGACAGAGGTTCATCCAAGAGGTGCAAGAGGTCTTGGTCAAAGCTGGTATCCAGGCTGATCGGTATGCTGGTCATAGTTTTCGTATCGGGGCCGCCACAGTTGCTGCTGCCAGGGGTATGGAGGACTCAATAAAGACGTTGGGCCAATGGAAGAGCCTGGCATATTTGGAGTACGTGAAAATTCTGAGACAGCAACTGGCAAACTATTCAGTCATGCTCTGTTAGACTGCTGTATGCATGTGTGTGGTGTGAGTGCTTGTGTGTGTGTGTGTGTGTGTGTGTGTGTGCAGCTGACTCTTGTCAACTACACTGCTTTCTTCCTCTAGCATTTCATGGTGTTATGTTTTCATCACTAATAGCATCAATTTTTGGTAAAGGGGCTTCCCCTGCCCCTTTAATTTCCCCAATTAGCACATGTTAATTAGGGGTGGGGTCCCTATCAGCTACCTGTGCCAAACTACTCAGAAAATGGTGCTACATGTGCTACGACATGGGGGGCCACAAAGAGGACATGAGAGGTAAGTTGTAATTATAGCACAGGGCCACAAAGCGAAGTTTACAAATGTTTTGTTAAAACTCTGGGATGAATCACTAGATGTTGTCAAAGATTCTGATATGAAGGCTAGAATTCAAGGTATAGCTGCTCAAATGAGAAAATTTGAAATTTTTTTTTGAGTTTCTTTAGGATTTCTCATTTTAAGGCATACTGACAACCTTAGCAAAATTTTGCAAAGAGCAGATGTCAGCAGCTGAAGGTCAAGAAGTGGTGAGCTTAACTCTCGCAACTTCGAAGTCATTACGAAATGATTCTAGTTTTGATCTGTTTTGGAAGCGAACATGCATTGCTGGAGAAAAATTGGATATAAATGACCGTACCTTGCTTCAATGTCGTAAAATTCCACGGCATTTTGATGACGGATCAGAACAATCATTTCCAGAGACTGTGGAACAGCACTATCGCATTGTGTATTATGAAGCACTGGACCTTTTTATTACATGTGTTTCTGATCGTTTTGACCAGCCTGGTTACAAAACTTATTCAAATGTACAGAATCTACTTCTTAAAGCTGCTAAATCTGAAGATTATAGTGAAGAGCTACAGTTTGTGCAATCATTTTGTGGCTCAGATTTTAATTCAGTACTACTTTCAACTCATCTTGAAATATTTTCTCATGTTTTGTAATGAGTCCGAGAAAGTTTCTTTCTCAGATATTTTAGCATTTTTTGTGGTGGTTCTAGCCAAATCCCGCTTGATACCTCAAGTTGGTAAATTATTGATGCTATTATTAGTGATGCCAGCGACAAATGCTCAAAGTGAGAGATTGTTTAGTGCTTTACGATGAATAGAATCGTATCCTTGTACCACTATGTCTCAGCAGCGACTCAATCATTTGATGATTCTACATGTTCATCACAGTGAAACTGACAATTTAGATCTTGTTAAGGTAGCAAATGATTTTATTGATGGCAATGATCATAGAAAAAAATTGTTTGGAATTGAATTTAAACAGACTGATATTTAAATTAAACCCATTTAAATTTCATTAGGTTAAATTCCTTGATTTGTTGAATTTCTTATTGTTTTTTTTTTTTCTGTAATTTATTCTATAAATTATTATTTGTGCAATTTTTTTGTCATTCATATTTTGTGTAATTCTTACTTCTCTCAAATATTTAATTGCAAATAATGGTGATACTTAAATGTGGGCCTCTTCATAGCGATAATTATATGATAATCAATATTCAAAACCAACTATATATAACTGTAGATAAAGTTTACAGACTGTAACATGGGCCTCCCCACTTTTGAAGTCCTTCCTACGGGCCTGAGTTCCGTCTCACTTAACCACACCAACTTAACCACACCCTCTCGTTCATTTTATTAGTAAACTTGATTTATAAAGAAATTTTGGAATTTATTCACAATCAAATGAACCAATAATTTATTAAAAGAATCACTCCAAACAATTCAGTACAAGCACATTAATTACAATGCAAGTGATTTTTTTTTATAAACAATCTGTAGGTTCACGTCAAATTAATAACTTTTTAAAAATAATTATATGATGTAGAAGTATACTGCATAGATAACATGGCTACTTGGACATATAAAGTAAACAACACAATGACAAAAACCAAAAACTAAAAAAAAATTAAAATTAGAACTTATAAATCTGCTCCCGTGGCAGTCTTTGCTTTATTTTGTTTAAAGAATATTAAGCACGTGTGGCAAAAACTACATCAGATGAATCCTAATAGTGTAAAATAACCACTTCTGAAGCTAACAATACTGGAAGAGCTCTGAGCTACGTTTGTTTTTTCCAAAGATCGTTTTGGAAAACTAAAGGAAGGCCAAGATTCCCCATCCACACAGCCTTAATTCAAGATTCCCCATCCACCTAGCCTTTCAAGATTCCCCATCCACACAGCCTTTCAAGATTCCCCATCCACATAGTCTTTCAAGATTCCCCATCCACACAGCCTTAATTCAAGATTCCCCATCCACCTAGCCTTTCAAGATTCCCCATCCACATAGCCTTTCAAGATTCCCCATCCACACAGCCTTTCAAGATTCCCCATCCACACAGCCTTTCAAGATTCCCCATCCACATAGTCTTTCAAGATTCCCCATCCACACAGCCTTAATTCAAGATTCCCCATCCACATAGCCTTTCAAGATTCCCCATCCACACAGCCTTTCAAGATTCCCCATCCACACAGCCTTTCAAGATTCCCCATCCACATAGTCTTTCAAGATTCCCCATCCACATAGTCTTTCAAGATTCCCCATCCACACAGCCTTTAAAGATTCCCCATCCACATAGCCTTTCAAGATTCCCCATCCACATAGTCTTTCAAGATTCCCCATCCACACAGCCTTTAAAGATTCCCCATCCACATAGCCTTTTAAGATTCCCCATCCACATAGCCTTTCAAGATCCACACAGCCTACTTAAAATTGTAATGGTTTAGATAGGCAGACTGGTAAAACTATCAAGACATATGTAGCATTAGTCAATACAAAGAAAGACAATGAAGTGGAAGGGGGTGGGGGCAACGGTTTACTGTCAGTTGTGTACAGCATAGGCAAACTTTTATAAATGTGGGGAAGTGATGCACTCGAATTCAACTAGTCAGTCGGACTCACAGAGTCTATTTATTATCCACTTGCACAAATAGTTATTAAATCTCATGCAGACTTCAAGAATAATGCAAAAAAAAAGACTGACTGAAATGATGGCCTGCACCTGCCCGACAATTACATGTTTGACACAAACACGCGAATATGTACAGGTTACAGCATGACATGGAGATCGGTATGGGATTCACACAACTGAGGGCCAAAGGCCTGAGGATAGTGTAAATCACATACCGACCGAACGCGAGTGGTGCGACCAACTTGTATCATGGCTCTACGAAACACACAAAAACAATTTTGATTGGACGGTTTACTTAATCACCTCCTAGGAGGTTGGTATAAAACATATTCACCACAAATTGAGCAATCTGATGGGACAGTTTGAACGTACCATGGTACAAACATTTATTGTGTGCTGAATCGGCCTATGGAGTGCCTTTACGTAGAAAATGTATTGAATTGGAAAGTATCGTATGCCCACAATATTCCGCAGTAAAGGAGAAGTCTGGAGTTATTGCGTTGGGTTATTGGGCCCCCTAAGCTATATTTTTACGCTTATTACGTCCCCTGAGGATCTGTTAATTATTCTGTGCCAACTACATTAATTTTGTCAAATAAAACAGCTTTATATGAATGCAGAGACTTTTTATTACTATCTATGTCGAGTGCTCGTTTCAAACAGACCTTGCACTCTGCGAGAAGTCTTTGGGTGAAATATTCTCAATTGTTCTCATTTCACTTATCCCTTTGCATGAATGATAGCTATCACGTTCTCAAGTAAGGTAGCTAATGTCTTATTTTGAGTATTACAGTTTTTTGCTCTTCTAAATACTTCCGTAAATCCTCATCGTCAAGACTAACTGACTGTTCACTCAATGCTACAAGATGGTGGTACTCCTTGCCTTTCACATTGCCTTTCTACTCTACCACGAAAAGATTTTCAATGACTTCATCAGAATAAAAAATCGAAAGACTTCTTGGCAGCATCCATTACATTAGCCACTCGGTTTTTATGCCATTCGCGCATGACCAGTACACAATAAATTGATTAATCATTAGATACCGCGGGAATATCACTCGTCTGTCAGTAGCGTTCACACTCGTGTCTGCGGCACTCGTGTAAATGCAAGCTGATAGACTCATGATATTCTGCGGTATTCAATAATTAATCTATATTTATATGGAGATATAATAGCATGGAAAACTGTGATATTCGGGATTAATAGCACGAGTGGAGTGAGAAATTTTTCACGAGGTAAAGCCGAGTGAAATTTCTCACCGCACGAGTGTTATTTATCCGAATACCACAGTTTTTCATGCTATCATATGTTAATCCTATAGCCAAAAGTTCATTTCTGCAACTAAGAAAACAGTATTATATTTCCGTCAAAAGAAAATTTTCCATCCCAGTTCTGCTATTATTCATACTTTTCTTACCAATAGCATTTCCCTGGAATTTCTTCACAGCATTGCCTAGCTGGTAAAAGTGCGGCAAGGTCACGAAGAGATCGCTGTGAACAGTTAGTTTTCCACTGTTATGGTATTTCAAAATAATACCACACTTTTTTGTATTGAAAAATGACTCGGCAGCTATGGTAGTAATATAATAGTATATATATATATGTTACAGACCATTTTCAAACCACAAGCCCATTTTAAAATGGTCTGGACCATTTTAAAACAGGCCAGCCCATTTTAAAACAGATTGGCTCCACAAACGTTGCTGGACTTACAGTGGTGATGTATAATTAAAACCGCAGTCTCACTTGAAAGTCAGGCAGGCTCCTAACTAGCAACCAGATACAAAGTCTGCTCTGGTATTAAAGAGCACACAAGAGCACAAATTATTAGTCTATTGTTTGTTGAATCCAGTTCCCCAAAAAACAGTAAATAAAAATTTCAAAGATATGATGTTTTAGTGGTTCTAAAGTTTCAGATGCAAGCCTAGGTAATGTCAAATTCGTGTGTGGAGGAGGATAGCCAACCTAAAGGAAAAGAGACTAGATGTAATACATACGTAAGTCATTTGCATGTTTTATTGACCCGATAATGAAATGATAGAAAGAAACTGGAAAGGGAGAAGAATTCTCTAGGGCGAGCAAGGGAAGTGTTTGGGCAGTTTGGAGGTGTGAATTAGCAAATCCTAGGTGCTAATTAGGGTTACTTGTTGTTAATGTTCACACCAATCAGCCGTTAAATCACTCTGACAAATGTGTTGCCTTGTCGCCTTTGAGAAATTATGTCACTGTTCCTAGAATTTGAACTGAAATAAGTGCACAATGCAAGTACATGGAGCTTTAATTTACATGCATTTGCGTCCTTACATCTTGCTGCATCATATAGCAGTGTTTGTGACTGAAATTTGTCATGAACTATGAAATGTTGCTAGAGCTAACAGCAAACACTAAGACTATAACTACTGCTATCATGGTGGGGGAGTATGACTAATTTACGGTCAAGTTTATTGTACAATCCTTACCAAGCTGCACAACACAAACACATTTTTTTGTCTCTGTACTTTACATTAAAAAAAGTTACAGAAAATACATTGCAGTTTCGAATTTTTTTTTTGTGAAGCTTTTAAATGACTGTCAAAAAAATTAGACACACTCATAGTGTTTTAACTGACTCATGAACAGATACAGTGGTTCAACGTGATCTAAATTATGAATACCCTCCTGTGCTACCAGTGCTATACGTAATAGTTATAACCAATATTGAGTTTGTATGTGATTACAAATCACAAGACTCGAGGTTGAAGCCCAAGTTGCGAGGGTTTGTGAATTGCAGTACAAACCAATTCTTACTGGTTTATAACTATTTTATAGCCCAAGGACATAGACACCGAGGCATTTTTCTGTTCTTAGTTGTTGTTGTTGTTTTTTCTGATGGAAGTGAGCCAGAAAAGCAGGACTTCAGATGATTATACTAATATGACACAGAGTAAATAGAGGAATGTCTTTTTCTTTTAATTTAATGTGTCCTGTGTAATTTATAATATAGTTTGAATTTGTTAATAAAAGAATGTGGTTATGGGCATAATAGCCTGATTTAGATCATATCACTCCATAGTTGGTAAAGAGAAATAAACCCTCCTTTCAAAATTCCATAGACGTAATATATTTCCCCTTATTATTAGTGTACTTAGCTACCTGTCTTTTTTTCCTTTTTTGTCTGACATGAGAACATAGCCATGTCTATTGAATGACCTTGCCTATCTTATAGGTTTTCACCCTAGATGACTGCGACCCACCTTACTCAGCTTTCGTTAATGCTCTAATAGATTGATAGATTGTAGCCCTTCCTATAATTATAATGGTATGACTACTCTGTCCTGCACTAGTTATTTGTGAGTGTGGGAGCTTTTTTAAAATTTTCATCTAAAATAAGTTTATTGCAAGGTATTTTCAGTTACATTCTTTTAAGAAGATGGACAAGTAACAGATGCACACACAAACGATCAAGTGTGTTTTTAATAGGATTGGCATGCCCAAATTGCTTGGATTAGTGAAGTTTAGATTAACAAACTTTTTAAAAGACTATCTGTTTTATTTCAATATTTTAAAAAAAATAGTTTTATTCAGAAAAAATATTCATGAACACACACAAGAGTTCTGTGTCTTGGGTCTGCTTGGGCAACTGCCCTATTTACATTTAGCAGTTTTTTTTTGTTTTTTTGCCAGGTTTATTATCTGACTCATTTTAATGATCTAATTCTTTTAACAAGGGTTTGAAATGGTTTGAATAATTTGACCAGCCTGTTCTAAAATAGTCTGGCCAGTGGTCTGGCCTGTTTTTTAAAACGATCTGGCCAGTTTTAAAATGGTCTGGCCTGTTCTAAAACAGTCTGAGGTTTGGAAATGGTCTGGCCCATTTTAAAACGGTCTGGCCCATTTTAAAACGGCTAGACCATTTTAAAACAGTCCAAGTTTGTAAATTGGTCTGTAACATATTATATATACCTTTAAAAAAAGGTATAAAAAATATTATTTGATTTTCATAGAGCGTGATTGTTTAAAACTAAGCTTTCACCATTATGTATCTCAATAAAAATAAGAATAACTAATACATAAGGAGAGCTTTGGCAGTTTAAAATTTGCCTTAATGATAATGTGTTTACTTAATCAGTCCTTTTTGTCATAGCTACTACTCTAAATTGATCAAAAATAAGCAGCAATATGCAATATAAAACTACTAGTGGGTGGCCTCCCCCTCCCTCCGAAATACGGCCCTGTATGAGGATACTTGACTGCCATTTACAGAAAATGCATTTCCCAGTAAATTCTTTTATCAATGTAGTTTCATACTAGTGGTGTGCTTGAGCACTAATATCCAGCGAGCCTGCCTAGTTAGGCTATGTAAAACTAACAGTAGAGTTACTACATAATTATTTTAGCTTAGTTCATGCAAAAGAGTATAATAGCAGTTGACTATTAATTTTTAGCAAACAAATACAAAATTACACTCTTACCTGAGTAATGGTAACTTCTGTAGTATCAAATATAAACCATTCTGACTATCTCAGTTACCAGTAACTCCTGAACAAGTTATCAGCTACAAAAAACAAATAGGTCAGAGTTATTTTTGAAATTTTAGCCAATACATATGTAAATAATTAAAATTAATTAATATGTAAATTAATAAATATGTAATTGCGTACTTACCTCAGCTTCTCCCGAGTGGTGGTAGCTTCCTTAGTATTAAAAATAAGCCATCCTGACTACCAGTGGCACTTGACAACCAACAAGTGCACTTATATATATTATATAATTATATATATCAAACATATACCCGATTTTCAATTGTCCACCTCTAATAGTATCTCACTCGTTCGATAATAATGCTAAAACCATACTAACAAAGTTCCAGATTTTGTTCCATAGGATGGCCGTCACACAATAAAAATAAAAAAAACATGGAAAAAACGGTTGTTCTGTTTGACTGCGTTATTGTTTTAATATTTCGCATTCATCGTATGCCTCGCTCTAAGAAATATAGTTTATCCAATATTAAACATTCCAATTTTTGCTTACAGGCTCCTGGAGCTTTTGGGGTAAAAAAATTGAAGCCATCCAATTCCAAGTTGTTTTACAGAGAATTGTTAGTTCAACTAGCGCATGGTATCCATGTTATATCAATGTTAGGGCCTTCATGGGTTTCGATTTTTACACATTGAGGTCACGCAGTAGCTAACAGAAGACTTATGATGTGTGGACCTGGTTAAAGTGATGTGCCCATCAAAACTTCAGTGAGCAGTTTATTAAGCAAGTTAAATTTTTGTACAAGACTTTTTGCACTATCCCGATAGCATTTTGATACAAGGCCCTAGCTTGCTGATATAGCTATGTAAGAGTTTCTAGCTAGAAAATATATTAGTGAATCGACGGAAAAGCTTAACTGTTTCTTACCATTTAGCGTATGGAACATAATGGTAAAAACTATGGTTACCATTTTACGGCCATACTACAGAACAGAATGCGGGAGATATTTTTGGAGCCTACTGTATGCAACAAGTCAGAAAGGTAATGACGAAATGTAATTGTGAAGATGTAACTTTTGGGGTAATATGTACTGTGCCATCTAGATAAAATAAAATAAATTTTAATCATATATTAGAAAATTTGGCATCTATTCACATTATCAAAACATGCAATTCAGCAATCAAACCAACAAACTAGCTAACTCAGAAGTTGTTAAGTTTGCAATATATAAACTGGCACAAGCTACATCACATGAAAATAACATGTGATTACCACACTGTAGTGTGTGTGTGTGTGTGTGTGTGCACGTGCGTGTGTGTGTGTGTATGTGTGTGAACTGTGTCACTAAAGTTATGACATGCAGTAAATCATCTGTTATCCGGGTGGCTTGGGTCAGAGAGGTGCCCATAACTAAGAATTGCCTGTATCTCAGTATTTTTAACAGTTATTAATGAAAATGCATTACACTAGTAATTTGTCATGTTTTTTTAGTACGAAATCTGCAGGGAAAATATAAAACTTCATGCAATACACTGTTAAATGTTTTTAATATGATTATATTCTTGTATAGTAATTGTGTTGGTTAAATAAGATCTAGTAGACTGAAACTTTCTCACCAAACCTGGAAAAAAGCAAAGGAAAAATGTTTTAAAAAATCTTAGTTGTCGCCGTCTAATAATTAGCACCTTTTAAGGCACCGCTGTAAGAATCGTTAACAGCAAATAAGAAGCTGGTTTGTCAAAAACGTCACATGAGCCAATAAGTGCCTACTACATGTATAAAGTGCACACTTTTTACATTGTACATGTAACGTGTACAATGTAAAAAGTGTTTTCAAACCCGCTCGACAGACAGACTGCCCGTAACTTGGACAGCCAGATAACAGATGCTTTACTGTTAGTAGTACAACTGTTAAGAGAATGATTGTTTCTACACTTAAATTGACACTGAAGAACTATTCAACCATCAAAATTTTGATACTAATATCATTAGAAAATTTCACCGCTGGGAACCTCTTCCTGTGGTTGAATAGTCAAGAGTTTATAGTCATGTCATATGACTGCTACACCAAATAATGAGGGTCTTCTTTCCCCCCCCCCCCCCCCCCCCCCTTGATGTTCAGGGGACTATGCTCTCTGCCCCCACACCTCCCACATATATTGTTACAAATGCATGCTTTAAATAATATATGTCACCCTGACAATATAAGCAAAGGACACACCCATATATGTGGGTGGAGCCCCATGAATGATTAATAACAAAGCTGGACATCTATGTTCACCATTGGCGCAAGACAGAAAACTCTAATTAGTCATTAACATACGCCACATACAATAAAATTGTTATTTATTATACGAATGAAGTGGCAGTTTTTATCCATAGATTATAAAATGCTTACTTGAAGCAATTATGAAAAGATAACCCACTAATACTTAATTAAATTCAAATCCGTGATAGTTTTTACCCATAAAATATACCTGCTATACGGTAATAAGTGAAATGTGTCTTGTGTTTGATTCACTCACCTTCAAATGATAACGCCACACTGTTAGAGTCCAACTTCTGCCATTTTAATGTAGTGTAGGCTGTAACATACACAACAATTTTTTTTTCATACAACTTGCATAAAATGTAATTATAATTCTATTGCAATAAATATAATGATTAGGTATATTTAAACCTTAACCATTCACCGGTGAATATTTTTTCCAAGCAGATGATAGAAAAGTTTTGAAAAGGCATGGTAATAAATTCTATTGAGGATATCACCCAACAACGATATATCATATTGTAGCTTGTGAGTTATATATTTTGACAGCCACATAATAAGTTTCCTAGCAATAAGCCACAAAAATTTAATTAACATTTGGGTTCATCGGGTTTTTTTTTAAATTTTATGTAATTGTAAAATTATTATGTACTTAGATAACTGACTTATAACTGGAAAAGATGAAAAATGAGTTAAGCTGTTCAGTATTATGACTTCTTTTGTAGTAATACTCATACTACAAGTAAATGTAAAGTTCCTTTTGTCATATTTCAGTCTCCTGAGCTCTATACTTGTGCCTAGTTAACTATAACCTTTGGTTCTGGCTTACTTTCCAAGTCTGAGCTCTAATAATTAGTGGAAATGCTACCTGAAGTGTGTAGAGTGTTTACTAGGACTGCTGTAACACTAGTTCCAATAAACTTACGCATATTACCGACAACCTTTTCGCCATATTATTTCCTGCCTCTTTTGGCCTTGGAAACCCAAAATAAAAAGCCTTCAATTTATTTGAGTCCAACTGAGAATTTATAAATGCCGCATTAGCATACTGAATGTTTGACGTCATGGTTTCCCACATTACCTTGTTAATAAAAATGTGTAATACCGATAGTTTATTTAGATACTTGAATTGTCAATAGCTTAAAACGGTTCAATTTTTATGATTTTTTTTGTGACTACAGGTAGTCTGACCGCCATATGGCGGTACCCGGTGAAAGGATTAAGTATGATTGCCATACAATTAGTGAATCAATCCAAACATTAAGGTGGTAATATCAAATGTATGAAACAGCAAAAACTAAACTTGAATAATGTTTAGGTAATTCATCATAATAACAACTTTTAAAACTATCATCAAAACGTTTAAGATGACCGATGAAATTTACACTTACATATTTTTGCAATAACAAGTAGCCACTTATGATGCCAGCATACTGAAGCACTAAAACTCATCAGAAGATGATTCAAAGATTGTTAGTATTGAATTATTTACACCATCCATTATATTCTGTTGCTTCATTATTTCCTCATACTCATATAGCTTGAATACAATACCAGAAAAAGAATGACTCAATATACACACATTGTAAGTATAACTAGTTCTTCATCTAATTACAATCAATTAGAATAGGAGGGTTGTAGTTTATAACTTGTAAATTTAAAACTTGCTCTTAATTACTGCAATCTTTAGCCACTCCCCTTTCACAGTTTCATTGTTTCATTTAGAAATGTTGATAATGTAAAACAAGAATTTCAATCATTTTGCCCATTTAGCCAATTCCTTCGCACCATGCTAACAGTTTGAAGCAAAAGTTGAAACCATTTGTTTTAGCTCAAACTCATCTGTGACAGTTTAAAGAACCACTTAGTTAATACTAAATACCTACCTCAGCTTCACCGCAATGTGGACTGTATCCATCCAACTCAAAATGCACGCTGCTCCTTCGGTTCAAAGTTCAGGGAACAACGGCGGGACTGTAGGGGAAATGTGTACTACATAAAAGGCTTCCCACGCAAAAAGGAGCTGAACCGGGTGGGGAAATGCGCGTGTTGAGGTCAAAGGTGAAATTGGCTTCACGGTGGTACGTAACGGGATTCAAGAAGAATTTTTCTAATTTTGGTACGAACGGCACACCATAACGCCGCAGTTAAGTGTGTCTGTAGTTCTGCCCTTAAAGATATTGACTCCCTTAAACTCCACTCTGGATATGTGATATCATGATTCAACTGGTGTACTTACTGCTCTCACTCCTTCTTCTAAATTCAGCAGGTTAGCAGCCTTTACAATCCAATCCAATGGAAAGTTTGGTTTCCCCGTCCACCATAATACCTGAAAATATTATGAGGGAGGGAGGTGTATTAGTATTTATTTTTAAATGGGATTTTTAGCCATTATTAAAGAGAAACCCTCTAAGTAGTCATTGAATCTTAGCCTCTTTATTGAATCACTTCTCTGATACTGTATAGCTATATTATATATATATATATATATTATATAATATATCACGCAATAAACAAAGTACAGCTGCTAAAACTCATTTTTTAATGTCATGTCTGGTATTTCAGATAACTACAATTTTTATATAATAGCTAGTACAAAAAATACTATTTGAGGTGGCCAGACAATTAAGATGCGGTAGTGAACAGGAAACTAAAGTACAAGTTGGAATGGTTTTTAATGACTCTTCACTGAATGTTTACATTCTGATTGATTATGAATGTATACAATGGTTATTATGCATGCAATGTTTCAAGTTAAGTCTGGTGTGAACCGCTCTTCTGCAGAAGAACTATAGAGTGTCAGGTGACTCCAGCTTAGCTGTTATGAAAACTATTTACTTGTGTGTGCTATGTGCAGTGGGTACAAATATTTTTAACCAGTTCCACATCGAGCTGTATAAGTAGAGAATTCCAGAATTTTTAAGAAAGACTCCTCATCTACATTGTCTTTGCTCCAAAGTATAGGTAGAGGTAAGGGTGGAGGTAGATTTGAATGTCTGAAGTCAATTACATTTTAGCTACTTCATCTCACAGCTATAAAGAATATGTTACCTCATCATCAATAGCGACACACTACCAGTATAGCCTTAGCTATATTGCACCAGCTAGATATAAGTTAGATACAGAATGAAGAGAAAATCCTTGCAAAATTTAATTACATTTCATTATTACCATGCCATGTGTTGGAGTCACTATATTCTCCCATTTTTTTCAAGGAGGGGCTATTCTCACCAATCTAGTTTCAAGTTATAGTAGCTCAGTTTAAGTTGCAATAATTAAGTATACAAACATAGTTACTAATTAGTTTCAGTTTGTTATAAATAAAGCATGCCTCTTACAGAAAGTCACAATGTTGTGTGATGTGTGTGTGATGTGAAGTGTGTATAGTGTGTGTATATCTGAACCTGAAACTCAAATCTACAGGAGGATCAAACCATTGGTGTATTAATTTGTGCATGTTATCTCACTGGCAATGGTGAAGCCGAGTGCAATTGTAATAGGATACCAGTATTCTTATGGCATAGCACATCATAAGTTATGTTGGGAAATATTAGCTGGGCTAGACTACTGATTTACTGATTACTTCACAAGATCTTCTGCATTAAATGAAAGCATGAGCTCTAAGTTACATTCAGGAACAGAAATATGTCATAACTTTAATTCATGCCTTCAATTAATTAAGCAACACATCTAATTAAGAATGCCGCACCTCAAAATTTTATTCTATTGTTTTGGTTGGTGGTAAGTCTGAAATAATTATTATGAGGGTGCATTTATACGAGTTATTTTAGTTTGTGTGACTGACTATACTAAGTAGTGTAACTTAGCTTCTTACCAGCAATTAGCAGTTCTTGATAAAAAAAAAAATCATATGGTCTTGCAGCATGTGCTTCAGAAACTCAATGCAATTTAAATTTTTGAATCACTTATAACTTACAATTTAGTTCTACTGCATGAACAGAATTTTTGTGATATCAATATGGTCATCTTTGGGGACAAACGGTACATGCTCAAGGAATAAGGACGAAAACAATAAATCAGGGACTGTCCTTGCAGTTTGGGGACACTTGGAACCTATGTAGAAACTGTAGCAGCATAGCTGACTACAGGAATAATACACCTCACTATAACCAGACTATTGATGGAAAATTCTTGTTGTTGTTTTTTAATTCATTAATTTTTATTAATCCATTGTTGCAACAACACATTCACATGGCTGCATGCTTTTCGGAAGTCATATGAGTGTGTTCATGTGTATGGGTGCATGCATGATGCAATAGTTTTGTTTCACTTACTAAAATAAACTGATCAGTTTGTTTATTTTATTAGAACCCGTTGCTATATTGTTACTAGGTGTACTAACTTGGTAAGTGTGCACTATTTTTTGCCTTTAGGTATATAAACTGTGCATACTAACCACCCTTGGGGTATTGCTATTTTTGAGTTTTAGTTTAATAGAATAGGCCGGATAAAGCTGTGTGAGGCCTGGATATGATATGTGAGGGTCTACTACCCTCTCATATCCGACCTATAGGGACCAGCCCTAGTTCAGACAACTCTCCTGCTGACACTCATACCCAGGAATTTACCATAGCTAGCTGCTTAACTGTTTACCACAGAGCAGAGCAGCCCAGCCCAGGGTAGAGTTAGATCTGGAGATAACAGCTGGCAGCTACAATATGCTAAAGTAAACCTGCCAGTGTGCTTCAATTGAATTTTAATTGAATTTTAATTTTGGGCCGGAAATTCGCTTGACACCGCCATATTTGTGCGAAAATGCTGATAAACCAAGTTGCTAGTGGAAACTGGGCGGCTTTGGGTAAACGGGTTCTAAAATAGTTAGAGCATGCGCTCAGGTACTGGTGGATTTAGTGCACAAAGCCCTCGGCCTACGGCCCTTGGGCTTCAGTGCACTCGTATGCTCTAACTATTACTTAATTTTCAGTTCACATGCTCATCAAAAAAATATGATTATTAGTAAGATTATTTCGTATTCTATGTTTTTAAACGCGTAAGAGATTGGATAGTTCATCTATCTGCTCTACAATTATATATCCTTTACCAGATATTCAGTTGAACTTCATACTGATCAGTATAAATCATATAATTGTGTTGGTAAGCATTTTTTTTTTCGACAATAATTATAGTATGTCCAAGTTGAGTTGGCCGCAAGAAAAACTTGAATAACTTTATAACGGAAGCAGCTACGCATCTGGGGTTTCCACCATTGGAAAGCTCGTGCCGAAATGGTTAAAAATATTCCCTCAGTATACTCCAAAACCGGAGAGAAAGTGCTATTCCAAAACTCAATACAACTATGGGAATAGAAAAAAAACACAAGTTTCCCGCTCAAAACGCGCCTGCTTTTAATCACGCGATACGGCTCAATTGATTACACGGACTGTCTTCATTAAGAATTTTGTAAACAATGAGCAGCTTCTTCTCGGTAAAATTATTTGTCTACCTGTTCAATAACAAATACCATATAGCCAATATATTTCAGTGATATAGCTATCATTTTAGATAGCAACTTGTAATACAGCCACACTTAAGATGTTTGCCATTAAATTGTATGCTTGTCAAAGCTGTGTTTATGCCAATTCCTTTTCTTCACTACTATAGATGCCGTTTATTGTAAGGATTAGGACCAACTCAGGCAGCACTCCATCTTCAACTCGGATCACGACTATATTTTGTATAATATGTGTACTACTTAAATTCTATCATTTCATCAATTTTCATATACATATTATAAATAAATGAAACAATTGATTCAAGAAAGTCTAGTAACTTTAGCTACAAGTTAACAGTGCTGTACCTGAATCCTGTGAATATCAGAATATTTCTTGGGACACAGTAGGTAGAATCAACTGATTTTAATCCTCTCTTCAGAAGAACACCCCACTAGTTTGCATTTTCCATCTGCTGTACATTATCTGCACTTAAGAAACATAAATGTAATTGAAAACAGACGAGATGAGCTGTACAGCGCCCAAAAAACTCTATAAACTTCACTAAATTTCTTTCTTTCAATATTATAGTATTAATGCGCACCTTTGCTACCGCCGTGCAACGTTGACATTTGCGCACTTAATTGAATTGGATTCACATGACTAAATTGCTTCCAGTAAAGTACTAAGTGCATTCCTTAATTACAGAGCTTGTGGTAGTGCCAACTCAAATTGGACGTACATGAATACTATACTGTAAGTATTATTCATAATATTATTTTTTTGGCTTTTTTTATTTCATATTCTGAGCTTATGCATACATTTGTCAGACTAGTCCTCCAATACCACACGAGCATTATATTCAGCAATCAACTTAGAACCATGTATAACACATCTGCATTTTTGTTGATGGCTTAGTATATCATCGAAGTAATTATTAAACCTCAGCATGCATGAATGAGAATGTTACAGTAGTCATCCTGTCTGTTCGTCTGTCACACTCTGATTTTGGAGATAACTAACAATGAACCATTGATTTAGGCATGAACTTACTCAGAATGAAGATTTAAGCAAAAGACTGAACTGATAACCACTAATCAGCACCTAGGCTAGCTTTCATTACTCCTCATTACTTTACCTTACCTGATTTCTATAATCATATTCATGTCCTAGTAGGACCACTGGCAACTGTCAGGTCTCCATTTAGTGTAATTGTAAGTTTCTTTTGCTGTCTGATCAACCCGAACCAAAGTTATTAACCTGACTTAGGAGTAGGCGCTCTTAGGGGCCAGTTCAAGACTGCAAGCTCACGCCAGCAGTTGTGAGCGGACGGAATCAGGCACTGGTCATCACACTGACACCAGAATTAATTAAGTGTTTTTCCAAATAGAGGGCATTTACAAACTGGCTTGGGTTTTTAAGTATTAATTGAAAGAATCGTAAAATGCACAAGAGAACCTGATCCACAAAGATGACATTGTTTTTATACATGAGTGCCGAGCAAAGCAAAACATAAGCACGCTGACATTAACACCAGGCTTTGAAGGTTCTAGAACTTATGTATTAGAAACAAAAACATTCAACACCTAATTTACATGTAATACAAATACTATGATTATAATACCCAATGGTATTGTTCTTATTTTCTTTTTTTTAAAGTATTTCACGCTATACTGAGCAAGCTCATTACCCTTGCAACCAGGGCCAAACTTTTCAATTTTCTGGTTTTTTACAGCTACCTTCCTCTGGTGTACCCTGCTCAACTGGGTTAGAGCAGCTGCTAAAATGTAGGCTGGGGGTGAGGGTAGCCCCTACAACCAACTTTACCTGTGAGTTACCCTTCCTCTAGTACTAACTACAGTAGTGAAGATATCTAGTGTGGAATAAACCACTTATTACACTTGTCAGAGTGATATGGCAAGATATTTCACTCTCAGTCTTTATTTTCACTCACCTCAGGCTCTTGAAAATAAATTAGCCTGCTCGTGAAATATTTCACCATATCACACTCTGACTCATGTAATAAGTACTATATATAATATATATATATAATTCTCTACTGTATCAGTGTGTCTAGCATACACTAATTCTTAAAATGTGTTTATAGGTGAACATGCTCAGTCTTGGCTTCAATTAAATGGTACTTTAAGGATTAGGACTTATCAACACGGATGGCAACCAGTCTGCAGTGAAACATTTCGACTTCGCCATGGAAACATGTACTGTCAGTTACTGGGATACTCTCGCACATTGAGATATTTCCCGCTACCAATACACCAGTATGTTGTATAGAGTACCAAATTACATTATTATCACAGATTATTTGAATAAAAACATGACCAAAGTGAACTTATGTCAGTCTATGCTGAATTTACAACAATAAAAATCATCTGTGTATTCGAAATTTCATTATTCCCTTAAGTCGGTGCCAGAATTTGTCACACCATTGTAATATTTCTCTTTTTATGAATTGCTTCATTCTACTGAGCCTTCATTGGTGATGTGTAATTCATTTTAAGCTGAGTAGTAACAATGGAGACATAAAGTATAATTACAGGGACATGGTCATCATTTTTTTAATCCTAAGACATTTCATAATAAAGAGCAATTAATAGTAACATTCTCAATACAAACTAAGTCCAGGCCCCAATGTGTTACCTCTACAAAGCTTAGAAGATATCTATCTAGTAAAGGATTAATTCAGCAGTAACAATTATAATAACTCCGCCAATAATTGGATAAATAATATGCTAAATTCATTTTAATAGTTTTGACGTATTTTCCTTCAGACCACATTTGCAAAACATTCTTAATTAAGGAAATTAAAGGAATATTCAAACCTCTAGTGGTTAGTCTCTGTCATTTTGGCATGCATCAGAATTGTTTTTCCTTAAGTAATATATTCTATAGATTGCGAACTGTTAGGACTTCAAGCACTTAATGCCTTTAAAACAAGTACTGTTTCCATACATACATTATCATTCATTAAACATAAACAGTTAGCCATACATTTTGTAAAAATTTCTTATCTCAGTGAATTAGACATAAATTTGTATACATATGTATCTATGTGTATTATATTATTATTTATGTGTAATTCAGTAGGTAATTATTATACCTTCCCACTATTAATAGAGTAGCTATGAAGGTGTGTATCATATTTTGTATTTTTTAATCACTTGATGGTAAATACGATTACTTGTTAATATTTTAGGCAAGGTTTGACATGTCGTGATACATGCAACATTCTTTCTAATTGTAAAAATACTCTATATCTACTCTGCTCTAATAAAGGTAAGTTACAAATTAGAAAATTTCACAATGAAACATCACTAGTCAGAATTAATTGTCTAAGCTTAACTTGGTTCTCATAAAATGGCCTCCTTTGTATAGCAATCAGACACATGTTATTAAAAAGTGAAAAAACAGCAAAGGTAATTTTTCATGCATGGTTATTGCACCAAAGAAGTAATAGTGTTGTACACAAAAGACAAGAAAGTATCATTAAAAAAAAAAAGAAGAAATGCAAGAGAAACTTGACTCTGGCTAAAATCGAATGAAAAATACTGTTTACATACAGTTAAGTAATGACTTATCACATGCACAAATTTCTTTTGTAAACCAAATGAATATAAAAGTCTAACTAAAAGGCTTTTCCAAATCAATCTGTTATTGCCACATTCTATTTAATGTACTACTGCATGATAATAGGGGGTGGGAGAATTATTATACATGCAATTTGATGACTGGACAAAGCCACTGATAATTTTCAGGCTTAAAATTGTCTCCATTATTATTTTATCTGGCTTGTATTTTTCAGCATTTGTTCCTCTATATCGTCTAGTAAACAATAATAGCAATGAAATTCGTCCCAATAGTGGACTTTTGGAATTTTTTAACGTGTATTGGAATCACACTAAAGGAATTGGAGGATATGATTGGATACCGCACTGCATTGCTACATTCAATATCTCAATAGCTGATTACTATTGTAGAAAACTCGGATATTCTCATGCTGAAAGATACGGAACTGTCCGTGCATTAGGGTGAGTTGATTAGAAGTAACTTTCTTTCATTCTTTTACCATGAAAATAGACTTTCAAAGGTCGTCTTTTCTGTAAATAAAACTGTATCTCAAACCACTATCAGATAATAAGTATTTAAAATGGCTAAAGTGAAACTAAAAAATTATAATTATGATTATAGACTATTGCAGCTAATTAATCTGTACTTCTAGGATTATTCACTTAACATCTACTACCTCATCAATTGTAATCTGCCCGGTCAAACACTCTGACCCTCAATGCTAACTACAAGTTTCTGTAGAAACCAATGAGAAACTTTGGTGTGAAGTTTTTAATAACTCTCTGTAGTGTTAGTGAACTGTGACAAATGAACCACTTTCAACTCGGGTTGCAGGGAAAGTTAATAATATTGTAAAGGCACAACAACTAGCTAATACAAATCATTAACATTTGCAAGTAAATTGAAGCATAATTTCATAATTCATTCACTTAAATTTATCTCAATTTATTAAAAGTAAAATAAGTTGTGAAAGAAAGTCTACAAAAAGACTTTGTACTATCCCAGCTCAACTATAAATTGTAATACTCAGTGTATTGAGTGTAATAGGATAGCGTTTCTTTACCTGACCATGCCGTACACAATGTACACTATTACAATGAAGCACCAAATGTGTGGATCCTCAGCACTAATCTACACTAGCTAGCTAGTACAAAATCATTTGTCACACTACAGAATTATATACATGTATTTGGTATTCCTAACCAGGTAAGCTCCAGCAATGAATATGGTAGATATGTAAACTTTGTCTTAATAAAAAAGAAGCTAAATATGCAAGAAACACTCACTGGTAAAGTTTCAATGCAAAACTCCAACTCCAGCATTTGATCAACATTTCAGGATAAAACATAACTACCATAGGCAGCAAGAAAGTAGCGCAATAAATGCTTAAATTTTTTATTATGAGTAAGTCATACCTAAACTATATATTCTGAGCATGACAGACAGACAGATAAACAAACAGACAGAATGGAATGGATGACTACTATAACCCTCTTGCCCATTCACGCTGAGGGTTATTAATAATGTATAATGATGCATTCTTCAGAATGATAGTGTAACTGTTTATTTGTGTCATAAGAGAATTGTGATATGTATTATCAGTTAAAATAATATTTTTAAAGTCTGTCTGATACTACTAAACAACTTCTTTCAATTAGAAAATGCTTTCATCTTAAACAGAGCCTTCACCCATTAATTGAGCTGGAATGTTACTTCTGTGACTGTTCATCTTTTAAGAAAACTAAATACAATTAGAAACATTAAGAATACTGTTTAATAATCATTTTAAGTGCCAACAGACGCAATATTCACTATTATAATTATAAGCTCTTACTGTTTTTTGCTCCTAATGGCATATGTAATTATATTGTGTCTAGGTTTCCTGAGAGCAACTCACCGGTTTCAGTTCAAGTGACTCAGTACAGACTGCGCTCCATTAGTTATTATAATGAGCCAGAATGTAAGCATTCTATGAATGTAGGCCTCATCTGCTCTAATGGTAAGATGTTTATTGTTGATACTTGCATGCGATCCCAATTACACACATGTGCTCACATGTACATGTACATGTATACTCATGCACATACACATCAAGTACACACTCACGCCTAGCAACTACCATCCCTAAGCATTATGTATGATAATATGTATTTGTATTGTAGCTAGTGAATCAACTGGATCAATACAACGCACGTCTTCAACTGAAACTGAGTCAGGTGAATTAAATTGTTCAGGCGTTAACATAAATAATTCAATGTGTGATGAATTCTGGAACAAAATATTCAATTTTACACATGATGTATATATATTTATTGCAGCTTTGATATTTTTTCTTGAATATTTCCGCATCACGCGAGCGTTCTGTATTCTCCCATATTGTACGGTTTATATTGTACGGTACACTACGCATGCGCGTAGCGAGTAAAATCAATGAAAATTGTATTGTAACCGGTTGAGAAAAAATATCAAGGCAGCAATAAATCACTTATCACACTCGTCGTACAATATGGGAATGATATTTTACTCTCACGCCACATTTTCACTCGCCTTTGGCTCGTGAAAATATTTTGCGTGCTCGTAAAATATTTTCCCATATTGTACTCTGACTCGTGCTATAAGTATTATATATATAATATATATATATATATTAATATCCTCTGAAAAAAATGAACCTATTTATTTATTTGATATAAGACATTCGTTTTGGGATATGAATAGAATACTATCACAATATTTAGTAATTGTGTGTGTAGTAATATGAAGAGGATTTTAGGTCTGACAATTATTTCAGATAAAAATGTCAATCTTTACATCTTGCTATTTTATTTTAGTATCCATATATATATATAATATACACAAGTATCCATATATATATAATATACACAAATATATAATACTTATAGCACGAGTCAGAGTACAATATGGGAAAATATTTTACGAGCACGCAAAATATTTTCACGAGCCAAAGGCGAGTGAAAATGTGGCGTGAGAGTAAAATATCATTCCCATATTGTACGACGAGTGTGATAAGTGATTTATTGCTTCTTTGAAATTTTTCTCACCCGGTTACAATACAATTTTCATTGATTTTACTCGCTACGCGCGCGCTACAAGGAGCGTACAATATAAACCGTACAATATGGGAGAATACAGAACGCTCGCGTGATGCGGAAATATTCAAGTAAAAATATCAAAGCTGCAATAAATAATTATATATATATTTATTTTATTATATATATGATCCAAATGCAGCTCTTCTTCCCATAATAATGTTTTACGGTAATTTTGTAGCAATGACTGTATCAAATGACAGAAGTGTACCATTTAGATTTGAGTCTACTGGATCGAATCTGCAACACATACCTTCCCTGGACAACACAGATTCTCAAATAAACCTTTCAAATATATTTATCATTAATTTGTTACAGTTTAGCATTTTTCCAGTATAGTAGTAAACTGAAGTCAAAATTATTTCCTTTTATTGTATAGCATGCTGGATCTTCTAAGTGTATCTCAGCTTTTCTTATCCCCTACTCTCCATTTTTGAGCTTTGTTTTTTATTCATGGAGTCCTTTCTCCTCCTTTGTCTACCTCCCCTGCTTCTAAATCTCTCTGTCCTTTGGGTTACAATTAATAACTTTCTACTGAGTGTGATGACACATTACCTATTCATGTAACGATGATACTTTACCAAACTGTTTAAGCTCATGAATTAATCACAAATAAACATACCGTCGGTCGTTGTTATGACACACAAGTGTATTATTATATAGATGGCATATTTAGTGACATGAATACTCAGACAAAACAATTTATTGCATGAATAAGTTTGAAATTGTACAAAACAAACACAACAAAGCACTAAACCCTGAGTAGTCATTATCAGTTGGAATAAAATGTCAGATTTAAATTATAACTTATAAATCATATCTACCTTTGATTTTTTTTAACTATTGAGACATTTTGAATATAATAATTTAAGTTTAATGAAGAGCATATAATCAATTATTGAGACTATATGCAGTGTAAGCATTTAATGAATATACACTAGCTACTATAGTAGCTATTGAGCAACTAGAAATAATAAAAAACTTGTTTTATTGAACTGTTAAATGTTTTAGGCAACACCTTTCCAATTGATTAAAATAAATTATATCAAATAATAGCTGAAGAATAATAACTAACATTCACGAATCCTCAAGTAAAGATGATTAAACTGTTGGCTCTATAGCAGCAGACCATAAACCATTGTAGTTTTACTTGTATAACACAATAATATATTACTGATAAAAAATGTCTACTATGTGACACTGTCTGTTTGTAGAGCAAAGGCATAATGCAATTACTGGTCCATTGGTGGGAGGAGTTTTTGGAGGAATACTAATGGTGATATTTTTGCTTATCATCTTTATCATAATTGGAATTATTGCATTGAAATTCAAAAGGAATAAGTCTTCTTCCATCTTAGTAACAGGTGGACCAGGCAGTATTGAGAATGCCACATATGGAGGTAAAACAATGCTTATTATTATTATTATTACTAATATAATTATTATTATTATTATTATTATTATTATTACTAATATAATAATTATTATTATTATTATTATTATTATTATTATTATTATTAGCTATTATTATTATTATTATTATTATTATTGACTATTATTATTATTATTATTATTATTAGCTATTATTATTATTATTATTATCATTCATTATCATAATTATTGGTATGCACAGCTAATGTTCAAAGCTACTATTCAGAAGTTGGACCTAAGCTTCATGATGAACTTCAGTTCCAGTTGGTAAATACAATGAGTAGTCATTGATGAATGATCTAATTCAATCACATTCTTAATTACTGTGTTATAGACTGAGCCACAGGAATACACATATGCAGAATACGGAGCTAGTTCTGAAAGACATGATAACAACTACAAGGTAGAAGCTGTCTTAAAAAATACTTCATTTATGATACTTGATGGTATGCCAAGTTACACACACACACATAATATATATATATTATATATATATATGTACAGACATACCATACGAGTAAGTATATATTGTATAGTGTATATAAAACTATGAAAAGGTTTTGTACTTAGTGTCCAACTTAATTATACATGTTTAATTTACTTAATGTCACAAACTTACAATAAGCACTCTCATCTTATAATGGATCCAGGTCATCACAAGTGATTTTGAGACAATATATAAAGAGCCAAGTTTTGAACAAGAAGCACTGTATGCTCAAATAGAGGATATAACAATGGGAAAATTGCATCGTCAGTCAATAAGGTATGGAATCACTGAGCAAGTTATTATTTCTGTGGTATGTTTATTAACTCAGTGCAATAAACCAGAATAATCATTGATGCACATTAGTAAATTTGACAAGTATAGTAGCAAGCTGAGCACAAGTGTTATAATTTAGATTTTAATTAAGTTATGCTAAAATTGACAAAATGCTGTGTCTCAGGCTCGGTAAAAAGCTAGGTGCTGGTCAGTTTGGAGAAGTCTTTAAAGCAAGTTGGCGGACAAAAGAGGGTGATGTGGCAGTAGCGGTGAAGACACTCAAGGCAGGAGCTGTAGATGATGACAAGATTAAATTTTTGCAAGAAGCAGCAATCATGGGCCAATTCAAGCACCCCAGTGTTGTCACTATGCATGGAATAGTCACTGAAGGGGAACCAGTAAGATATCACTATAATTCTACACATTCTTAACTTTACCTTGGCCATTAAATTATTACTAGATCCTCTTAGTATTGGAGTTACTAGTAAATGGTGATCTGAGAAGTTTCCTACTTAAAGAGAAGTCCGCTGGCTTAACACAGTTAAATGCCAAATGTCTATTGAGTTTTTGTCGTCAAATAGCCATTGGAATGGAGTATTTGTCTTCTAAAGGATTTGTCCACAGAGATCTAGCAGCAAGAAACATACTTATGTCTTCTAATAATAAATGCAAGGTATTGTAATAATAATAATTGTAGCAGCCCATAAAGGTAATGTATTGAGTATTTTAGATTGCAGATTTCGGCATGTCTCGTAATTTAATGTATGACAGTTACTATGTCTCTCACGGCGGAATGATACCTGTCAAGTGGACGGCTCCAGAGGTATATCCAGCTACAATATATTATATTATATATATATATATATATAATACTTATAGCACGAGTCAGAGTACAATATGGGAAAATATTTTACGAGCACGCAAAATATTTTCACGAGCCAAAGGCGAGTGAAAATGTGGCGTGAGAGTAAAATATCATTCCCATATTGTACGACGAGTGTGATAAGTGATTTATTGCTTCTTTGAAATTTTTCTCAACCGGTTACAATACAATTTTCATTGATTTTACTCGCTACGCGCGCGCTACAAGTAGCGTACAATATAAACCGTACAATATGGGAGAATACAGAACGCTCGCGTGATGCGGAAATATTCAAGTAAAAATATCAAAGCTGCAATAAATATATATATATTTATTGCAGCTTTGATATTTTTAATTGAATATTTCCGCATCACGCGAGCGTTCTGTATTCTCCCATATTGTACGGTTTATATTGTACGGTACACTACGCATGCGCGTAGCGAGTAAAATCAATGAAAATTGAATTGTAACCGGTTGAGAAAAAATATCAAGGCAGCAATAAATCACTTATCACACTCGTCGTACAATATGGGAATGATATTTTACTCTCACGCCACATTTTCACTCGCCTTTGGCTCGTGAAAATATTTTGCGTGCTCGTAAAATATTTTCCCATATTGTACTCTGACTCGTGCTATAAGTATTATATATATATTTATTTATTTATTCCACCCTAGATACAATGATATTTTTAATATATATTTATAATATATATATATATATATTTATTTATTTATTCCACCCTAGATACAATGATATTTTTACTCAAGATATTTCATGCTGTTATTTCACGCTATACTGCAAGCTCTTTACCCCTGTAGTTATAGCAACCTTGGCCAAATTTTTCAATTTTCTCTGGTTTTACAGCTACCTTCCTCTGGTATACCCTGCTCTTTACCCTGCTCAACAGGGTTAGAGCAGCTGCTAAAATATCAGCTAGGGGTGTGGGTAGCCCCTACAACCAACTTTAGGCTGTGAGTTACCCTTTCTCTAGTACTAACTACAGTAGTGAAGATATCTAGTGTGGAACCACTTATTACACTTGTCAGAGTGTTATGGCAAGATATTTGACTCTCAGGCTTTATTTTCACTCGCCTCTGGCTGGTGAAAATAAATTAGCCTGCTCGTGAAATATTTCGCCATATCACACTCTGACTCATGTAATAAGTATTATATATAATATTATATATATATAATATATATATATGTAATTTATCTTTATTCTATCCTTACTGAAAGGCTCTCCATTACAAGAAATATTCCAGTGCCAGTGATGTGTGGAGTTATGGAGCTGTCATGTATGAGATATGGAGTGTGGGACACAAACCATTTGAGCAATATACTAATAACCAGGTGGAAACTAATATAATGCTGTTGGGCTTTTTTTTTTTCAAATGCAAACATTTTAATTAAAATAGGTAATCAAAGCTATTGACTCTGGTTATCGTCTTCCTCCTCCTCCAGGATGTCCACGAGAAATTTATGCTCTAATTATAGAGTGCTGGTTAGTTTAATGTGCAGTTAATATAATTAATAATTATATTAATGTTTCTGGTACTTTACAAGTCTACAATACGGCTTAAATATTGTTCATGGAAATTACAATGAATGGTTAAAGTGTTTGTATTATCACTATTTCTGGCCATGCCAACACAATAATGTAAGATTGCTGAAACTCAGTAATGCTGGTGAATTACTAAAATATAAAGCTACTGTTTGCAAACAAATTTACATGTTACACAGCACCTCTGAAATATGACTTAAAATTCATAGAAATATTTTTTGTTGGAATCTATTAACCTATTCACCACCATAAGCATCATGTGGTGTTTTACGGAATAAAGAATCAATCATTTCTGATGAATACTTCAAATAAATTCTAGAATGTATACACTTACGTGCTAAATGTGTTCTAAATACTTGAACTGCAGCACATAGTTTGCTGCAAAAAAAAAGAATGAAGTCCTAAAATTTATTTTGAAATTTAAGTTTAACTACAGGTTGCTGAACATTAATAATAGGTCCTGTACGAGGCATTATCCAACCAAGACTTTGACGTCTTGGCAAAATTAAAAGTGAACAGTGGTGATGATATATCTCTGAGTTTTTGATGGCCATGATCAACAACATGTTATTATCATTTTGACAGCATTTACAAAAATTATAAAAATTTCAGATATACTTTTGAATAGGCTCAAAAACAATCATTTCGGGGTCCTGCTGGGCCGTGGAAGCCTCCTGGCTCCGCTGGCCTGTTGCGATTAATCATCAAAGTTGTCAAGCGAGATACCTGCCCTCCACTATATTGTGTTGTACAGCAATAGATAATTGCTTGATTTAAAGCAGTTCAGCCCCACCCACCCCTCGCCAAATAAACGCACACACACACACACACACACTCTCTTTTGGTTTTCTGTCTCTTTTTTTCAGATTATGATTACCACTCTAGCTGATTAGATTAATATTGTTGTGACAATGTGTTATGCAGGCATCCAGAAACTTCATTGAGACCCTCCTTTAAGGCTCTCAGTTGCAAACTCTCTAGACCAGATAACATACTCCTGCTTTGGTCTGAGAGAGATAAGCTTGTGAATTCAGAAGCAGACAAGTTGGGGGCTCATCTTGAGGCAGCCAAAAATCTCTATGATGACCTGCAGATGATATATAAAGGGAATTTATAACTGGAAGAGTATAACTGAAAATTGTATATTTGTTGTGTGAGTACATAATAGTTTATAACAGTACATATGTGTTTCTTTATGTTAATGCAATAATGTCAATTTTGTAGCTGAATAATTGTAGAATTGTAAAAAGAACATTGATGATTTTTACATAATAGCACTGATAATAAATGTGTTCATGGTTGAATAAATATGTATAGTATACTTTGTTTAAGAATCTGAACAGTAGCCTGAATTTCATACACATTATGTGTTATTTTAAACACTCATCTATAACTAGGTATGAGACGTCATTACTTTTCTATATTATTGTACTTTTCATTAGCCATATTTTTATTAAAAACAATGTTTCAACCATTACTTTATACTAAGGTCATGATCAGTGTGTGGATGATGTTTAGAAAAGCAAAATGGTGTCCTCAAGAAATCTTACTACAGCAAAGCTAGAGCTGCACAAGTATTACCAAAACCATCACATAGCTACAACTATAAGCTAAAGACTATGTGTTAGTCAAGGGCTGTAGACCCAAAAGCAATAAGTCAAAATCTCTGGCCAAAATAGCACCTATTGTATAATGCTTACAGGTAGTCTATTGCATTATTGTATTGTCCCTATCTATTTGATGGTGTTATTCAATAATTACACATTCTATAGAAACAGCATAATATTACAAATTTTATATTCATTGATTTTAATGATTTTTATCCTGTCCCATGATGTTCTGGAGTAGCTTGTCAACGATGATCCATATAAATCATTTTACAGGTTGCATTTGATACGCCATTCTGCTTTTTTTTAGATAGATGGAAGTTTATTTTTAGAAAGGACCAGTATATTTCTCAGTCTTGTTTAGTTTGAATATGGTCAGGATGCTAAGGCAATGCAAAATGCTTTCATATAGATCTCTACATTATGATTAACTCCCAATTTGATGCATATCTTCAGTCATTGCTTTCAACTGTTTAGGGTTTCTATGTAAAAGAATATTGGGATTATCAAACTATTTTAGAATTATATGTGACTCTTATTTGTGTTGTTTAGGTTGCCTGTATGGCATTAGTTAGTGTTTATTGAATTGCCCACATGACAATTTTTATAGTCTTTTTTTAATTATTTTCAATTAGTTTCGGTTGGTTTTAAAATTTGTTTGTAGCTACTTATTTTCAATTCATGAATTAAGTATTCCCTATGGGTATGTATAATTATAAGTATGAAATGAAGTTTATCATCCTTGTAGATCTATTATGTGATGGTTTTATTAGATGATAGAATGATTTTTGTATGTTGTTTGAGATAGCTATAGTGGTGTTTTGTTTTTCTATAAATCTTGTTCAAATATTTTTATTGGCGAGAAAAACTGTGATTTAGAGATACTGAGATACTCAACATACTATAAAAGATGAGAAGAGATTATAGCACCCAAGAGATTTTATGAGATTGCAAAAGACTGCAAAAGACAAGACGAGAAACTTAGCTAAGAACAAGTTCCTTCACTGCTGTTTTTTTTTGTTAGGAGGTAATAGAGACAGCAAAAGAATACTTGAAAGATAACAGTACTGTACTACATCTTAGCCCTTTCCTTCCCGACTTAATTTTACCGCGCGTCGACGACCTCAGGCAACGAAGGTTAATCAAATTAATTACCGTTTTATTTTTATTTCTTCTTTTTTTGGCTCGTCTAAATGCTTACCAACAAAATTTACCTAATAGAGCTTGCTTTGAGCTTTCCAAAGATATAAATAATAAGACTGCTAGGTGATTCTACCGCCCATAATAATGCCATACATTATAGCTACCAAAAAAGTGTTGATAATATTATTTGTATATTATTATACTTGTACATAAAAAAATAAACACTTGACAAAAAAAATATTATTGCAAATATATATCATTACAATGATATAGATCATAAATCTTCTGTTCTTTCATCATAGGTGAGATAAAACTTGGGCACAGGGGTGACTGTCATCTCGGGAATAAAAAGAGCATCACAGCGTCAGACGTCAACTTGGAAAAGATCAACAAGAATTTCCTAGAAGCATATATACATTTTTGATGACAATTACAGAAGCACAACACCATATATATATATATATATAAGGACACTCAAAAAAAATTTTTTGGTAAAGAAAACACCAAATTTTAGTGTAATACACGAAATTATTTACGATCACAATAACAGCGTTGTTTATGCATAAATTTGGAAACATACACATGCTATTACATATACAAATGCATGTCATATGTGAATGTCAAAGTGAAATTCTACTCAAAAGACTATACAGAGACCTAGTACCAACCCACCCTAGGTCGGAAAAGATCACCACGAAGGTTGTAAGAATACGTTCCTAAAACAATACAAACACAGCACAATGTATTTGTTTGCTATTAGTGTATTTTACCACTGTCATGCACACGCGGCCTTCCAAGACATACACATATACAAATGATACTCAATTACCCTGGCTATAACAATATGAAGTACGTCCAACCCCTGTACGTCTACACCTCTACACCAAGTCAAAACAGATCATCAGGGAAACTCCCTTCAGTACACACCCCTAAAACACTCCAACACACAACAAATTTGTTGTTCAGCTGTTGTGAATTGTAAACCTAACCAAATATGTACTACACACATCCTAAAAAGCTAGCATCTCCTCCCACTGCTATAAGTACATAAACAAATTTGAATTTTTTTTGAAAATTTGAATGTGGTCAACAAACCAACAAAAGTAAAAGGTGTATAATTAAAAATCTACTCAAGAATAACAAATATAAAATATCATAGTGAAGCTAATACCTTTCTTTTGCTAGCTACACTAACAAGAAGGCTGTTTTTGTGATAAAAAAATGCCTAAAAAATGCCTAAAATATGAGCTTACCAGGGTCAGAAATGTTTCCGTCTAACTTCGGAGTTAGAGCTGCTGTATTCTGATTCATCGGCACTGAAACTAGGTCAAGGGTAGACCTCATCTCATTCCTTTCCACTTGAAACTGAATTGTCCTACTCAAGCAACTGTAAAACGTCCTCAGCGTTGTAACTCTTTGAAGCCATTTTGAATATGGTGGTGCAAAAACAATTTTTTTCGAAGTTGCGGAGGTCCCACAGCGCTCACACTTTTTTCCTGTAAAGTCACATGCTTCCAATGACGTACTGTATTATGAAATAACAGGCCTAAATATATAGCAATGGCTAATTTACTAGAAAATGCTCGTGTAGCATTGGTTGGGCGAGCGAGCGAAGTTCTGGAATGCGCGCGCGCGTTTAAACGACCACGTATTCAAAACGACCACGTATTCAAAACGACCACGTATTCAAAACGACCACGTATTCAGAATTTCCATAGACTACATCTTAGAGTTGCTCGCTCGCTTCGCTCGCTCGCCAATAAAAATCGGAGAGAAGACAGTTCGTTCAACCGCGGAGTGTTAGACAGTAAACAAACAGTTAGTCAGTAAACAAACAGTTAGTCTGATACACTACCAGGTTCTCACGGGCTCAATGACATTTTTTACAGCTTCTACAATGCTTTTAGAAAAAGCTAAGCCATCTAAAAAGCTTCTGTGACCGAGGTAACTTTTTATATAGAGACCGCGGTAAAAATTTGTGACCGACCTAGGCATAAACACAAAAGTTGTGAAATACTCACGAAGCTACCTGGTCTGTAAACATTTTTCCTAGCTATGCTCTGGGCACATGTATTTCAACCTAATCGTTCAGTGTCTCTAAAAAATCGAAGAAGCCGACCCGGTCTTGGAACGCTTTAAAGCGGCTCCCGGAAGGAAAGGGTTAGCGATAGAACTATCTCTTTCCTGGACGTTGGCGGAAGAGACCACGATACAAGCGGCATGCGCAGAAAGAATGGAATATATAGCAGCACGTTTTCGCGACTGGAACAATAGCGTGAACGAAGTGGTCTGTACGCCGAATTCTGCACTAGAAGATTAGCATGGGCTATCAGAGTCACTGGCTACTAGCTCTCTTACTACTTTATTCATATGGTAAGGGAACTATGGCGGAGTACGTAAGTATATATTTGAATGAAGTTTCTGTGGAATCGAAGTAACGTAACCTTAAATGTCACATTGATGCTGGAAACTGTAATTTGAATAGCTATTGTAATAAAATATCCATCATCTCAGATAGTTTGTTTAAATGGCTTTTTTTTTTTTAATGCCTTTTACTCTGGTAACAGCACACTACATACCAACCCCCATGGAGCCCCTATATATGTTCTGTAGTTATGTTTATAGAATATTTCCTTATAGCATTATAAACAATAAGCAATTGAAGTCACATATATGTGTCTGTCAAATGTTAGAATGCTTATTTACTTTTCAGTAAACATTATTGCATAGTTTACACATCTATGAAGGAACGGAAGCAAGTTGATTAGTATGCAGTGGATAATGGGAGATTATACCTGAAGTGGTGCTAATGAGAGAAATATATTTGATAAAATAATGTAGCCAAATGACTTTATGACCAAATGACGTGGTTAAATATATAAATTCCACACTAGATATCTTCACAATGTTATTTTAGGTAGTGACCACCCCTCCCCCCAGATAACTCACCACATAGTATTATCTCATTGTGCAAGCTCATCATCTAGTAGTTATAGCAATCAGCCTGACTTACTAGTTTTCTGGGTTTTTACAGCTACTTCCTAGCTTACCCAACCAGGTTAGAGCAGCTGCTAAAATATTGGTGGGGGTGTGGGGAGCCCCTAGAGAGTTCTACGCCAACTTTACACCAGGAGTTACCAACCCTGGTACAAACTACTTTAGTCAAGATATCTAGGTGGAATAAACCATTTATTACACTTGTCAGAGTGATATGGCTAGAATTTAACTCTCAGTCTTTATTTTCACTGCCTCTAAAGTAGCCTGCTGAAATATTCCGCCATATCATACTCTGACTCATGCAGTAAGTACTATATATAATATTATGGTAAGTTATATGAATGTGTGGCATAGGGGCTCACTATTATAATGGGTAGCTATGTAATGTGCTGCTACCAGAGTCAGTCCAGCACATTCCTTCTCCATTTCTTGTCATAATCAAACTTTAATGAAAGAGGAGTAAAGTGCTGTGCGTGAATGATGGTAGGTGTATAAAATATTCAGAGCTTAAGTAGGTGCCACTAAAACAATATAGGTACAACACAAGGGCTTAGCTCTCGCCGGCCAAAACTGAAAGGTGACTACAAAAACTGAAAGACCTAAATGCAAATACAGTAAGTTCTCCCTTATCGGGCAGCTACAGAAGTGGCCAAAATAAAATTCCCATAGCCACTTTTTTATAATGACTGAATGGGAACTTTATTTTGGCCCTCCTGTAGTTAAAACCCCCTCCCCCTCTGAAAAGAAGTGATGCATTAAAACAGACAACAATTACATCATTTTTCAAGAGAAAAGAAAACTAAATGAACCATTTAACTGTGTACAATTATTTTTATGGTTTGGTATCTCTGTATTTTATTATGTAATTTGCATGCTTTTATGAATGTTCTAAAATACGGGTAATTCCCAGTTACGGGCACCCCATATTCCCAACGTGCCCGGATAAGGGAGAACTTACTGTACTACAAGTGAGTGATAATTCCTGAAATGTATCTGAAGGCTTAATTATATTATACTAGCTACTGGAAGGATTGACCACCTGTAAAGTGAATCTAATGTTCTATATTTTCCCAAAAAATTGATAGTAATTGTCATAAAGTAAACACAACATGTCAAAAAAAATCAACTTGTGCTGAAATGCAAGCTAGAAGTTATACTTTACTCGGAGCCTATTACATATATTGTATCAGAGTTATAGCTTACTAGAACTAACAGGGCATTCTACAATGTTTATTATACACCACCATCATTGTGATGGATAAGATGACATAATGACCACCATAAACGTCACACATTCTTTCTCTAGTTCTAAGGCTTCATTTTATAGTGCAGAGTACTTGCACAAACAATTCAGTTTAATTTAAGTCTGTCTTCATAAACTATAAATATGTGTAACTGAAGCCTGAAGTAAACTGTTGATAGAATAATACCCTAATAAGGATTTTCAAACATGCTGGCCTATTTCGGAAAGTGGCAGATAATAAACAGATGACTGGCATACATTACATTGTTAAGTAGAGTTTTAATGTGAACAATAATAATTATGTACTAGTAAAATTCTGGTATGAAACTTAGTGGGCAGATTGAAAAACCAGGGGCCACACAATCAATTACAATTATTTTGATCAGCACTAATATGGAAAAAAAAATTGCCACTGCTGTCTTTATATAATATACACTTGTAGTACATTTCAGTGAAGGATCTGTTCCTTGGTTACGTCTTAATGAAAATTCAAGGCTTCAACGTAAATCCAGCACAAGCTGGCTATCAATTTGCAGCAAATTCTTTCGAGAACAACATGCTGACCTCTACTGTAAACTTTTAGGATATGCAAACTTTTCACTGTTTTATGCACAGCGGTCTACTACTAGTCAGTGAGTTTAATTGGATTTTTTAATTTGTGTATAAGGTACTATAGTAGTAAATTGAGTACTTAAGTTAATTAGGAAGTTATCGGTGAGCAACATTGAGCAATATGCCGTAAAGTAATGATAGTCTAATGTATTTGTATAATGTATGTACTTAAAGCAGGGCAGGTCAAGTAGCACTTGTCATAGATCATGTATTGTACTAATCTATAGAAGATGCTACTCTATTCCATTTTTGAAACTTTGTGAATATATACAGTAGTTCCTGACACAACCAATGACAAAATATCCTTAAAACAACTATGAATACTGTGCAAGTTCAAGGAAATGATGACAAAAATCAACAATCACCAGGGCATTCTCATGGCCTCTGATGACCAGTTTGCATTCATATGACTTCTCTACAACATAATGTGCACTCATTAGACTGGCCTAGCAACACTCACACACATACCATTCAACACTTGGGATCTGGCTGATCTTACTGTAGATTGCTTTTTACAGTAGAGCTATTACTTTATTCTACCGATTCCTCAACCATATTATGCATTTTAATACATTTTTGCCTCACTAAACAATTAGTTTTTTAGTTAAACAAACTGAATTAATACAGTAGTTCAATGACATGCATTGCAGAGTAATAACTTGGCTCTAAAGGCACATTGATGTAACACTAACAATAACTCCTGCATATTTAGCCTTTAGACATGATTGCTTATTATCAGTGTTTACGAACTGGCTAGTTTTGCTAATGAAATTGAAAAGGTTTTTATTGTGGTACAAAAATTGCATAAATTGAGTTTGAAATAATAATTATTGTGGTCATGCAAAAAATTGCTTAAATTTAATTGGAAAGAGATTTAAAGTAGCTTGGCACACAAAGCTGATAATTTCCCTATTCATCACCTAGATATTTCACTAGAGGTGTGTTGTTATTAAAGAGACTATTATGACATGATTGTTATGGTTTTCGTTGTTTCCAGGAGAGCTGTGGGGTGTGATGATGACACATGTAACAGTTTTGATCAATGCTCTTCATTCATTCATTTAAACTGTACAATTAAAGGTAAGCTCAAATTTTATTGTATTTCACCTTGGGGAGATTTGTCAGAATGAATAGTTTCTTGATATCTATTTCTGTCCTTGTGTGTTATAAACAAGTTTGATGATCCTATCAGCTAATGAAGCACCAAAGGTGCAGACTCAGTGTTATCATAGCTAGAGCTATTACAAAGACTAAAAGAATAATTTATTTGGAGTAGTATCAACATGAATATGCCAATATGTAGCTCATGCAAGTCAATATGTAAGCTTGAGCAAATTGATATGAAACTTATGCTATGAAATGGTAAACGTTAATGCTGTCTTCATAAGAGAAGCTTAACCTACAAACAACACTCACCTCACCAGAAGTTTCAATAGGAAACTCAGAGCACTAAGGTAAACCACTGAGAATATAGTGTAAGTCAAAACTACTGTGAGCAGCAAAGAAATTGCTTGGTCACGTGAGTATGGCGGACTGATAGGTGACATTACCAACAATCACTTACGATTGTGCAGCCTAAAAGTAACTAGCTTTTTCTGAAGAAAAAAAGGATTTAAAATGTCCAGTGGAACATTTTGAAGCTTATTTCAATCTTTGGGAGGTTCCCATCTTCAAAACTGCTTTTGACTGACTGACCGACCGACCGACCGACTGACCGATTGAACATATCTAAATTGACCTGGGGCAAATCACACTAATAATATTATTGTATTAATGCAAATATTCCAACATTTCTGTCCTTGTCATGATTAATTTGTTTTTTGTTGTTGCTTTTCCTACTTATAGCCTAGTATATATTTATTCTTCTGTAATACATGCATGTGTATACAGATGAACAAGCTAAGTCCTGGATTCAAGCAGATAATGGTACTCTAATGTTGAAGACTTACCGGTATGGATGGCAGCCTGTATGCAGTGAAACTTTTCAAGTAAATATAGGCAATACCTACTGTCAATCTCTAGGATATGCCCGTGCATTGAGATACAATAGGACTTATGGGAATCAGTAAGTAGAGTATTACTTGTATTAAATAATATGAATAGCCTAATATAATAGTTACATCAGATAAATATTTCTTTATCCGAGATGAGATTAAAAAAAAAAGGAAATCAACTAACATTAAAATGTTATTCATTACCCACATTTATACATAATTATATACTCTGTTTACTATCATTATAGGAGTGGTTTAGACTGTGACCACGTCCATGTCTGTAACACGTACTCCAATTGTATGCACAATGTTATTCTACTCTGCAGTAATGAAAGTGAGTTGAATTTTTATGTTTTAAGCATTATTAGTAATTGTTAAATAATGCCACAATTGTCTTAATGTATATTCCTCTACTATTTACAGAATGGTTAAAAAACATGTCCATAAATAAGAGCCAAATAAAATATACATTAATTAAATAGCTGAAATTGTATTCTACTCAGCGATGAGCAGGTCAAATGTAACCTCTCTGGAAAACTGAGTGTACTTATAAATAAATTTTGGGAATAATCTTCCTGAATTCAGTAAATTGTTAAAACCTTTTAATTATTATTATTATTATTAATTTTTTTTTTTTTGCAGCATTTATTGGTCAATATCGGCTGGTTAATAATAACATGACGTCCTCAAATAGTGGGCTTCTAGAACTATTTAATGAATATTGGGTTCCCACAAGAGGCATTGGAGGATATGATTGGATGCCTTTCTGTATTGCTACATTCAACATCTCAATAGCTGATTTCTTTTGTAGAAGACTCAATTACTCATATGCGGACACATATAATACTGTTACTGCTCTAGGGTAAGTTTATAGCTGACTGTTTTATTGCCCCAGTACAAAGTTATACCTTTCATATTAAAAATTACAGATTAAAAAAAAAATGCTCTCAAATTCCTGCCCACCACTAGAATGCATAAAATGTTTCAGTTGATTTCACAGATCTGCTACGTAGTAATAGCTATACACAAAATCAAATGAAAATGCTGTATATTTAATTTATTGTTGTGAACCTATTCCCAACTAGTGGTGGATCCAGTAAGGTTCGACTTGGTTCATCTGAACCTCTTTTACACTGCCACAACCCTGAGGTGATATGTGAGTCTATAAATAATTTTTAGTTTGCTACACCGATGTTTTATACCTGCAGATTTCCTCAGTTACCATTTGTAATTTTTGATTTCGCAAGCATTATTACCAGCCAGTACGCAGAATAGCTCGAGCCTTACTTATTAGAATATCAATGCAGTTGCAAATGCATTGTTTAAGGTTTTTTAAGTGGTGGAAGCAATGAACCACAGAAAATAGGATTGTTTTTGTCCTTCTACAACCCACTATGGTTTTTTTATCTGTAGTTTAGAAGGAACAAATATAGCTTGAACATGATATAAGGGATTAATAATAACTTGGGCCTGCTTCTATTGCACTTGCTCTCAGTTCAGTTGCTGGACCACCATCATCATTGCCACAGGATAACTACACAACCACTTCTCTTTTTACTTTCTATATCATTCTACGTGATTGGTAGTGCTTTTAAATAGCCCCAGAGCCCTGGTCCATCCTCAGAGTCTGGATCATTCTCTGTGACTGAACTGTTTTGATTCAAGGTAGCCAGCTGATAAACATAGAATTCACTGTGATTTCTTTGTCATTTAAATTCTTAGTCCATTGATATTCAGTAAGTTTTTAATTTTGACTCAATATTTTTGTTACAAACGAAAATAATTAATAATGTTAAAATTTTGCTTTAAACTTCTCAAATGATTAGGTGGGCATAGTAATCGCTTTAATATAAAAACAAATCATTTGAAGTCTATAAATTTCCCACTGCCAACTATCTTGAAAGTTTTGAGACAGTCATAAATTTATGACTTAGCCACTGTCCCGCAACGGAATTGTTACTCTTTCTATGCTTGTCCTGGAAATTAATGAACTTCATTTCAGTTTACTGTGCATGATCTACAGAGACATTACTAGGCTAATCCACCAATACTTGTTACAGGTGTGTACCTAGGAAATGCCCTTACTTCCTAAAACCCGGTGAGAGCCTCATTGAAGTTACAAATTCAATCAGAAGTAATAAAGTCACAGAAAAATTCAATCACTACCTATTGTCACTGGTTTGTTACATTACATTATTGAATGGCTTCTCGATTGTAGTCATGAAGTTCAGCTTGCGCAGTAACTATTGAATACTTTAGCTCAGACTTGGATAAAATAAACTATCATGATGTCAGTGATTTATGTAATCAGAGTAGGTTTGGGGGTGTGGTTTAGCATCCCTGAAGTACAGTTTGAAAACTTTGCAACTATGTGATCACTTCTTTCATATGATGTATGGAACTAAGTGTATAGTTATACCATTTTTTAGATGTAAGCAGTTAAATATATTGTAATGATACACATAGTTTACTTGATATAGGTTTCCTGAAAGTTCATCAATAGTTTCAGCTCAGGTGAAACGCTATCAACACAATCTTGTTAGATATACAACTGATCCACCACAATGTGATCATTCCATGAATGTGGGCCTCGTCTGCTCCAATGGGAACAGTAAGTGGGTACTGTTGCAACTTAAAGTTTGTGTTTAGTTTAGCATTATACCGAAAGTTATTCTGATAGCTAAGGGTTATGAAACTATGAGCTGTCATGTCCATTAAATCATCATTGTATCAATCGGTCATTATTACAAGCCATTAATGCAGTCATCACATTATGAATTATTGAATAAGCTAGCTTGCTAATTATTGAGCAGTAAACATGCTAAGGCAGTAATGTAAGGCCTAAGGGTGTTGGGTTTATTATTTTCAAATTTGAATCATGGATGTTTAGGAGTAACTCGCTGTTATATTAAAATAACATTTGTGTAGTTTTAGTTCTAGGCTCAAACGGGCTTTTTTTTTTCAATATGATACTGCATGAAAATATTTATTCAAATTGAAAAACAAAAACAAAAGAAAGTTTTGTTTTTATTATGTATACCTTTCCCTTGTATTTATTACAGGCAGCAGTATAAGATTGATTTCTAGTGCCGGTATTGTGAATGTGTCCTCGGGGTATCTTCAGATTAATTTGGACAATGAGTGGCGGACAGTGTGCTTCAATGCCAGAAAATCTAATATAGCACCTGTAGTATGCAGACAGCTGGAATATTCCGGAAAACATGACATAAAAATCGACATTGAAGAAAAGTAAGATATAATACGTAACAATAATATTATGACTCTGCAAATATTTATTTATTTATTGTTTTGACATTATCCTGATTTTAGAAATTCTAGCATATTCAATTATTCAGTGTGGGTGGAGTCTCTATCATGTGATGATAACAGTGCTGATGTGCATGAATGCTCTGAGATAAGAAGTATTTCAGGAGAATGTCAACATAAAAATCTCATTGTCTGTCGGAGTGAGTGCTGCATATAGCTAGACCTTCAGCATAATAATGGCAGACAAAACCGAATAGAATATCTCCATTAAAGCAATTAAAATGCTTCATTATCTGAAAAATTAACTTACCATTGAAAGGAAAATTATAACTTACTTTTCACCTAACTTGTAACTGTCTGTTTGCTTACTTTTGATGTACACTAGCTAACATCCATATGGTTAAACTGAAGTATAAAGGTCAATTACTGTGTATTAATTAATAAAGTAGATAATAAATGTCTCATGTTTTTATATGCTATTAGATGAGATCAAAGTGGAACGGTCTAACTCATATACTAGAGAAATAATTGGAGCAACTGTCATAACTATTCTATTGTTTGCAACAATACTTGGCATCATATTGGTGATTGTCTTGAAGATGAAAGCAAAAGGATTAGTTAAAACGAATAATTATGAACTAAATAATGGACTAAATAATACTTCTTATGAAGGTAATTTCACATTTACTTTAATATGAGGAAATAATAATTAAGTGCATAATTGGATTCATTGTTTAATTTTGGTCATGCAATATTATATACTGAAAATTAAATAAGCATTTTAACATATTATGTGACTTCAATTGTTTTGTATTTATCATGGCTATAAGGAAATACTCTATAAACTTACAGCTATAGTGTATCCTGATTACTCAGAAGTAGGGCCAAAACTTCCTGGAGAAACTGAAGTCCAAAATGTAAATTACTCTCTGATCAAAATAATAATCGATATGTAATTTAATTCTACATGACAAAATTTTAGGAAATGAACAAGAATGCATATGCTGTATTGGGAGCAAGTTCAGAATACAACTACTGCTATGAGCAGGTACACAGGGTGTGATGCTTTAGACAAGTCCGCTGGTTTATCGAACATGCAAGCATGGAGATTAAAACTGGCTCTTTGATGAGTTCTGTAGAGACTTATTAATAGAGCAGCTGCCTGGAGTTACACTCGTTATTATGTTGAGGCATTATAGGAGCAGTTTGACGGGATGAAGTTGTGATAGTTGCCCATAACAATTGGGATATCGCACCTACTGGGCACACTAACTAATTAATCACAAGTTCTGCACTTGATTTATACAGGCTGTAGTATTGTTATATATAATTTTGCTCATGCAACTTCTCCCCTAACTCCTAAATATTAAATGTCCAATTGCTAGCCATTATGCCAAGTGATTGATTTGCATCCTATTGAAATAAAGTTCAAATTAGAAAAGAAAAAATAGCTGAGAGAAAACCTGAAATTACTGAAATAATTGCTGTGCTGACTTGCCTATTAAGTACAAATTAGCAACTGATATTATGATTCATTATACTCAAATAGGATGACGAGTACAGGACTCCAGGATTCAGCGAAGAGTCGTTATATCAACAACTTCAAGATTGCAGTTGTACTACTAGTCTGCATCCACAATCAATTAAGTATGGGAAGATGTACACTTTGTCTAGTTAGACTATAGCTTAACATATCAAGTACACAATTTTAAATACGAGCTTAGAAAGAAAAGCTGAACTTGAATATGTATAATTCATTGTGTTGTTCATCAACAGAAACCTCAATCGATCATGTGATATGCTTATAGCAATTTCATTGGCCATGCAGGAATGTATATAAGTTTGCCACTAGACTCTTTCCCCACATGGCAGTTTGGTAAAGAATCTGGCTATGCCAGCCTAGGGCATCATCTGCCATATGACTGTTACATTTTGGTGCATTTTGGCGCAGATACATAGTTGTGCCAAAAACTGTTAATTATTATAATACGCATGATCTGAACATGATTTTGGGTGTGGCCACAAGATTAATTCTTCTTTTTTTATTCTGCATATATCCAAGCCAAATTTGATAGACACAGCACTAAAAATGTAGTTAATATAATATATACATTTATTCTCCAGCATACAAAAATAGATCACAACAAATATGTTATATAAACTCATGATTACTTATGCAGTATGGTGATATATATAATAAATAGCTAGTATTGTATCTTTTGATATAAATTGGGATGCATTGATGTAATACACTATTGTTCTTTAGACTTGGTGTAAAACTCGGCTCTGGTCAGTTTGGTGATGTGTTCAAAGGAGTATGGAAAAGTGCCAATGGAGAAGTGGAAGTTGCTGTGAAGACTCTTAAAGACGGCAGTGCTGCTGAGGATAGAATTAAGTTTCTGCAGGAGGCAGCCATCATGAGTCAGTTTAAACATCCCAGTATTGTCACTATCTTTGGATTGGTTAGAAATGGAGAATCAGTAAGTCTAAATGATTTTATATTAGATTACATCAATTCAAACATTAAATTATTTGCTAGATCCTTTTAGTGTTGGAGTTATTAGATCACGGTGATTTAAGGAGCCATCTCCTCGATGAAAGCTCAATGGATTACATTTCATTGACTGACCACATATTATTAAGCTATTGCCGCCACATAGCAAATGGAATGCAGTACTTGTCTGTGAAGGGCTTCGTTCACAGAGACCTTGCAGCGAGAAATGTTTTGATGGGACCCGGTGGAAAATGCAAAGTAAACACTCACATTTAAATAATTAGTTTTTGCATTTAAAACATTTAAATCATACTCTAATTAGATTGCAGATTTTGGAATGTCTCGTAATTTGATGTATGAGAATTATTATGTCTCCCACGGTGGAATGATACCTGTCAAGTGGACAGCTCCTGAGGTAAACTTTTGTCTTTCAGTTGTCTTGCTATCATGTTAATTATAAATGTCACAATTTATTCAATTGAATTCTTTTAAAGATGAGCTTTAGTGCAATGTCCAACTAATGTCACTTTCTTTATCAATAGGTATTGTGTTCTTGTAATCTAGCAACGTTCAACATTTCTCACCTCGCCAAAGCATGCCTACCATTATCTTGTTGTTAACCCGCAGCAAGCATGCTTGAGAGAGTTATAGTAGTCTCTTTGTCATTCATTCATTCACTCTTTCAACAGCAGATCTCGAAGATGGCAGACTTATATGCCTTGAGAGAAAGGGAACTTCGACTAGATAACGATTTAAGCCCCTTTAATTTGCCACTTTTTATTTCAGCTTAATTTTTCAGAAAAACGAGAGAAAAGCAGACACATTACGGTAGGTGCTGCTATATGACCATGCCCATTAATTCCTTTACCTGCCATTTTGAATAACCCGCACTCATGTGAGCATACAGATTTTAGTGCATCAGGTTCAAATTTGTTAGTGTGTGCATTCTGTACTTCCAATAAGTCCTAATATTTTTTTTGTCTGGTGTTGGGAAGTCTCTGTTGCTGGAGATGTGTTTCTATCATCAACTGTATGTATGCCTTCTCTCCAAAAAAATTGCCCTAATTGATCGTGTAACGTGCACGTCAGAAAGTCCAAACTTTCCTTGTTTTTCTACCAAGCCAAGGTTAATATTAAAGCCAATAAATTAAAACCATATGGCTGAGTGTCAAGCACGTAAAATAAAGTGTGGATCGGCCCCAGGACCGTAGAATGGCTGATTCTCAACATCATGCCCATAAAAATGCCTATGAAACTCCTGAAAAATTCTAAGGATGTAAGCAGGCCAGAGTTAAATGCCATGGTTAAAATTTATATTCATAAATAGAACAAAATCTATTATTGTTTATAAGCTGAAAAATCAAGAACTTTTTTTAACAGTAGTAAATTCTTTTGCAATTTATTGCATTTTTAACTAATGTTGAGGATTTGCACTCTTAGTGCTCTAGTTTACATGTTTAAAAATCACCACAGAGAGTTCACCCTCATAGACCCCCTGAGAATAACTTCAACAAGAAGTCTAAATGTTATGTTATGTTTTAATTTTAAGCATATATTGGCAGTTAAAACATAAACCGCTAGGCAGACGCGTGTCTCTGGCAACAAGTGAACCAAATGCTATTAGCTACCACTTCCAGAAGCTGTCTGTGGCAGTTTGGCGAGGGAACACCGCAGCCACTTTGGGTTGTGCCAACCCACCCATTGACCATAATTTAAAATTGTTATTATCATAATCTTTATTATTGTTATTACTATTATTATTATTATTATTATTATTATTATATTATTATTATTGGCGAGCAAGTAAAGTGAGGGAGACACTTGCAGGGATTACATAATCGAGATTTCGAGGTGCTAATGTTTTTATTATTTTTATTGTTTTGCTTATTTATATGGTACATGCGACCCCTTTTTCGCCAGCGCTACTGATTACATAAGTCAGTAAAGCATGTTGATAAAATAACAAAGTAATAAACTTATCAACCATATGAGTTGCTTGCCTTGAAAAGCAAGCTACATGTAGTTTTGGAGCAGATCTATGTGCCTGAACTTTTGTAAAAGCATAGTGGACCTAACAGCACTATTTTCTTTTTGTCGTCATTGAATGGGAGGTCATATTAAAACATTTCAATTTCAACGACAGTATAAATTACGCCAAGAGCTATAGGTCATACTTAGTTATCACTGTAAAAGATGCTAGCTTGCTCGCCATTTGTGCTGAAGCACATACCACTTAGTATCTCAGTCAAACTATATTCTTGCCATCACAAATTTCTCTTGTTATCCATTGTGTGTACATTGGTCAACAGCTATATTATTTTATCATTTCTACAGGTAATTTAATTTCATTTAAACGTTTCCAAAGTAGAAGTAGCTAGAATACAAATGGCATCATCTAGAATGTCTAAATAGTAAGGCATTGATAGAGTGTATGAAATGTGTCTTAAGCCAAAGTTTGGGTAATTCTTGAATTCATTCCACCTCATAAGAGATACTGTTATATATATCCTGAAGGGTAACTTGCATGCAGTATAGATTACTGAAGCTAAGTATGTAAGCTAATTTGGGTATTTAGAATTAATTAAGTCTCAAGGCGGTACTGTATCAATTATGTCACTGTATAATGCATTCTGGGTCCTTGTAGGCTCTACATTATAAAAAGTATACTTCAGCCAGTGATGTGTGGAGTTACGGAGCTGTCATGTATGAAATATGGAGTTTGGGACACAAGCCATTTGAGATGCTTTCAATCAGAGAGGTAAGACTTTGGTGATTAGCTAAGAAGAATACCAAGTGTAGGAATTAGAAGCCAAGATATAAATTCTTTAAATGTTCTTGTTTTGATAGGTTATGAAAGCCATTGATTCTGGATATCGCCTGGCTCCTCCTCCTGGATGCCCTCGGGAAATATACTCCCTCATGATTGAATGTTGGTTAGTTACTTATCTATATCTGATCTAATTAATGTACACTTAATTAAGGAACAAATGTATGAGACTATTTGACAATAATTATCATGGAATGGCTATATCATAAAACCTTCAATAGTACTCATTAAAGTATAACTTTAATAGAATTGGTTAAACTATAGCTAAAATGAATAGAACTTGAACAATTAAAATTAAATTCTGCATAAACGATAAGTTAGAGAATTTTTTTTTAATTGTTCAAGTTCATTATTTGTAGCATTCAGCATTAAATGACAGATATATTAGGGTATTTTTTTTATCATGGGTGACCTGCACCAAGATATAAACTATATTATAGCATTGATATTACAAATTATAAATAGGAATCCAGAACCTGCAAGTAGGCCATCTTTTATGGCAGTTTCATGCAAGCTCTCACAGCCAGACTCTATACTGCTGCAATGGATAGAGAAGGATGTACTCGTGCACAAGGAAGCAGCTGTACTGGGAGCAGATCTTGAAGTCACAGTGGATCTATATAAAGATTTACAGAATATATACAAGACACTTAGTAAATCTTGAGTTTTTTATCTGACATTTTTGTCAAGTTCGAATTGAAACTTTGACTGTCATTGTGAACTTAAAAAATGTTTATTGTTTTTTAATAGCCAGGACGTTTATATAATTTCTCCATTATCATTATATATGTGTTTGTGTGTCTAAATAACTGCACACTCTCACTCACACACACACACCTTTAAATCTTTAAAGGTTTAAAGGTGTGTGTGTCTAAATGACAGCACACACACACACATAGAAATGGAAGTCCCGTAATTTTTCACCCTTTTAACTGCACCCATAAAAAAATTCAAAACGGTAAACAATTCAATTTCTAGGGTGATACGGGTACTGATCGATAAACAGAGTATTCTTTTTAGTGAAATTTGGGACGGGGTCGACCGAGCTTGTCCAAAAGTTACTGGTATCAGAATGGCAGATGCTTGATACTACAGAAGTTACCATTAATAAGGTAAGAGAGTGATTTTGTATTTGTTTGCTGATATTATAGTGTTTGCATGAACTAAGCTAAAACATAGTAACAATACTGTAGTTTTATGTTACCTAACTATCAGGCTCGCTCGATATTTGTGCTCAAGCACACCACTAGTTTATATATATGTTTGGACGTATGTAAGGCATTTTTGTACTTTGACCCTCACATTTTTGTGTTAGTTTGGTGCTCAGCTACGATAAAAAAAACAACAAAAAAACCAGTGTTATTATTTAATTTTAGCCAACAAATATGGAATTACTACTTACCTCAATTTCCTGAGTATTGATAACTTCTGTAATATCAAATTTAAGTTACTTTGACTATGTGAATTACCTCACATTCTTGACAACAAGCTCTCAGCTACAAAATCAAAAGACAATCAATGTTAGCACACAAATACAAAATTAATTTCTTACCTCATTTTCTTGAGCAGTATCAAATTTAAGCCATTCTGACTATTTGAATTTACCAGTCACCTTTGACAACAAGCTCTTAGCTACAAAAAAGAAAGGCCAGAGTTATTATCGCATATATAGCTAACATAATATGGAATTACATACTTACCTCAGCTTCACTGGAGTAGTAGTAACTTCCTTAGCATTAACATTACGGCATTCTGACTACCAATGGCTCTTGACAACAAACAAGCGGCACTCCGTATCCCCCTAAAACGGCGAAGTTTTGAAATTACGTTTGGAAAATGGTCTTCAATGCCATAGTAACCGGTCTCAGCAACTTTTGAGTCTTGAAAAACAAGGGTTATCGCCGGAATTTTCTCATACTTCGGAGCTTAAGTTTAAAGTAAGGCTTGTTTAATGCTGTAGTTTCAGAGTAAACTGGGGTCAAGCCTTAAAAGCCGAGTTTTGAGGAGAAAAAAGTTCCTGCGTGCGCGTTTAAGGGGCATATGTACCATCCATACACACATATATACATACTAGTGGTGTGCTTGAGCACAAATGGCGAGCGAGCCTGATAGTTAGGTAACATAAAACTAAGTTTTGTTACTATGTTTTAGATTAGTTCATGCAAACACTATAATAGCAGTTATGACCTTTTATTTCAGCAAAAAAATACAACATCACTCTCTTATTACCTGATTAATGGTAACTTTTGTAGTATCAAGCATCTGCCATTCTGATAATCTCAATTACCAGTAACTCTTGAACAAGCTCTCAGCTAGTTGGGCGGAGCCCGACCTCTGCTGAAGGGAGAGGTCGGGTAACAAGCCTATACCCGGGTTTGTTCCTGCTGAGTCAGCTAATCATGACGTCATGAACCGATTGTGTGGGATTTACGATTTGTGGCCATTCTTTTCACCCACGCACATTTCTTGCTCCTTGTGCGTGTACGTATATTTCTGCGTAGGCGTATTCCTGTCCGCCCACCCATTCCCTTAGCATTTAACCACACTGCAATCTGATTGGACTGCAACGTACGTTGCAGCAGGGAACAACCCGGGTATAGGCTTGTTACCCGACCTCTCCCTTCAGCTGAGGTCGGGCTCCGCCCAACTAGCTCTCAGCTACGATAAAAAAAATAAACCAGTGTTATTATTTGTAATTTTAGCCAACAAATATGGAATTACTACTTACCTCAATTTCGTGAATATTGATAACATCTGAATTTAAGTTACTTTAACTATCTGAATTACCTCGAATTCTTGACAACAAGCTCTCAGCTACAAAAATAAAAGACAATCAATTTTAGCATACAAATACAAAATTACTTTCTTACCTCATTTTCTTGAGCAGTGGTAATTTTTGTAGTACCAAATTTGAGTCATTCTGACTATTTGAATTTACCAGTCACTGTTGTCAACAAGCTCTTAGCTACAAACAAGAAAGGCCAGAATTATTTGTGCATATTCAGCTAACAAATATGGAATTACGTACTTACCTCAGCTTCCCTCGAGTAGTAGTAGCTTCCTTAGCATTAATACTACGGCATTCTGACTACCAACGGCTCTTGACAACCAACAACCGGCACTCCGTATCCCCATAAAACGGCGAAGTTTTGAAATTAAGTCTGGAAAAGGGTCTTCAATGCCATAGTAACCTGTCGAATCAACTTTTTGTGTCTTGAAAACAAGCGTTTTAGCAGGAATTGAAAGAAATAATTCTCAAGAATGAGAGACATTGCAGCGGACTGAAGTGGGCTAAAATAGACTTATGGGAATACATAGAGCTGCAGTTTAGACGTGAAAGTTCAGCCGGGTTGGCAAACCTACTTCCTTTCAATTGGCTATAATTCGCAGTTAATTTAAATGTACGGAAGTGATCGTAGTCGCGCCACATTTCTTGAATCGATAAACCAGCGCTAAGATTAGTTAGACGTGATGTTGTTCCCAGTTTCTTACGCTTGACCAATAGTATGGATTATCTGTCTCACTTGCTGCCAGCTCTCTTATTACTAAATTCAGTTGGTGAGTTTGTTATGGCGGGTTGTCAGTACAATGAGGACGGTGAAAGCTAGCTTATAGCTTGAAGGTAATTTCAAACATTTTCTGTGGAGTTGAATTAACAGTCTTAATTTCCAGATCACCCTGATGCTGGAAGTTTTGATTTCTGAATTCTGAATGCTTTAGTATATCTTAAAACTTACAATCTATAACTAAAAGTGAAATATTTTCAGAGCTCAATTCACAAGTTGGCTATGGGAAAACTATTTACTGAGCATATTTAGTAACTTTGCACAATGATATCGAGAAATTCCTTTTGAAGTGAAACATACAACTGACGACAAGTTAAGTCTAATACTTTATGAAATAAATTATCATTCCTTGAGTGCCACTAACAATTTTGTACATAAATTATAGACCGTATACTATATAATCTATACTTAGATGATAAATAATATACGATTTTTACAAAAGCAAATATTAGCTCATATATTACAGTGCAGCAGACACATCTGTTCTGATTTAGCTATTAAATAGCTAAAATTGATATTATTTCATCTTACTAGACAAGCATACTCAGGAGCTTAGGCAGGATTTTTCAGAGGGGGGCTCAGAATTAACCTAAAGTCTAGCCACACCCATTCCATAAAAGCCACACATGAATAATTTAGTTTAATTTAGTTAATTTTGGCATAAAATAGATTTTTGGTGAAACCAACCAGCTCAACACTTTTCTCAAGGACTCCATGATGGAGTGATAAAACTGAATGAACTAATGAAATGACAAATGAATTGAATTGAGAAAAAAAATATTTAAAAAATAAATAAATAAATTTACACTTTCTATTTTACGTGGACATGCTTGTTTAGATATAGTTTACAAATGCTATCAATGACTACTTCCATTTTGTAACTGATATTGATCAGAGCTAGTGCAGAGAACCTTTCTTCAGTTTGTGTAGCTATAAATAGTTGTGAAGCCTGCGAAGAGATGATCCTGAGCGTTCACAATAACATGAACTTAAGGGAAGAGTGGCAAATAGTTTCAACAATGTGAAAGTGTTAGGCAGAGCATTTGCATCACATTCTTTCAATACTGACAACTTTAGAATGCATCCAGCCAAAGCCAGAAGTCAGTCCTCTATAATTTTTTTGTGCTCCCTGCGAGTTTAATGGGCATATACTATTGTGTAAATTACTATAATTTTGAGGGAAACAATATGCACAACTAACTGAGCATTATATTCAATTTTTAGAAAGATTGATGCATGAATATCATTAATTTGAAAGGGGGTGGGAACCCCCTAAACCCCCCCCCCCCCTGCCTACGCCCCTGCATACCAGCTGACAAATTGAATGACAATAGTAAGCAACTCGAGCAAAAGCAATAAATATATATCATCTACGATCAAACTTCTTCTATAAAACTCTTAGTATCGCTTATTTAATTGAAGCATACAGTAGCTCATTTGAAAGAGCAATCTTGGGATGTGTTTTGGTATATTCATATTCGATACGATCAATTGTTTATTTTTTAACACTCTACCAGACAAACAATTCTGGGCTTAACCAGCTGGTTAACTTGCACTTTTAGTTTTAAAAAACACAGTTGGATAATTTAAAAGTAGCTACTTTAATCTTGATGATCATATCCTATTTAGGAGAAGGATCTCTCACTTGGTTACGTCTTCATGAAAATTCAAGACTTCAACGATACAAAACCAATTCGGCCTGGATATCATTTTGCAGTGAATCATTCAGAGAACAACATGCTGATCTCTACTGTAAACTTTTAGGATACAAGAATTTTTCTAGTTTTAACATAGAACAGTCAATCAGCCAGTGAGTTTAGTCAACATTTTGTGTTAATAAGGGCAGCTGCATGAGTTATATGTTTTATCTGGGTGCATTTATCAGCACTTGGCTAGTAAATTCTAGCTTGGCACACAAAATGGGTAGGTTCTAATGTTTATATGTGTGTGCATGTGCATGTATCTGAAATTTCACTAATATTTTGGTTTATTTTTTTCAGAGTAGCTGTTGGGTGTGACATTGATTCTTGTAATATGCTAAGAAGATGCTCAAAATTAGTAAACTTATACTGTACCATTAAAGGTGAGCTCTAATAAATAATCTGTTAAGTGATTTCTACATGCATATATGAGCTTTTCAGTCAGTAACGATGATCTGTGTAGTTAACAATAATCCATTAGCTGGTAAAGTATCATCAGTATGTCTGTATCTGTCTGTCTGTCTGTCTGTCTGTCTGTCTGTCTGTCTGTCTGTCTGTCTGTCTGTCTGTCTGTCTGTCTGTCTGTCTAGCCAAATACTGGTATAAAAAGTCAAATTCACACATAGTTTTGTGAGTAAATTCAAGTTTGGCAGGTAGCACTGATGTTTATTCAAAAAGCAACCTTTACATAATAAGTTAGATTCATGCAACTCCAGTTTTGTAAACAATTTTTGGTCAATTTTTTCATATGCAGTAACATTACAACCTTTTACTTTCCACTGCCATGCTTATTATGTGAATAGCCACATTTCTTAAATGAATTTACAGATGAAAAAGCTCAGTCTTGGATTCAAGCAGGTAATGGTCCTCTAAAGTTGAAGACTTATCGATATGGATGGCAACGAGTGTGCGGTGAATCTTTCCTTCTAAAAATTGGAAATACCTACTGTCAGTTGCTAGGATATGCACGGGCAATGAGATTTTTTGGGACAAATGGAAATCAGTGAGTGGCTTTTTGGTTTGATTGCCTTTTTTAATAGGAATAATCAACATAAATGCTTTTCATAAAAGAATTTTTTATTCACAGCCTAGATAGAAAAATAATATTTTAATTAATTTATTATGTAGTATTACTGGTACATTGTATTTTATTTTTTTAATTCCACATTGTAGGAGTGGTTTGCAATGTGACCGCGGCCACGTATGCAACAAGTTCTCTAGTTGCAGGCACAATGTTATTCTACTCTGCAGTAAGGAACGTAAGTTTTAAATTTTATTTTGGTGACTTTATAAAACTAATGGCCAACTTTTTACTGAGTAATCACATTTAAAACAAAGTGATTTGACCTAGATAACTGCTCAGTGAAGATCAAAGTAGCTAAGTATGTTTCACAGTATTGTGCTTTATTAATGACTTTTTAACTCCTTGATCTGTCTGTGTTTTCTTGTCAAAAACAGACTTGAAAGTGACAGACATAAAAGGAAAGATGACATCACACTTTGTAGCTACTCACCATTTAATTTCCTTTATCTAGGAATACGATAAACTGAACATGCTTGAAAACTTAATTAAATCGTGTGTCTTTAAATGGTGGGTTTCCAATGGTGTGTAAGACATCTAGCTATCAGAACACATAAGATCACATCATGAAGTATCTCTAATGAACTGTTTAATTGTGTAACAAATTTCAGATTCCTTTTATTCAAGATATTTGCATGTGTATGTGTAATATATATAGTACTTATCACATGAGTCAAAGTGTGATAATGCAAAATATTTCATGATCAAGCTAATTTATTTTTAAGAGCCAGAGTTAAGTGAAAATAAAGCCTGAGAGTGAAATATCTAGCCATATCACTCTGCTGAGTGTAATAAGTGGTTTATTCCATGCTAGATATCTTCACTGAAGTAGTTCTTTTGGTAAAGTTGGCGGTAAAACTCTCTAGGGCTCCCCACACTCCCAACTGATATTTTAGCAGCTGTTCTAACCTGGTTGAGTGGGCCTCACTAGAGGAAGGTAGCTGTAAAAACCCAGAAAAATGGTAAGCCAGACCTTGGTTGCTATAACTACTACTGTAATGAGCTTGCACCATAGGTCCAGTGAACTAGTGTGTGAAAGTGTTGTGCATTACAGATACTGTTTAGCTAAAGAATAGCACAGAGGAAATGTTTAACTAACAAATAAATATATTAGCTGCCTTACACATCGTTTGGGCTACTACAGTAGTATGCATAATAGGGTTAGGCTCAAACCTGTTGGTAATTTCTTAGAAATGCCTTCTTTTCGTTTTGTGTTTTGTTTTGTAAGTCAAACAGTTGCGGCGAGGGGTCACTGTGACATTGAAACACCTTTACCATATATATGTAATTCACTGGGGTTTTTTAGTAGCTGGAGTATTTAGAAGTTAAAATCAATTATACAGCATCACTTAGTTTTATGTAACCTAACCTGGGAGGCTCGCTCACCATTGATGCTCGAGCACGCCACTAGTATACCTGTAGTGATGCTCAACAAAAGTATCATCTCTCTTCAATCCATCAGTAGTGCTGTTAAGTTGTTACAATAAATACAACTTAATTTTTTTAGGCTATTTGAAGTGTTCTAGTATGTAAATTAAGTTTGTAAATAATTTAATTTTTGCAGCATTTTTTCCTGATTATCGCCTGGTAGCAAATAACATGACATCTACAAATAGTGGACTCCTGGAATTTTTTGACATTTACTGGAATTACACTAGAGGAATTGCAGGATATGGTTGGATGCCTCACTGTATTGATACATTCACTATCTCAATAGCTGATTTCTACTGCAGAAAGCTCAATTACTCCCATGCTGACAGATATGGCACTGTTTCTGCTCTAGGGTAAGTTTAGTATTATAGTCCGCAGTACAAAAATATGCATTCTACCATCTATCGAAGCTGCCCAGTTACTTCTCACCACTTATAGTGTACCCATCAATGAAAAAATTGTCATGTCAAAAGTACTGGGGTGTTGGAATGGGTGTGGCCATGGCCACACCAATATTCTGACAAAAAGGGGCATGTCTATTAAATTTTCAACTCTTTACTGGATCTCGTAGTCGCTGTTGTACTTGGGCGGTCAAAATCAAGCAGTCAAAATTGAGCGGTTGAAATTACTTACGCTGGGATTAAAGAGCTAATATTAAGTCATTTGGAAGATTTTTAGGAACTCCAAACCAGCCTGGTTTTTTGTTTTCTATTCCAAAGTGATCATTTGGAAAAACAAGCATTGTTGCTTTGTAAAATGGCCATTTTTGCACTACTAGGAGTCTGCCTATTTAGTTCTTCAACACATTACTTGAAAATATTTGAAGAAAATAAAGCTATGACTGCCACAAAAGGCAGGCATTGTAAGTTCTAATTATGGTGGATTCAGTTGTTGTAAGTTTTTTTTTGTCATTGTGTTATTTGCTTTATTTGTTCAAGTAGCTATTTTAGCTATACTATGTAATTATACACTCCACATAATATAAATTATATTTTAACAAATTATTTACTTGACATGAACCTACTGATTGTTTATAAAAATCACATTTGCTTTTTAATATAATTTAAAAAAAGGCTTTTACTGAATTGTTCGGTGTGATCACAGTACCATTTGAAATTATTGGATACAATAAATATTTGTTTCGTTTGATAAAAAAACTTCTATATTATCTTTTCTATTTTAATCAGACTCATCACTTTAATATATAAGTGGGTGCGGTGATAATGGCCTTACCAATTCGATCTGGCTTCCTACACCTCTGAAGTATATATAGACAGGAACTAAACATATGCAACTAACTATACTATCTCTAAAGATATAATCTGTAATGTGTAGGTTTCCTGAGAGTTCTAGTCCAGTTTCAGCTCAAGTGACTCAATATCACCGAGAGTTCATTAAATATATGGATAAGCCACAATGCAATCATTCTATGAGTGTAGGGCTTGTCTGCTCAAACGACAGTAAGTGGGCATTGTTCCTATGTTGTAATTAACCATTTCAACTATTTCATCCCTTCATGACTTCCTCATTGGAGTATAAGCTTTATGCCATATTATAAGCACATTTTATCACTTAAAATAACTAACATTAGTGAACTTGTGTCATCCAAAAGCAAACTCCCTTCCCATTTAATCAGCAGATAGTTAAGATTAATTGTGGGTGGTTAAACTTATTTTTTTAAGGCAAAATACCTTTGGTGATAAAATATTAATTTATGATGATGATTATGATGAACTAAATATAACAATAATGTAAAAACAAGATTGAAATGACTCCTGCAACAACCATTGACTTCCATTAATTGCAGGCAGCAGTATAAGACTGGTGTCAACTACTGGTATTCAGAATGTGTCCTCGGGCTATCTCCAGATTCAGTTGGACAATGAGTGGCAGACAGCGTGCTACAATGCCAGCAGGTCTAACATTGCACATGTAGCCTGCAAACAGCTAGGATATTCAAGTGGATATGATATATACATTGACACTCAAGAAAAGTAAGATATAATTATACTAGCTGGAATCAAGTGTAACTATTTCATAACATTTTTATTCGCTAAAGTTGATTAGATTTGTTTTACTTGTAGAAGCACCAGCATCTTCAATTCCTCAGTGTGGGTGTGGCTGGAGTCTATATCATGTGATGATAACAGTACTGATGTCCGTGGATGCTCTGAAATACTAAGTACTTCAGAAGAATGTCAACATAACAATTTCATTGCTTGCAAGAGTGAGTTTAATGAATTTTCTATTTAATTTACATTATAGTCATAATGAAATAAGATTAAGGGAGATTTTATTGGGCCACAATAAATTAACAATATTGGCTGTTAAAAAGAGAACAAATTAGCTATTATTATTATATACATAGATATAAATTGTTACAAACTTATCCTATATGTATGTCTGTCTGTCTATCTGTCCATCTACATGTCTGTCTGGATGTCTGTTTATCTGCCTGTTTGTCTCTTAATATGGATAGTTTGTCAATATTTATGTTTTGTTTCTTAAAAATCCTACTATATTATTAAGTAAACAGAAAATATTGTTATATTTTTCTGATAATGTTATTAGATGAGATCAAAAAGGAGCTGCCGGACTCATATACTAAAGAAATAATAGGAGCAACTGTCACTACAACATCTCTTTTAGCGTTTGCTGCAATACTTGGCATCATACTGGCAGTTGTTTTCAAGATGAGACCGAAAGCAGCTTCCATACTTAAAGTGACAAATTTTGGGCTAGATAATGTTGTTTATGGAGGTAAATATATGTTCTTTGTTACAAAAAATAACAATTACGATGAAAGTAGGAATACATTTTTATTTCTTTATTTCTTTTTATAGATTATACCAAAAATAAAAATTGAGTTTAAATTTAATTTTTATTTAATATTTTACCTAACAAATAACCAAAAAAAGAGTTTTTCTTTATTTTAAATCATGCCAGAAGTGGATATTGTACATGTACAGCTACTGAATATCCAGACTACTCTGAAGTAGGGCCAAAACTTCCAGAACAAAAACATCCAGGAAAGGATATAATCCAAACTGTAATTAACTATCTGATCAATAATAGTTTAATTACAATATGCCATAAATTACAGGTAATGAATAACAGAGCATATGCTGAATGCGGAGCAAGTTTTGAACTTAATAAACAGGTACATAGATTCAAAATGTTGGGTAGACAAATGGTAAAGGGTAAGCAAAGGTTGTTTATTATGGCTTAAAATATCATTGTGAGCGAGCGGAATATACTTTTTAAATAATTTATTTATCAAGATAAATAATGATAGTGAAATTATAATATCAATAGAATGTACTAATTTCTATTGATCAAATACAGTTATTGAATGATACTACAGTACATATTAGCAGCTGATATTACTGACCGTTATTCTCAAATAGGATGATGTGTACAAGACTCCAGGATTCAATGAAGAGTCATTGTATGAGCAACTTCACGATTATAGTTGCACCACTAACCTGCTTCCAGAATCTGTAAAGTATGTGAGAAAATCACATTTCTAGCTTTATTATTATATCAAATAATTTTTCTCCTACTCTCTCTCTCCTACTCAATATCTTTCCACTCATACATTCCACTTCATTTAAAAAACAAGTAAAGTAAAGAAAATAGTTGTAACATGCCTGTCATTCGATTCTATAGCTAGTAGAGCACACTCAGATGTAGAATACCGGAACATGTAGTGGGTGGGTGACAAAAATAAGTAAACTCTCTGATATAACTTTATTGATATACATGTTTATATATGTGTGTGTGTGTGGTGCACAGGACCTGGTTAAATTACATGCATGACTAAATATGTTAGGTAGTGAAGCTTATTGAAAAGTAAATGAAAGAAGTGATGGACTTGTCAATCACTTAATAATAACTAAGATAGCAGGTAAGTCCTGCAGTAGTGTCATTTTGAAGTTAAACGCTGTGCAGAATTTGATTATTATGGAATTTCAAGGATTAATGTTTTCTATAGCTAATTTATTGGCTGAGAAAATGGTCAAATTCTACTCGTCGTTCCATGGTGCTAGAGAGAAGTAAAGCCATCTTCTGTGTCAACTATACAAAGTTAAACAATGGATAAAGAAAAGAAAAGTCGAAACTTTAAGTCCTCCCAGGCAATGACATGAATGATTATTATTTAAAGATATTTTGCATTTTTCACCCGACCGTAGAGTTGCTTAAAAAAATATATACCACTGCAAGAAATTCTCAATAATTCTAAAATCCAAACCAATAGTCTTTCTATGCCAAGCAGTGTTTTAGTGTGTGCAGAATAAACTGATCATTCAACTGATTACTTTTCACTTCATGTTTATAAGATGCTGAAGTTTACACCTACTTGTATCAGATGTGTTACATCACTACAGCAAGATTTAAATGACAATGCAATGTACTAGGTTGACCAATGCAACTAAAATATGTTCATATAGCTACATACAATGTTAAGTTATTGCTCAGAGCTTTGTTGTAATGATGACGTAATTAGTTAACATTTTGTGAGGGTATCTATTACTAAGTGAATGTTATGCATTTTACACATATAATTATGATGTATCTTAGGCTTGACATGAAACTCGGCTCTGGTCAGTTTGGTGATGTGTTCAAAGGAGTATGGAAAAGTGCCAATGGAGAAGTGGAAGTTGCTGTGAAGACTCTTAAAGATGGCAGTGCTTCTGAGGATAGAATTAAGTTTCTGCAGGAGGCAGCCATCATGAGTCAGTTTAAACATCCCAGTATTGTCACTATCTTTGGATTGGTTAGAAATGGAGAATCAGTAAGTCTAAATGATTTTTTTAATTTCGATTACATTATTCAACTCATTAAATTATTTGCTAGATCCTTTTAGTGTTGGAGTTATTAGATCACGGTGATTTAAGGAGCCATCTCCTTGATGAAAGCTCAATGGATTACATTTCATTGACTGACCACATATTATTAAGCTATTGCCGCCACATAGCAAATGGAATGCAATACTTGTCTGTGAAGGGCTTCGTTCATAGAGACCTTGCAGCGAGAAATGTTTTGATAGGACCCGGTGGAAAATGCAAGGTTAATACTCACAATACAATTAGTAGTTTTATATTAAATATTTAAATCATCATCATCTAATTAGATTGCAGACTTTGGAATGTCTCGTAATCTGATGTATGGGAGTTATTATGTCTCTCACAGTGGAATGATACCAGTCAAGTGGACAGCTCCAGAGGTAAAAAAAATTTCTCTCAACTGTTTGGCTTTCATTGTTTAGTGAGCAAAACGAGCGAGACACTATCAGGGGTGACACAATTGAAAATCAGGGATATTTGTTTGTTTGTATATAATGTGGACGTACGTATGTCAATTTGTACTTTGACCCTCACATTTTTATGTTTGCTTCGTGGTCAACCCCTTCCCATACCACCACTAAACAGAATCTTTCGGTTTAGCGATCCCATTATACCATTCAAAGAAATTTAATTATTTACCCCTTTGTATTACGTTGTTCAAAATGGCAGGTCATTTTTTAGCACGTCACTAGTCTATATTATGTAATGGTTGTTAAAAATAAACAGCTTGGCAGACGCATGTCTCTGGCAACTAGCGAAGCATATGCTACTAGCTACCTCTTCCAGAAGCTGTCTGTGGCAGTTCAGTGAGGGAATGCTGCAGCCATTTTGTGTTGTGCCTACCCACCCATTGACTTTTCATAATATAAAATCGTTATTATCATTATAATTTATTATTTTATTATTATTACACGGAGTTGCGGGTCTTTAAATCAATCTTAATCATCGGAACAGACCTAAACGCCTAAACTTAACTTTTTTTTAGTAAAGCATAGCTGATCCAAATGCACTATTTCTCTTCGTCATCATTAAATGCGTAAGTCAAGTTAGCACATTTCAATTTCAAGCAACTATTACAATTATTCCAAGGGCTGTAATTCATAGTTAGCTCTCCCTTATAAGTCAACTAGCTCGCTCACCATTTGTGCTGAAGCACACCACTAATTTTTTTTTTTAATCAACCCTCAGCGTGCATGCGTGAGATGGTTATAATAGTCTGTTTATCATTTATTTTCATTCTGTCACTCTGTCAACAGCTGATCCCGAAGATGATGGACTTTTATGCCTTGAAAGAAGAGAAACTCTGACTAATAATAATGATTTAAGTCCCTTTAATTTGCCACTTATGTTAATTTCGGCTTAGTTTTTGAGAAAACAAGAGAAAAGGCATACTACGGTGAGTGCTGCTATAAAGCCACGCCTATTCAATAGTTTAGCTGCCGCTTAGAGTTGTGTGCGCTCACGTGAACATACAAATGTTATCACGCCCGGGTCAGATTGTTGCTTATTCAAATGTTCTTGTGGCTATTTTTTTTCTACCAACCCAAGGTTAATACTAAAGCCAGAGAATGCCACAAAGTCCTCAAAATGTCGTAAAAACCATATTGCTGAGTATCAAGCTCGAGAAACAGCTTTATAAAGTATGGAACAGTCCCAGGCGTGTATAAGGGTTGGTCCTAAATGTTTATGGCCATAATAAAGCCCTTGAAATGCCCGAAGAATCCCAGTGATGCAAGCAGGAAATGTCCTAGCTAGACAAGTTAAAATTTATTCACAAATAGAACATAACTATTACTGTTATAAGCTGAAAATTTAAGAACTTGGTTATTCAACAATAGTGACTTCTTTTGCATATTGCATTTTTTAACTAACGCTGAGAGTTTGCACTTTTAGTGCTCTAGTTATTCAATTGTTTTGCTTATTTATATGGCAGTGCGACCCTTTTTTGCCCATGCTACTGACTACACAAGTTTGTAAAGCATCTTGATAAAATACAAAGTTGTCGACTATATGAGTTGCTGACCTTGAAAAGCAAGCTACATGTAGTTTTGGAGCAGACATAAGCGCCTGAAGTTTTGTAAAAGCTAGTGGACCGTTGTACATTGGTACAGCTATATTAATTTATTATTTTAGCAGGAAATTCAATTTCATTCAAATATTCCCAAAATAGTAGTAGCTAGAATACAAATGACATTGTCTAGAAGGTCTAAATATAGTAGTGCATTAATATGGGGTACAAAATGTGTCTATATATTGGTTAATTCTTGAATCCATTCCACCTTATGAGAGGGTTCTATTAAATATCTCTTGAAGGGTAACTTGCATGCAGCATAGACTACTGAAGTCCCAAGCGGCCTATGTCTCTATTCAACTTCTTGTTTTCTGGTGTCGTTTGTGTGTGTATAGCTTACTATTTACTATTGAAGCAGAAAAAAGGAATAAAAAAAACAACAACCTTTTACCATTTCTAATGTTTAAGTAAAAGAGAGTAGAGAATTTTCACTCAAAAATTTACAGAAAAAAATCAAGTAACTGTTTTTATTAATACCATTTCATGAATGTCAAAATAGAATTGAGAACAGCCACATACAGAGAGCTTGTAGCAAGAATCTCACAAAAGAAAATACATATCCAAATAATTATAGTAAGAATCATGTACAATTCACTCCCTCGTCGATAGATGTGGAAAAATTAATTCAAGAAAAATGAGAACCACAGCCAAAAGGAAGATAAGTTAGTAGCAACAGCTGTTTCATAATACTCCATTGTTGGGAATGTTGTATGTAGGCTAAGTTAGGTTTATTTAAAATGAATGAATTTTCAAGTAAGTTACTGTGCCAAATGTGTCACGGTATAATGCATTCTGGGTCCTTGTAGGCTCTACATTATAGAAAGTATACTTCAGCCAGTGATGTGTGGAGTTACGGAGCTGTCATGTATGAAATATGGAGTTTGGGACACAAGCCATTTGAGATGCTTTCAAATGGAGAGGTAAGACTTTTATAATCAGCTACGAAGAATTACCAATTGTAGGAATTCGTAGCCAAAAATATAGCTAATTTCTATAAGTCAATTACAATTTGCTGTTTAGGTTATGAAAGCCATTGATTCTGGATATCGCCTGGCTCCGCCTCCTGGATGCCCTCGAGAAATATACTCCCTCATGATTGAGTGTTGGTTAGTTATTTACACTGGCATAGGAACAGGGGGACCATGGGGGCCAGGATCCCCCCCCCCCCCCCCCCCCCTCTATATCTCAAGACATGGGGGCAGGGCCCCCTATGTTTATAGTTTTATGTTTACAGATTTGTGTACATGGGTGGTATTATATTGAAGCTAGCGAGCGAATTCAGTATTATGCTTGGTATGTGGGCAACCTCTTCTTTCCCATGAGTGTATAATTACATACATGTAGGTCCTGAAAAACTGTAACTGAACTGTGCAATGAAGTTGTCAGCCATTTGGTAATAACTTTTTGTGTATTGAAAGGAAAAGAAGGATGCCATTCACACATGAATAGTTGCTTACTCTATCAACTAACAATGTATACGATAAAAGCCACTATAATATTAAATGGCGAGTGTTGATCACATCTACATCTGCTTAGTGGATCATAAGAGTCTTTGAAAGGTTACTTTAGTTCTTTTTAAAAAGCAATTGCACTTGGAATTCATTGTTAAATCGGAGTGTAGGAGAAAATGGGTGGAGGGAAGGGGCTTGGCTCCTACTTTTCCATAGTATAGTATGAATGTAGCCAGTGGTTTAATTTGAATCGGTTAGAAAATTAATTTTTAGAATTCTCCACAAAATTTGGACGAGGAGCACTTAACCCATATGTAATTTTAATTGTTTAATTGTGGTGGCCTCCAGCCCCTCTATTTTCCATCTCATTATAAGCTACATAGTTACAGCAGATAGCTTTTCTTCAAAAGAGAAAAAAATTAATTTCTTGACTAGTATTCTGGAATACAGTCGATAAGTAATCCTGGCTGGCTAGCTCACCATTATATATAATTATATATTTGTGTCAAAGTGCATCAGTAGTTGGATTTAATCAGCTATCACTTGACAACTAGATGATGCTATGGTGATTAAAACTTAATGGAGTAAATATTTTTAAAGGGTGTGGTTTAGCTCGAAGTGTCGTTTCCCCCCCCCCCCCCCCCCCCCCATTCCAAATCATCTTCCTAAGCCCCTCATTTATCTAGCTGTATCTGATCTAATTAATCCATAATTAATTAAGGAACAAATGTATGAGACTATTTGACAATTATCATGGAATGGCTATATCATAAAACCTTTAAAAAGATTCATTAATGGTATAAATATAATAATAAGAACAAGTTAAGCTATAGCTAAAATGAATGGAACTTAAACAATTTAAAAAAAAAGATCTCCAAAAAAAACTATAGGTTAGAACGAGAAAATCCCATTGTACATGTTTATTTATTTATAATTTGTAGCATTCAGCATTAAATGACAGAGTTATTAGGGTTTTTTTAATCATGGTTGACCTGCATCAAGATATAAATTATATAGCATTGATATTATATATAATAGGAATCCAGAACCTGCTAGTAGGCCATCTTTTATGACAGTTTCCTGCAAGCTCCTACAGCCAGACTCTATACTACTGCATTGGATAGAGAAGGATGTACTTGTACACAAGGAAGCAACTGTACTGGGAGCAGATCTTGAAGTCACAGTGGATCTTTATAAAGATTTACAGAATATGTACAAGACACTTAGTAAATCTTGAGTTTTGTTAGTTTCGTCACATTTGTTAAGTTTGAATTGATACTTTGACTGTCATTGTGAACTTAAAAAACTGTTTGTTGTTGTTGTTTTTAATAGCCAGGACATTTTATATAGTTTCTTAATTGTCATATATATATGCATAATATATGTATATATACAACATTATATTACATATTATAATATAAACAAGTACATTTTGAATGATAACTGCCTTGCATGTTCCACAATTCTTGGACAATGTTGTTTTTTGCATAAAAGAGTCCAATCTTATGTGATCATACTGTAGATGGGGGCAGTTAAGCACTCATGCTTTTTTAACGCCCATTTTCTTTGTTTAGAGTGGTAAGTGGTGGGGCCAGAATGTGGGGGGTTTCGAGGTTGCCCTCACTCGCCTTGCGCACAACGCAAGAGCCACAGTCTGATGAACAGCAAGTACGCTGCCACCAGAGTACAATAAGAGTTTCAATAAATGATATCTCAAACTGGACTGCATTACAACACGTGGCGAGTGGCTTATGACTATAGATCCACTCGCCAACCAACCAATGGAAATGATACACATTATTGCGGGTGACCTGCACACTACTGCTAACACTTAATGTTCTATACAATACACACTCTAACAACAATAACCTAAATGACATGATAAATGACGTGACATAAAACATAACATAAAACTAGTTCTCTTCTTCTTCTGTCTTCTCTTGCTTCTCCTCTTCTCTACTCTTCTCTGTCCTTGCTCTCCAGTGTGGGCATCTCCTGTATGCCCACATCTCCCCCCTCCTTCATGAGCTGGGTGACACGGTCACAGACAACAGTCTCTCCATGGCACCTACTCAGATCGTCAGCGACTACATTCTTATCTCCTGCTCGATACACAATATCAAAGTCATACATGCATAATTTCAAACACCAGTTGTAAATTCTTCGGTTTTCCTGTTTCCCACATCTCATGTTCACAAGACCTTTGTGATCAGTGATCACTGTAAATTTCCTACCATACAGGTAGTATGCGAAGTGTCTGATGGCCTCGTAGACACCTAGGCCCTCTAACTCTTGGGCACTATAGTTCGTCTGAGCTCCTCGCAGCTGCTTCGAGAAGAAAGCGACAGGAAATCTCTCCTCGTTCCGAACCACGGAAAGGACGGCTCCCACACCCGTCGAGCTTGCGTCACTCTCTAACACAAATACATCACTCACACACGGAACACATAAACGAACTGATACAGATAATTGGTTACACAACGCATGAAAGGCATCCAACATCGAACTCGTCCAACTCACCACCCCAGGCATCGCCGTGGACGTGTGTGGCGTGAGGACAGAGGACCATTGATGAAGACCAGGGATAAACCTCCTGTAGAACCCCACCAGGCCCAGGAAACCACGCAGCTGTTTCCTCGTTCTGGGCAGAGGATGATTTCGGATCGCCTCTACCCTTGCTTCCGGAACACTAATTCTGCCACCACCCAATTGGTGACCTAAAAATTCTAAAGTTCTCCTACCGAAACTGCACTTCGACCTCTTACAGGTCAGGCCATTCTTCCTTAAGGCCTCCAAAACTCTCTCCAGGTGAACCAAATGTAACCCCCAATCTTCCGACACAACAAGAATGTCGTCGATATAAACGTTAGCCCACTCTCTACAGTCTACCAATACCTCGTCCATCAAACGTTGGAACACGGACGGAGCGTTCGTTAGCCCAAACGGCATCCGCCGGAATCTGTACTTCCCAAAGGGACACACAAAACATGTCTTGTCCCGGTCACCTTCATCCATCAACACTTGATGAAAGCCTTTAGCCAAGTCGATCTTGGACATAACTCGGCCTACTCCAACCTTCTCCACCATCTCATCGAAGGATGGGATGTAGTATGGCTCTTTTGTCGTGATATCATTGAGCCGACGGTAATCAACACAAAGCCTGATATTCCCATCTGGCTTCCTCACGGGCACCAACGGAGATGCCCAATTGCTCTTGCATCTTTCAATAACTCCTTGTTCTTCCAGACTTTCTAATTCTCTCTTCACCTTCTCCCTTATTCCTAAAGGAACCGAATACGGCGTCTGACGAATGGGTTCACTATCTCCCGTATCGATGGTCATCTTGACCCGATCCGTGCTACCCGGACTGTCAGAGAAGACGTCGTTGTACGTCCCCAGTAACTCTCGTAATTCACTTTCATTGAACCCTTCACATTCGCCCTTCAACTCACTGCTCTCATCCCCTTGTTCCTCCACAACAATATCTAACCTCCTTATACACGCTCTCTCTCTGAATTCTTTAATACAGTTAACATGCACTACCTTAGAGTGCTTCTCATTCCCAATCTTCCCAATCCTATAGTTCACTGCTCCCATCTTCCTTAGAATCTTGTACGGACCCTGCCATGAATCCGACAACTTACAGGTCATCCCCGGTACCCTGTATAAAACTAAATCTCCCTCCTTAAATTCCCTCAACTTCGTTCCCCTGTTCACATACTGTAACCTACTCTCTTTCCCCTTAGCCATTCTCAATGCTGCACTGTCTCTCACATTCTCCAACCTCTCAGCCATCTTAGTTACCCACTCACACACATTTAACTTTTCTGCTTCTACTTCGTAAAGACCGTGGTATAGGGCGTCCAAGGGCGTCCTTACCCGAAACCCATAAACCATGTCGAAGGGGCTAAACCCCGAGTCGGCATGAGGCATCTGCCTTAGAACAAATAGTACAAAACACAACTGACCTACCCAGTCTACCCCCTCATCTATGCACTTCCCCAACACGCTCTTCATGGTCCCGTGCATTCTTTCCACGGCTCCGTTTGTCTCAGGATGGTAGGGAGACGTACGCACCTTCTCTATCCCCAGGTGCTCACACAATTGGGTCATTACTTTGCCGCAAAATTGACTGCCTTGGTCGGTGAGAATCCTTTCTGGGACCGAGGTCCTGGAGAATATGGACCATAGTCCATCCATCACTGCCTTGGCCGTAATGCTTCTTAGGGCTACTGCTTCTGGCCACCTCGTTGCCAAGCAGATGTAGGTCAAAATATACCTGCTTCCTCCCTTCCCCTTTGGCAACGGCCCCACCAAGTCAATCGCCACGCTCTCAAATGGCTCCGCCAGTATCGGTCTCTCGACCACTGGTGCCCTTCTTGGCCTGTGTTTGCTCCTCACCTGGCACCTCTCGCAACTCCTACAGTGCCTTATAATGTCTCGAGCCATTCCAGGCCATGCAAAATATCTACCCACCATCTTCGCCACCTTGTCCGCACCTAAGTGCCCATTCCTTTCATGTCCCAAAACTTTCACCTTCTTCCTATAGCTCTCTGGCAACACAATCACATCTCTATATTCATCCCACGTCACATACATTCCCCTCACTAACACTTTCCCTTTCCATCGGAAACCTCTCTCTTTCCTATCTCCTAACTCCCTCCATTCCCTTAAGCTGCTGTCTTCCTGCAGCTCTCTCGTAAACTCTTCCTTCTCTTGACCCTCTCTGACAGGTCCTATTTCCCCCGCTATTCTACTTAACTCAATCTCAGACTCCGTTCCCCCCGACAATTCCCCCAAGGGAGTCGCACTCCCTTCGTCCGTCTCTTCTCTTGCTTTCGCCCGGGGTTGCTCGGCATCAGGCGTACCTTCAGCTTCTTCCACCCCTTGGTCCTCTCCCACCCTACTCCAATCTTCGGGCATATTTAAGGGATCGGACTGGCTACTCGCTCCTTCCTCAGGTTCAGGCTCACCATCACCCTCAGGACTAACTACATCCCACGACACCACTTCGTCTGTCATTTCCTCGTTCTCATCTAGCTCCCTTTCTCTCCTGACCATACTCCTAGTCAGCACATTGACCCCAACTCTATCCCCAGACATATACTCCCTTATGGCCTCTCTGTATGCCATAGCTTCCCGATCATCTGCTAAAGAGACCGGTACCAAACACGTCACCCCTGATGATTCACTTTCATCTATTATCGACCTTATTCTCTTTGTGTGGCCTCCCACCACGAATTCACATATACAACTTTTGTATCTTTTCTCTGTACCCCCATATCCCTTCACGTACACATCAGAACACAGCTCTACCCCTTCAGGAACTAATTCCTTGGGTACAGATCCCAACTCTGCACCCGAGTCCACAAGGATCTTGGTCCTAACCCCATTCACCAACCCATACGCCACATTCTCAGCCTGTCCTGACTCAGTCCTCCTGAGCATAGACATCTTCGTTGGGTTCGGCTCCTTCTTAACCGCCACCGTCCCCTTCTTAGCTGTGCACTCAGGGCTCTTATGCCCCACCTTACCGCAGTTATAGCAGGTAGGTACACGTGCAATGTAGCTACTTCCCTGCTTGTCTTTCCTACACTCGCTGGCTCTGTGTCCCTTCTCCCCACAACTATAGCACGTTACAACCCCATAAGTGCTTCCCACTTTGTCTCCCAAACCACCCCCTTGGGCCTTGCCTCCACGCCCATACCAACTCTCCCTGTCTATTGTTCCTCTATATCCCCTATTCACCTCACTGGGACCACTACCCAAAGGCTTATAAAAGTTCCCCCTCTGCCTCCCGGACATCCAGTCCTCAAGGGCCTCTCTCAACTCCCCCCACTCCCCAATTTTTCGCATCTCCAAAAATGCTTTACCACTCTGCGGCAAACTCCGCCTTAACACGGCCAACGCTATGGCCAACATACACTCCTCTATACTCTTGCTCCCCTGACACATTCCCTTTGTCACACGTAACAACCAGTCCGCTATTCCCCCAGCAGTCATACCCTTAAACAAATCCCCATTGGCCTCTAGCAGCTGATTCCCATAAGTAATGGCTGTCTCCCCCATGGCCTTCAGTAAAATCTTCTTAATCTCCTCATACGGTTCCTCACTGTCCCTGGCCTGTGCTACCCTCATGCACAAGGTCTCAGGTAACCTGGGATACAGTCTCTCTCCCCAATCATTCTCACTCACCTTCCCTTCTCTCATTATTCTCTCAAATTTCCCCAAATACGCCCCCAGCTCAGTTCCTTCCTTATATACTCCTAACCCCTTTAACTTTTCTTGCAATAACTCTCGTCTCTCACGTACTTTGTCATCTTCCAACTTCGACGCTCTTCGTCGTTAACTTCTTCTCCTCGCCGTCTGTCCTCGCCTTCCTCTCTATACCTCCTAGATCTGTCTTCTTCTTCTCTCCTCCTTGCTGCCTCATCTTCCTTCGCTCTTCTGTTCCTCTCTTCCGCCTCCTTCCTTTCCTCTCTGTCTTTCTCATCCTTCTCCACCAGGTACCGCAACAGAGCTGCTACTTCACCCTCTTCACCTCTCTTCGCCATACCTTCCTGCAACAAGTCCACCTCACTATCTTCCGCCACTTCCGAATCTATGTCTGATGCCTCCTCGTACTTCACCTCCGAAAATCGGAATGGGTACGGTGATCGTGTCTTTACAGCCGGTCGCCCCCTGGGTCGATAGAGTTCCTTGTCGGTGCTCACCCCGGGCAACTTCTTGGTCCTCCTCCTCGCCTCACTTTGTCCAGGCTCTGTCATAGAGGGCAAGCGAACTCGTCCTCAGTCTAGACCCTGTGAATTACAAACAGTACACAGTGATAACAAGATGGGCACAACACACTATTAGAAACAATCAACGACTTCAATTTACACTTTAGAAATTTTCAAAACCACACACAACAACACTACAACGCAAGTTTCTAAGGGCTGTCCAAGCCTCCTTCCCGATGATCCTCCTTGTTCTCGTCTCTTCTCTTTCTTCCCTCCTTCTATGGCCTCCCTCTACCGTAGCAAGGGGCCTTGTGATTTGCTCTCCTCTGCCTTGACAGTAGAGCGTGCTCTCCCTCTGTCGTAACAAGGGATGGTGATTTCCTTAGTCCGTAGACCGTGGTAGGGTGGAAAAATTCCACTCCGGTTCGAGTATCTCCGTCCGTGGACGCAGACTGTGGGACCTGCAGACACCGTGGTAGCCTCTTGGTCCTAGTTCGTTGGATCCCGAGTCAGACGTCTCCTCCTCAAGGATCCCACCGCTGCCACCAAATCTGTGGGGGGTTTCGAGGTTGCCCTCACTCGCCTTGCGCACAACGCGAGAGCCACAGTCTGATGAACAGCAAGTACGCTGCCACCAGAGTACAATAAGAGTTTCAATAAATGATATCTCAAACTGGACTGCATTACAACACGTGGCGAGTGGCTTATGACTATAGATCCACTCGCCAACCAACCAATGGAAATGATACACATTATTGCGGGTGACCTGCACACTACTGCTAACACTTAATGTTCTATACAATACACACTCTAACAACAATAACCTAAATGACATGATAAATGACGTGACATAAAACATAACATAAAACTAGTTCTCTTCTTCTTCTGTCTTCTCTTGCTTCTCCTCTTCTCTACTCTTCTCTGTCCTTGCTCTCCAGTGTGGGCATCTCCTGTATGCCCACACAGAACAACCCGAGCCTACCCTACTTACTTTTAGAGCAGTGAACACATTTAATAGAATAAAGAATGCTTTCAGTAATGTTACCACCTTCTACAGCCATTTGACAATTTTGTATTTAGTTCTTGCTTATAGGAAGAATGTAAGATAATTTAGCTACCTGATGTAGGCTATGTAGATAAGGATTTTTTTTGTTGTTGTTGTTGTTGTTGTTTTCAATGGAAAACCCAGTGGCTTTTGATCCATAGGCCTCATACTACATGAGGCTAGTAGCAATGCACGAGCATGTTTAGTTTTACACTTCTGAAATATTTGCCAGTACTCTGCTGAGTTCCAAGTTCTTAAGAGTGATGATATGCTTTATGAAAGCAGCTGAAATAGGGAATCCAGATGGAAAAAATATTAGCTACACTATTCACAAACATCTACTGCATTGGTTATGTAAATCTTTTTTTTAATGCAAGATAAATGCGGTCAATCAGACTTTCATGTGATAATATAGAACCATTAGAATCATTGTATATATTAATTTGGCTAGTTTTGGTATTTGAATCATGAGTGAATAGCCATTGAAATGCACAAACCAACTAGGGTTGGAGATTAATTTATGCACTAGTTCTATCAAATGGGGCACAATTCTTCCCAGTAATCATATATTACGCCATACTGAACAACCAAGGTGAACCCCACTGATCCAATGACATTGCATTTTTTGTTAAAAATATAATAACAACAACCATATGTGGCAATACCAACTTCAGCAATTCACATTTAGAAAGAAATACATTCATTCACAATTTCTTTCTCAGCCTTCTTAGCTATACTCATTAGGAGTATTGTCACTCCTTTGCAGGCTCGTTTTTTGTAAACATACAGAATTTTTTAAAAAAACAGCCCGAACGATTTTTTACAATGTTAAAAAAAACACAACACATGCACATACACACACTTTCTACTCCACTGCTATTATAGACTCAATGTTGTTCCAGACTAAACACGTTTATTTTAGTAGCAAGCCTTTGCTAACCATTGTATACTTTGTATACACAGTCAAAACAGACGATCCAATATTACTTTTGAATTCACAAAACAACCTAACATAAACAAGAAAATGAGATTATATAATCTAACAAGTTTTTCTTTACATTGTCCCCCCCCCCCCCCCCCCCCCCCCCAATATTGTTCTCCTCATACTCTACTGTCTAGGGAGAACTGTTGATGGCATCTTCCTGAGTCTTGAACCTGAACAGATATAGATGGCTACTACAACCCTAAGTTACTCTCTATAAAATTACGAAATTAATTCATCATTATTATTATTATTATTATTATCATTATTATTATTGGGCGAGTGGAGTAAGATATTGAGATTTTATTCCACTCTAGATATCTTCACATGATATTTTCAGGTACTTGACTGTGAAATAGCTCAAGATATTTCACCCAAGCTCATTACCCTTGCAGTTATAGCAACTGGCTGGCCAAGTGTTGGTCCGCAGTCGTCGGAGGGCTTTAAGGTCTCACCAACTGGCAACCTGGAGGTACGCCGCACCAGAATCTGTCCCCACTGTTCGCCGAAGGTCGTTTGAGCTCACCGGCACCTTTATGCGGAGGTCACTGGGCTCGTACAGACACGCAGGCAAGTGACACCTAAGTTCGGTTTTATCCAAACTAGATTATCAGAACAGACTGACTGACGCCAAGAGTTCTATAGGCCAGCACACCACACACACATACAGCCCTAGCCCACACACACACACACACACACACACACACACACACACACACACACACACACAAACACACACACACACACACTGAATTAAACAAACATAATGCAATAAACAATGACCATGCCCACTATGAGCTAAGTGACACAAAAAGAGAGACAACACATGTGTACAAAAGGAATCAATGAAATAGATTGCTGGCTATCTATTCAGTCTACAGATTGCTGGCGCTTCTTCCCCTTCTTCCCTCACTTCTTTCTCCCTCTTATTCTCTTACTGCCAGAGGCCAGACCCACACCAGCAAGTTCACCACTTTTTCAGGTTTTTACAGCTACCTTCCTAGCTCTGGTGGTGTAGTCGCCCAAACCAGGTTAGAGCAGCTGCTAAAATAACAGCTGCAGGTTTGGGGGAACCCCCCCAACAGCCAACTTTATACAGTAAGTTAGTGAGTTAGTGAGTTACCGGTCCCAGTGCAAACTATAGTAGTGAAGATATCTAGTGTAGAATAAACCACTTATTACACTCATCAAAGTGATATGGCAAGATATTTCACTCTCAGGCTTAATTTTCACTCCCTCTGTCTCATGAAAATAAATTAGCCTGCTCATGAAATATTTCTCCATATCACACTCTGACTCATGTAATAAGTACTATAATATACTACTTACTACATGAGTTAAAGTGTGATATGGTGAAATATTTCACAGAGCAGGTTAATTTATTTTCATGAGCCTGAGGCTGAGTGAAAATAAAGCCTGAGAGTGAAATATGGTGCCATATCACTCTGACAAGTATAATAAGTGGTTTAATCCATGCTAGATACCTTCACTGAAGTAATTTTTACCTAGGACCAGTAATTCTAGGTGCAAGTTGGCCCTAAAACTCTCTTGGAGCTCCCCACACCCCCAGCTGATATTTTAGCAGCTGCTCTAACCCAGGTTGGGTAGGCTTCACACTAGAGGAGGGGAAGGTAGCTGTAAAAACACTCAATAACCAGGTGATTGCTATCACTACTGGGGTAATGAGCTTGGCAATAAAGCCATGAGAAAACACTATGTGATAACCAAGTTATCTCATGGGTCACTTACCTAAAAATAACATTGTGAATAACATTGTGAAGATATGGAATAAATAAATAAATAAATATTATATATATATAATTATATATATATGGTAAAGTTCAAAGAGGTCAATGGTGTCCACCCCAGAGGCTACTTAAAAACATAAACATTAGCACACAGTGCGCAAGAAATTCGGGAGGCGGGACGAAAGACTTTGAAATAATGCTAGGAAAAGAAAAGAAAAAACGGCAAAGAGCTACTGAGAGAGACTTTCTCAGTTATGTCTTCCAAAGTTAGCCAAGTTCATTATTTTATTAGTAATGGTGGTAAGTTTACTTGGTCAATGCGTTGTTCATCATAGCTATACGCCTTATTTAACAGATTTGTTCTTACATGAAAATCCAAAGTCCAATAGTCAAGTCACTAAGAAAATACAACGTAATACTATATCTACTTATAGAGCCCACAGAACTTACTTTGGAAAGGAGATTAGCTAAGCTAAAACCATTAGTTGATCGATCCTTTCTTGTATCATCCTTGGAAATTTGATGGCTTACCCTTTGAAAATCTTTTGTCCAATAGTCAAGTCACCAAGAGAATACATGCTGGTATATCCAGTGAACAAGTATGTATAAAAATGTGTTGTATGTTGCTAAATAACAGCAATAAACTAAACTATTTAACTAACAAAATTTTCAAATTTAAATTTCAGTCAGACCAGCTCACTATTTGTGCTGCAGCACATCACTAGTTATTATTATTATTATTATTATTATTATTATTATTATTATTATTATTATTATTATTATTATTATTATTATTATTATTATTATTATTATTATTATTATTATTATTATTATTATTATTATTATTATATTCTATAAATTGCTATTCCTTAAAATATTTTATTGAGACTTGAAAGAAATAACTCTAGAGAATGAGAGACACTGCACGGCAGCGGACTGAAATGAGCTGAAATAGACTTACGGAAATACCGAGAGCAGCAGTGTAGACGTGAAAGTTGGCGAACCTACTTCTTTTCAATCAGCGATAACTCGCAGAAAATTAAAATGGTACGGAAGTGATCATAGTCGCGCCTATTTCTTGAATCGATACTAGCGCAAAGATTGGAGAAGTAGCTAGTTGGACGCGATGTTCTCAGTTTAACACCCGATGATTAGTATGGATTATCTGTCTCACTTGCTGCCAGCTCTCTTATTACTAAATTCAGTTGGTGAGTTTGCTGTGGCCGGTGGCTGTACAATGAGGACGGTGAAATGCTAGCTAATAACAAGGAGGCAATTTCGAACATTTTCTGTGGAGTTGAATTACAACAGTCTTAATTTCCAGATCACCCTGATGCTGGAAGTTTTGGTTTCTGAATGCTTTAGTATATCTTAAAACTTACAATCTATAACTAAAAGTGAAATATTTTCAGAGCTCAATTCACAAGTTGGCTGTGGGAAAACTATTTACTGAGCATATTCAGTAACTTTGCACCATGATATCGAGAAATTCCTTTTGAAGTGAAACATATTATGTCTGGTGACAAGTTAAGTCTAATACTTTACGAAATGAATTATCATAAAATATAGACCGCTATAATCTAAACTTAGTTAGATGATAAATAATATACGATTTTTACAAAAGCAAATACTAACTCATATATTACAGTGCAGCAGACACATCTGTTCTGATTTAGCTATTAAATAGCTAAAATTATTATTATTTCATCTTACTAGACAAGCATACTCAGGGGCTTAGGCAGGATATTTCAGAGGGGAACTCAGAATTAACCTAAAGTCTAACCACACCCATTCCATAAAAGCCACACCCCTATTTGGCATAAAATAGATTTATGGTGAAACCAACCAGCTCAACACTTTTCTCAAAGACTCCATGACGAATGAACTAATGAAATGACAAATGGATTAATTTTCTTAAAAAAAATATTAAAAATTAAAAAAATGTGGACATGCTTGTTTAGATATAGTTTACAAATGATATCAATGACTACTTCCATTTTGTAACTGATATTGATCAGAGTTAGTGCAGAGAGCCTTTCTTCAGTTTGTGTAGCTATAAATAGTTGTGAAGCCTGCGAAGAGATGATCCTGAGCGTTCACAATAACATGAACTTAAGGGAAGAGTTCAACAATGTGAAAATGTTAGGCAGAGCATTTGCATCACATTCTTTCAATACTGACAACTTTAGAATGCATCCAGCCAAAGCCAGAAGTCAGTCCTCTATAATTTTTTGTGCTCCCTGCGAGTTTAGTGGGCATATTATTGTGTAAATTACTATAATTTTGAGGGGAAAATATGCACAACTAATTGAGCATTATATTCAATTTTTAGAGGAGGTATGAACCCCCCTCCCTCCCCCCCCCCTCCCCCCTGCCTATGCCCTTGCATAGCAGCTGACAAATTGAATGACAATAGTAAGCAACTCGAGCAAAAGCAATGTATACAATCATCTACGATCAAACTTCTGTAAAACTCTTAGTATCGCTTATTTAATTAAAGCATACTGTAGTTTGAAAGAACAATCTTGGAATGTGTTTTGCTATGCTCATTTTCGATAAGATCAATTGTTTATTTTTTAATACTCCACCCAACAAACAATTCTGGGCTTAACCAGCAAGTTAACTTGCACTTTTAGGTAAAAAATACAACTAGATGATTTAAAAGTAGCTACTTTAATCTATGATGATCATATTCTATTTAGGAGAAGGATCTCACACTAGGTTACGTCTTCATGATAAATCAAGACTTCAACAATACACCCGTTGTGGCTGGGTATCATTTTGCAGTGAATCCTTCAGAGAACAACATGCTGATCTCTACTGTAAACTTTTAGGATACAAGAATTTTTCTAGTTTTAACACAGAACAGTCAATCAGCCAGTGAGTTTAGTCAACATTTGTGTTAATATGATACACTATAATATTCATTACTAAATTTCATCAGCAAGTAAGTAAGGGAAGCTGCATGAGTTATATGTTTTATCTGGGTGCATTTATCAGCACTTGGCTAGTAAATTCTTATATGAAAGGTGACTGTGTTTCAAATCTGATCAGTTTGACTTATTAAACAAATTGTTTTGTTACACTCACACATACATATCATATAAACTTAAATATATATAAATTATGTGTAATCTATAATGATACACTTATGAGAAGTAATGACTCAATGGTGCGTGTATTCACAAATAATTCCATAGCTGAGTAGGGTTGGTAAAGCGTTGTCATTTATGTGTCGGTAACCATGACAGCTGTATGCGTACTCATAAATAATAGGTGCGCTAATCAGGGTTACTTAAGTGTATCATTAACAGAATGGATAAAGAATCATCACATTCAGAAGTTCACTCTAACATGCTGAGATGGCTGAGAAAAATAGGGATCAGGAAAGGCCAATTGATGAAACTAAACCAAGTGGTAAAAGGAAAAAAATACTTTTGCCACTGCATGCATTCCTAGTTTGCAAAAGCTGGTACATCAATCACCACTTTGTGGTGTGGTACTTCTCACCCAAAGTAAGTGTGATCAAACTTGTTAGTTTTACTTTACTTTTACAATGAACATCTTATCTAATACATACTGAAATTGATATAATATGGCTTGGCACACAAAATGGGTAGGTTCTAATAATAATTGCTAAGAAAACGTGTTTATATGTGTGTGTATGTGCATGTTTCTGTCTTCAGAAATTTCACTAATATTTTGGTTTATTTTTTTCAGAAGAGCTGTTGGGTGTGACATTGATTCGTGTAATATGGTAATAAGATGCTCAAAATTAGTAAACTTACACTGTACCATTAAAGGTGAGCTCTAAATAATCTGTTAAGCGATTTTTACATGCATATTATGAGCTTTTCAGTCAGTAACAATGATGTGTGTATTTAACAATAATTCATTAGCTGGTAAAGTATCATCAATATGTCTGTAACGGTCTGTCTGTCTGTCTGTCTGTCTGTCTAGCCAAATACTGGTATAAAAAGTCAAATTCACACATAGTTTTGTGAGTAAATTCAAGTTTGGCAGGTAGCACTGATGTTTATTCAAAAAGCAACCTTTACATAATAAGTTAGATTCATGCAACTCCAGTTTTGTAAACAATTTTTGGTCAATTTTTTCATATGCAGTAACATTACAACCTTTTACTTTCCACTGCCATACTTATTATGTGAATAGCCACATTTCTTAAATGAATTTACAGATGAAAAAGCTCAGTCTTGGATTCAAGCAGGTAATGGTCCTCTAAAATTGAAGACTTATCGATATGGATGGCAACGAGTGTGTGGTGAATCTTTCCATCTAAACATTGGAAATACCTACTGTCAGTTGCTAGGATATGCACGGGCAATGAGATTTTTTTGGACATATGGAAATCAGTGAGTGGCTTTTTGGTTTTGGAGCAGCCCCACCCCTCAACTACAGGCTAGCTCTGTGGACTGATTTAGCTGTAGGTGCTAATGGACCACCTATTCACTAATTAGCGTACCTTCACTGCATTCACACAAACAATTATTCTATTCTAACATTACCTTTCTCATGCACCTGCCCTTATCTTATACAATCCCCATTCCATTCCACTCACATATATACTTGTAACACTCTCATTCTATTCAGTTCTTTAACTCCCTCATTTTTTCCTTTACTATTTTGTGTTTTCCTTTTCTTATCTGTTATACTTAAGCTTGTCCATACTTTTTATAGTTCTTGCTTGCTTTTGTGTATCATTTATTCTGTTTTGTTTTATGTTCTGTAATTGTACTTTGTTCTCTGGTTCTGTATCATTTTGTTTGAATTTGAGACTGAGTACTGATAGGGATCTTGAGCATACTGGGAATAGTGGATAGGCCTTAGTCAGTGTGTTTAAGCCTGGAGATATTTTGTCTTTTTCCCTTAGTTTTAGTTAGTAGTCTTTGCGTGATAGTTTGGCTGAGTTTTTATAGCTTTACCCAATTGTCGTGTGCTACTACATAATTGGTCCTTCGAGCCGGATCTGTGCTTGACTCTATCTTGCCAGATTCCAACAGCAAACAACAGTCACTTCTAGCTCTCTGCTAATTCTCAGCTTCTAGTTAGCAAGGCAACTGTTCCTAGTTTGAGTTTGATTATTTGTAGTTTTCTATCATTGTCTAATTGTGCCATGGACAAAGAAGAAGTACCTTCTCTCAAAAACTTGCGAAGCAACCGAAAGCAGATGGAGAAAACCACCAAAAGCTTGGGAAGACAGTTGAAGACACTCCTTAAGCGGGACATCAACAAAGTCGATACTGGCAAGCTTCAACAGCTAAAAACTTCTATTGATGAAGTGGCCGACAACATTCAGAGAGAGAGAACAATTATGACAACTTACTATGATGAAGAACCTAGCATTGCTGATGATGATAAAGCCTATGATGATATCTACGATCTGACTTTGGAAATTGTTGAAAATACCAATGAACTAATTTCAAAGAATCTCTTTTACAAGCTGGCGACTGAAGTGGATGGTGATGTACATGCCCTTGAAGTCTCTATGGAGGCACACTCAGAAGCTACTCATTCAGAGGACATTGCTAGTCTCAGTGGCAAGATTGACAAGCTTTCAGTCTACAGTTGCCATGTTACTGAGTTGGAAGATGTTCGCAAAGCATTTCGAACTCGTTATTTAAAGATGAAACGGGAAATGGAGTCTCGTGTACGCTCCAAAGCTGTTCCTCTAGCCTCATTACCCAGCTCTGATAGTGACACTCACTTGTCTATCTCTTCACCTGCTACGCCTAGGTCTGGTGGGAACATTCGGTTACCAAAGATTGAGCTACCTACCTTTGATGGCAAACAAATACATTGGCCAGTCTTCTGGGAGCGCTTCTCAACAGCTGTGGATAAAAATCCAGATCTGAACGACGAAGAAAAACTTATCTTACTTACGTTCTTCTATGAAGAGCAAACTAGCTCAAGACATTGTGTCCCCTCCTACTGGTGATACTCATACATATAGCACTCTGCTCCAATTGCTAAAAGATGCCTTTGATGACAAGAGGGAGATACACCGTAAACACATCAAGGCTTTGAGTGATACCAAAGGCTATCGACACAACTATGACGATCTCATGAAGCTCAGTGCACACTGGGAGAAACATGTTACTGGACTAAAAGCTACCGGGCAATATGCAGCAGATTGCATTCTCACTTCAATGGCAGTTCTCTGTATGCCAGACAAGACTTACGCTGAATGGTCCAAGTACACGGCAGATTATGAAGACATCCCTCCTGTACCAGTATTTCAGAAATTCCTGAAGGAACAAGTCAAGTCTCTGAGAAAGAGTGACAGTGATCCAAGTTCTCACGATGACAATCCATTCGCAACCTCTGCATTTCCTCCGAAGAAGAAGCCTTTCAGAGCAGCCTTCAACCTTGTAGAGAAGTCATCTCAGTGTGATCTTTGTAATAGTAATCCTCATCCTTTGTATCATTGTGTTGTTTTTAAGAATGCAGGTGCTGAGGAGCGGTTTGAAATGGCCAAGCGTCTCCGGAAATGTACCAATTGCCTTTCTGCTGAACATCGCACCAAGGACTGTCCCTCCAGCAAGAGATGTAGTCGATGTGACTGCAAGCATCACTCTATGCTCCATAAGGATAAGAGCCCAGTACACCAAAGCAAACCAGCTGCCACTGATCCTGTTCCACAGCACGAGTCTCCCCCATTGCAGAATGAACCTAAACCTCAGCAGTCTACCTCTGTCCAAATGGCTCTAGCTACCATGGAGGAAGACGACCTGCCCACTCTGCAAATGACTGCCCAAGTGATTGTGCGAGCAGATAATGGGAATCGAATGAAGATACGTGTCCTGATTGATACTGGAGCTACTTCATCCTTGCTAGCCACAAGAGTTGCCACTCGACTGGGTTTGCCAAAGACAAAGACAACCACTATACTGAAAGGAGCACAAGGATGTCCACTGAAACCAAGTCGTATGAAGACATCCTTTGAGGTGGAGAACAAGTATCAACCGTCCAATCCTATCAGTGTGAAAGCATATCTCGTGGACAAGGTGTCAGATGAGTTACCTATTAGTCCAGTGTTGGGTGCAAACAAGTGGGAATTCATAAAGGGTTTAGACTTAGCTGATCCTTTATTTGACAAGCCAGGGAAAATAGATGCTATTTTTGGCTCTAATGTTCTTAAGAGAATTATTCTTCCTAGTACAGTTGCAGGTGGCGACAAAGAACCTATGGCCTTCCAAACAGTCTTTGGCTGGGCTATCACTGGTGAATGTGAAGGAGCTCAGTCCAACAATTCCATTCACCTCCATGTGACCTGTGAACCTGAGGAAGACTTGGACCAGCTCTTGAAGAAGTTCTGGGAGGTGGAACAAGTGCCAACTTCCTTGGATAGCTCTCTCAATGCTGAAGAAAAGCAAGCAGTGGAGACTTTCCGTGACTCAGTACACCAACAGCCAGATGGCCGATATGAAGTTGCTCTACCCCGCAAGATCCAATCTCACAAGTTAGGCGAATCTCGAGACACAGCGTGCCGAAGGTTATACTCTATGGAGAAATCACTAACCAAACGGGGGGACTGGCCAGTTTTCCGAGATGCAGTGCTGGACTATCTTTATCAAGACCATGCAGAGAGAATTACTTCTGAAGTAGTGAGTGTGGGTGAGAAACAGTGTTATTATTTGCCCATGCATGCTGTAACCAAGCAGAGCTCTACCACAACCAAAGTACGCATAGTCTTTGATGCTTCAGCAAAGACAACTAATGGTAAATCTCTCAATAGCATTCTATCTTCAGGGCCTAATGTATACAGCCATATTGTGCAACAAATACTTCGCTTTCGCATACATCATGTTGCTATGACTGCAGATATATCCCAGATGTTTAGGCAAATCCTAATTGCTGAGAAAGATAGAGATTTACATCGATTTGTTTTCCGTTCCTCACCTGATGAACCTGTAAGTGACTACAGAATGAAACGTTTGACTTTTGGGGTCACTAGCTCACCTTACCTTGCTACCGAAACATTACGACAAGTAGCTAAAGATCATTACTCTGAGTTTCCGATAGCAGCTGAAATAGTAATGACTGACTTTTATGTCGATGATTTGCTTTCTGGTACTGACACAGTAGAATCAGCATTACAACTACGTCCTCAACTTAATAAACTGCTGGAAAAAGGGAGATTTTTGCTTAGGAAGTGGAGATCTAATTCTCAAAAACTTCTTGAGTCTATTCCTGATGAGTTGAAAGAAAAGGAGCCTGTAATGGAGTTTGTGTCCCATGATGACTGTCCCAAAACATTAGGGCTACACTGGAACACACTGAAAGATGACATGTATGTTTCTATTCCAAAGATTGAGTACCATGGTAAACTAACCAAGAGACAACTAGTCTCCAATATAGCTAAGGTCTATGATGTCATGGGGTGGCTTTCACCTGTAATTCTGTTTGCTAAATCATTACTTCAGCAGGTGTGGGAGTCCAGAGTTGATTGGGATGATTCTGTACCTGGCGATATCTTAGCCGATTGGTCGAGATGGGTTTCTGAACTTCCTGTCCTGTCTCATCGATGTATTCCACGTTGTTATGCTGACCCCAGCAAGGAGATCAGCTCCAGACAAATCCATGGCTTTTCTGATGCCTCTGAGAAGGGATTTGGAGCTGTTGTGTACCTTCGAACCTTCTACTCTGACTCAAGTGTCACAGTATCTCTGGTAATCTCTAAAACTAGAGTAGCTCCTATTAAGAGGCTTACTATACCCAAGTTAGAGTTAGCAGGTGCTTTGCTCTTAGCTGAATTAATGGAAACTGTGAGAGTAGCATTGAAACTGGTTATTTCTCAGATATATGCTTGGTCAGATTCTCAAATAGTCTTGGCGTGGTTAGATGGAAATCCCAGAAAACTTCCCACCTATGTAGCCAATAGAGTGTCTCAAATCCTTGATCTTATGCCAGCTTCCACATGGAGATATGTTCCCAGTAGTCAAAACCCAGCAGACTGTGCCTCTAGGGGTGTGTTACCCTCTGCATTACTTGAGCATGACTTATGGTGGGATGGTCCAGCTTGGTTGCTGAATGAACCCTCTACATGGCCTGTCATTCCGAAGACTCATAGTCAACAGGAAACTGCGCCGGAAATACACATCCTAACAGTTCAAGTCGAGAAATTCGATCTTGTATCTCGGTATTCTAGTTTCACTCAATTAAAACGTATCATTGCCTTCATCTATCGCTTCTACAGAGCTTGTCAGAAAAAGAACAGAACGTGGTCAGATCATTCATTATCACCTCTTGAACTTAACCACTCACTCAATGTTATTGTTTATCTATCCCAATGTGTGTTTTTTCCCAGTGAAGTGTTGTGCTTGCAGGCAGAAAAGGAGCTACCTACAGGGAGCAACCTGAGATGTCTCAATCCCTTCTTGGACTCTAACAAGCTCATGCGAGTAGGAGGAAGACTTCGCCATTCACGTCTTGGATATAATCATCGGCATCCTTTCATTCTACATGGCAAGGATCACCTCTCACACCTGATTCTGCGCGAGATACATGAAACACACCTTCATGCTGGTCCACAGCAAATGATTGCAGTAGCAAGTAGAGACTTTCACATTCTGTCCTGCAAAAGAGTGGCCAAGACTATCTATCGTGGATGTGTGACGTGCCAGAAACAAAGGGCCACAACTTATCACCAGCTCATGGGTCAGCTGCCAGCTGCTCGAGTTACTCCTGGACCTCCTTTCATTGACACAGGTGTTGATTATGCTGGGCCAGTTACTTTGAAGCTGGGGCGTGTCAGGAAGCCGGCGTATGTGAAGGCTTACATTTGTATTTTTGTCAGTTTCACAGTGAAAGCAGTGCATTTGGAGTTAGTGACAGACTTGACAGCTAATGCCTTTATTGCAGCTCTTCGCAGATTTATAGCTAGACGTGGTCAACCTAGAATGATACATTCGGACCATGGGTCAAATTTTGTTCGAGCCAACCGAGACCTTCGTGAGCTGACATATGCCCTCAATAAACGTGACATATCTGATGCCATCGTCAAGTTTTGCTCCAACAATGGAGTGCAGTGGACCTTTATTCCAGAACGTTCTCCAAATTTCGGCGGCCTTTGGGAGTCAACAGTGAAATCTACTAAGAAACACCTCTCATCTACTACCAAGGGATATTCATTAACTTATGAAGAATATTCCACAGTTCTGGCACAAGTCGAAGCTGTGTTGAACAGCCGTCCTTTGATACCAGCTGACAGTCAAGACTTAACAGGATTGGAACCTCTCACCCCTGGACACTTTTTGATTGGACAACCAATTACGGCCTTGTCTGATAAAGACTTCACAAACACGGAACGCAAGTTGAACAGAAGATGGAACCTTGTACAGTCAATAACCCAAGAGTTTTGGAAGAGATGGTCTCAAGAATATCTGAACATTATCAATCGCTATCAGAAGTGGGTCAAGCCTCGCAGAAATATCAAGATAGGAGATGTTGTTCTTGTAAAAGACCAGACTGTATTCCAGTGTAAATGGCCACTAGGACGAGTCACTCAAGTCTACCCGGGACAAGATGGCTTTGTTCGAGTAGTAGATGTCCGGACCGACAAGGGAACGTACCGAAGACCAGTTTCGAAACTGTCACTGCTCCTATGTGAAACAGAAGCCACTCCTACAGAGATGCCTTCGGGAGGGAATATGGAGCAGCCCCACCCCTCAACTACAGGCTAGCTCTGTGGACTGATTTAGCTGTAGGTGCTAATGGACCACCTATTCACTAATTAGCGTACCTTCACTGCATTCACACAAACAATTATTCTATTCTAACATTACCTTTCTCATGCACCTGCCCTTATCTTATACAATCCCCATTCCATTCCACTCACATATATACTTGTAACACTCTCATTCTATTCAGTTCTTTAACTCCCTCATTTTTTCCTTTACTATTTTGTGCTTTCCTTTTCTTATCTGTTATACTTAAGCTTGTCCATACTTTTTATAGTTCTTGCTTGCTTTTGTGTATCATTCATTTTGTTTTGTTTTATGTTCTGTAATTGTACTTTGTTCTCTAGTTCTGTATCATTTTGTTTGAATTTGAGACTGAGTACTGATAGGGATCTTGAGCATACTGGGAATAGTGGATAGGCCTTAGTCAGTGTGTTTAAGTCTGGAGATATTTTGTCTTTTTCCCTTAGTTTTAGTTAGTAGTCTTTGCGTGATAGTTTGGCTGAGTTTTTATAGCTTTACCCAATTGTCGTGTGCTACTACAGGTTTGATTGTCTTTTTTAATAGGAATAATCAACATAAATGCTTTTCATAACAGAATTTTTTATTCACAGCCTAGATAGAAAAATAATATTTTAATTAATTTATTATGTAGTATTACTGGTACAATGTATTTTATTTTTTTAATTCCACATTGTAGGAGTGGTTTGCAATGTGACCGCTGTCACGAATGCAACAAGTTCTCTAGTTGCAGGCACCATGTTATTCTACTCTGCAGTAAGGAACGTAAGTTTTAAATTTTTATTTTGGTGACTTTATAAAACTAATGGCCAACCTTTTACTGAGTAATCAAATTTTGAAAACAAAGTGATTTGACCTAGATAACTGCTCAGTGAAGATCAAAGTAGCTAAGTATATTTCACAGTATTGTGTGCATATTAATGACTAAAAAGTTCTTTTTAACTCCTTGATCTGTCTGTGTTTTCTTGTCAAAAACAGACTTGAAAGTGACAGACATAAAAGGAAAGATGACATCACACTTTGTAGCTAACTCACCATTTAATTAGGAATACGATAAACTGAACATGCTTGAAAACTTAATTAAATCGTGTGTCTTTAAATGGTGGGTTTCCAATGGTGTGTAAGACATCTAGCTATCAGAACACATAAGATCACATCATGAAGTATCTCTAATGAACTGTCTAATTGTGTAACAAATTTCAGATTCCTTTTATTCAAGATATTTGCATGTGTATATGAATATATATAGTACTTATCACATGAGTCAAAGTGTGATAATGCAAAATATTTCATGATCAAGCTAATTTATTTTCAAGAGCCAGAGTTGAGTGAAAATAAAGCCTAAGAGTGAAATATCTAGCCATATCACTCTGCTGAGCGTAATAAGTGATTTATTCCGTGCTAAATATCTTCACTGAAGTAGTTTTTTTGGTCAAATTGGCGGTAAAACTCTCTAGGGGCTCCCCACACTCCCAACTGATATTTTAGCAGCTGTTCTAACCTGGTTGAGTGGGCCTCAGTAGAGGAAGGTAGCTGTAAAATCCCATAAAAATGGTAAGCCAGACCTGGTTGCTATAACTACTACTGTAATGAGCTTGCACCATACAGCCATTAACACTATGTGATAAAGATAACCTGAGTTATCTCACACATGTACCTAAGAATAACATTGTGAAGATGTTTAACTTGGAATATATAATACTTATTACATGAGTCAGAATGTGATATAGCAATTATTTCATGAGTAAGCTGATTGAAATCAGGGATATTTGTTTGTTTATTGGTGAGCGAGCGAAGCAAGTGAGATATATACTAGGTTACACATCGAGATTCCGTGTTGTTTATTTTTTTATTCTTTTGTTTATTTATATGGTACGTGCGACCCCTTTTTTCGCCAGTGCCACTAATTACGTAAGTTGGTAAAGTATCTTGTTAAAACAAAGAAATGGATCTGCAAAACTGTGAGTTGCAGGTCTTGAAAGCAAGCTATTATTGGAACAGAGCTAAATGCCTAAACATTTAATCTAATCTATAAAAGCTAGCAGGCTCAATGGCACCAGTCCTCTTCTCACACTCTTACAAAAGTGATGTTAATTATTCTATACAAAACTGATGTTGCTAATAGGTTCATGAATGAAGTGTAATTTGATGAATACAACCCTAGTTAACTATGCACACAACTAAGTCTGGTCTCTTTTGTGTTGAGGTCACCTCCTTTCTGATTTAAAGGGCACCTCTGGCTTGCTCAGGTTGGCGGGCGTTCCCACAGCTGGTGCAGTTAAAACTTACAAACTTACCAGGGTTTATTTTCTATTAAAATTAGTGGCGGTGGTAAGTTAATGTGCTCTTTGACATAGTTACATGCCCTATGCAACGGTGTTTATTAAAATAGTTAATCAACAGTATTGGTTTCCAATGGTGGTAGTTTAGTCTTACTGCTGGCAATTGCTTCATCACAATCATGCATACATTCTCAGAACTTTGTGTGTGTGTGTGTGTGTGTATGTGTGTGTGTTTGTGTGTGTGTGTGTGAGTGTATGTGTATAATTCACAGTTCTGTAATTCACTGAAAGAGATTTGATTGTTATTGACTAGCTATGATAACAATGTTGTCCCATACTTAATAATCCATTGTCCAACGTAAGTCTTGTGTTGGGGGGTCCAGTGAACTAGTGTGTGAAAGTGTTGTGCATTACAGCTACTGCTTAGCTAAAGAATAGCACAGAGGAAATGTTTAACTAACAAATAAATATATTAGCTGCCTTTACACATCGTTTGGGCTACTACAGTAGTATGCATAATAGGGTTAGGCTCAAATCTGTTGGTAATTTCTTAGAAATGCCTTCTTTTCGTTTTGTGTTTTGTTTTGTAAGTCAAACAGTTGCGGCGAGGGGTCACTGTGACATTGAATCACCTTTACCATATATATGTAATTCACTGAGTAGCTGGAGTATTTAGAAGTTAAAATCAATTATACAACATCACTTAGTTTTATGTAACCTAACCTGGGAGGCTCGCTCACCATTGATGCTCGAGCACGCCACTAGTATACCTGTAGTGATGCTCAACAAAAGTATCATCTCTCTTCAATCCATCAGTAGTGCTGTTAAGTTGTTACAATAAATACAACTTAATTTTTTTAGGCTATTTGAAGTGTTCTAGTATGTCAATTAAGTTTGTAAATAATTTAATTTTTGCAGCATTTTTTCCTGATTATCGCCTGGTAGCAAATAACATGACATCCACAAATAGTGGACTCCTGGAATTTTTTGACATTTACTGGAATTACACTAGAGGAATTGCAGGATATGGTTGGATGCCTCACTGTATTGATACATTCACTATCTCAATAGCTGATTTCTACTGCAGAAAGCTCAATTACTCCCATGCTGACAGATATGGCACTGTTTCTGCTCTAGGGTAAGTTTAGTATTATAGTCCGCAGTACAAAAATATGCATTCTACCATCTATCGAAGCTGCCCAGTTACTTCTCACCACTTATAGTGTACCCATCAATGAAAAAATTGTCATGTCAAAAGTACTGGGGTGTTGGAATGGGTGTGGCCATGGCCACACCAATATTCTGACAAAAAGGAGCATGTCTATTAAATTTTCAACTATTACTGGATCTCGTAGTCGCTGTTGTACTTGGGCGGTCAAAATCAAGCAGTCAAAATTGAGCGGTTGAAATTACTTACGCTGGGATTAAAGAGCTAATATTAAGCCATTTGGAAGATTTTTAGGAACTCCAAACCAGCCTGGTTTTTTGTTTTCTATTCCAAAGTGATCATTTGGAAAAACAAGCATTGTTGCTTTGTAAAATGGCCATTTTTGCACTACTAGGAGTCTGCCTATTTAGTTCTTCAACACATTACTTGAAAATATTTGAAGAAAATAAAGCTATGACTGCCACAAAAGGCAGGCATTTGTAAGTTCTAATTATGGTGGATTCAGTTGTTGTAAGTTTTTTTTTGTCATTGTGTTATTTGCTTTATTTGTTCAATTAGCTATTTTAGCTATACATGTAATTATACACTCCACATAATATAAATTATATTTTAACAAATTATTTACTTGACATGAACCTACTGATTGTTTATAAAAATCACATTTGCTTTGTAATAATAATTTTAAAAAAGGCTTTTACTGAATTGTTCGGTGGGATCACAGTACCATTTGAAATTATTGGATACAATAAATATTTGTTTCGTTTGATAAAAAACTTCTATATTGTCTTTTCTATTTTAATCAGACTCATCACTTGAATATATAAGTGGGTGCGGTGATAATGGCCTTACCAATTAGATCTGGCTTCCTACACCTCTGAAGTATATATAGACAGGAACTAAACATATGCAACTAACTATACTATCTCTAAAGATATAATCTGTAATGTGTAGGTTTCCTGAGAGTTCTAGTCCAGTTTCAGCTCAAGTGACTCAATATCACCGAGAGTTCATTAAATATATGGATAAGCCACAATGCAAGAGTGTAGGGCTCGTCTGCTCAAATGATAGTAAGTGGGCATTATTCCTATGTTGTAATTAACCATTTCAACTATTTCATCCCTTTGGCACTTCCTCATTGGAGTACAAGCTTTATGCCATATTATAAGCACATTTTAACACTTAAAATAACTAACATTAGTGAACTTGTGTCATCCAAAAGCAAACTCCCTTCCCATTTAATCAGCAGATAGTTAAGATTAATTGTGAGTGGTTAAGCTTATTTTTTTAAGGCAAAATACCGTTGGTGATAAAATATTAATTTATGATGATGATTATGATGAACTAAAAATAACAGTAAAAACAAGATTGAAATGACTCCTGCTCTTAGATGCCACAACCATTGACTTCCATTAATTGCAGGCAGCAGTATAAGACTGGTGTCAAGTACAGGTATTCAGAATGTGTCCTCGGGGTATCTTCAGATTCAGTTGGACAATGAGTGGCAGACAGCGTGCTACAATGCCAGCAGGTCTAACATTGCACATGTAGCCTGCAAACAGCTAGGATATTCAAGTGGATATGATATAAACATTGACACTCAAGAAAAGTAAGATATAATTATACTAGCTGGATGCAAATGTAACTATTTCATAACATTTTTATTCGCTAATGTTGATTAGATTTGTTTTACTTGTAGAAGCACCAGCATCTTCAATTCCTCAGTGTGGGTGTGGCTAGAGTCTATATCATGTGATGATAACAGTACTGATGTCCGTGGATGCTCTGAAATACTAAGTACTTCAGAAGAATGTCAACATAACAATTTCATTGCTTGCAAGAGTGAGTTTAATGAATTTTCTATTTAATTTACATTATAGTCATAATGAAATAAGATTAAGGGAGATTTTATTGGGCCTCAATAAATTAACAATATTGGCTGTTAAAAAGAGAACAAATTAGCTATTATTATTATATACATAGATATAAATTGTTACAAACTTATCCTATATGTATGTCTGTCTGTCTATCTGTCCATCTACATGTCTGTCTGCTGGATGTCTGTTTATCTGCCTGTTTGTCTCTTAATATGGATAGTTTGTCAATATTTATGTTTTGTTTCTTAAAAATCCTACTATATTATTAAGTAAACAGAAAATATTGATATATTTTTCTGATAATGTTATTAGATGAGATCAAAAAGGAGCTGCCGGACTCATATACTAAAGAAATAATAGGAGCAACTGTCACTACAACATCTCTTTTAGCGTTTGCTGCAATACTTGGCATCATACTGGTAGTTGTTTTCAAGATGAGACTGAAATCAGCTTCCATACTTAAAGTGACAAATTTTGGGCTAGATAATGTTGTTTATGGAGGTAAATATTATGTTCTTTGTTACAAAAAATAACAATCATTACGATGAAAGTAGGAATAAATTTTAATCCCTTTATTTTTTTTTATAGATTATACCAAAAAAAAAATTGAGTTTAAATTTAATTTTTATTTAATATTTTAGCTTACAAATAACCAAAAAAATCGTTTTTCTTTATTTTAAATCATGCCAGAAGTGGATATTGTACATGTACAGCTACTGAATATCCAGACTACTCTGAAGTAGGGCCAAAACTTCCAGGACGAAAACATCCAGGAAAGGATTTAATCCAAACTGTAATTAACTATCTGATCAATAATAGTTTAATTACAATATGCCATATATTACAGGTAATGAATATCGGAGCATATGCTGAATGCGGAGCAAGTTTTGAACTTAATAAACAGGTACATAGATTCAAAATGTTGGGTAGACAAATGGTAAAGGGTAAGCAAAGGTTGTTTATTATTGCTTAAAATATCATTGTGAGCAAGCGGAATATACTTTTTAAATAATTTATCAAGATAAATAATGATAGTGTCAATTAATAGAATGTACTAATTTCTATTGATCAAATACAGTTATTGAATGATACTACAGTACATATTAGCAGCTGATATTATTGACCGTTATTCTCAAATAGGATGATGTGTACAAGACTCCAGGATTCAATGAAGAGTCATTGTATGAGCAACTTCACGATTATAGTTGTACCACTAACCTGCTTCCAGAATCTATAAAGTATGTGAGAAAATCACATTGCTAGCTATATTATTATATCAAATAATATTCTATCCAACTCTCTCTCTCTCCTACTCAATAGCTTTCCACTGATATATTCCACTTTATTAATAATTTCCTTTACATACAAAAAAAGTAAAGAAAAAGTGTTGTGATATGCATGTAATTCGATACTGCATTCGATTCTAGTAGCTAATTGAGTATACACTGATGTAAAATATCTGAACATTATGTAGCTAGTTGGTGAGTGAGAAAAACAAGCAATGATGAAACTCTATAGAGATTCATATTTATGTGTGTGTGGTTCATGGGACCTCTTTTACATGTGTGACTAATTATGTGAAGTATGAAGTATATTGAAAATAATTAAAAGGTTTAATTGACTTGTCAATCACTTAGTAATAACTAAGATAGCAGGTAAGTACTGTAGTAGTTTCTTTTTGAAGTGAAACACTATGCAAATTTTGATTGTTAAGTCAATTAAACAATTCAAAGGTTCATGTTTTCTATAGCTAGTTTAGTGGCTGAGAAAATGGTCAAACACTATTTGCCGTTCAATGTTACACAGAGCAAAAACTTGAATTTCCTAGTCACATATTTAGGAAACTTCAAGTTTCTCCACTTATCTGGTAGAGGATAAGGCTAAAAGTCTTATAATGCAAGGCATTTAGAAGTAGTGCCATTTTCTGTGTCAATTGTACAAAGTTTAATGATTAACAAAGAAAAGAAAAGTTGAGGCATTAGGTCCGCCCAGGCAATGACATGGATAAATTATTGTTTGAAGATTATTTTGCTACTTCTTTTAGCCCTACCATTGAGTTGCTTGAAAAATACCAATGCAAGAAATTCTCAATAAATCTAAAATCCAAACCAATAGCCTTTGTAAGCCAAGCAGTGTTTTACTGTGTGCAGAATCGATTGATCATTGAAGTGATTACTTTTCACTTCACGTTTATCAAATGCTGAATTTACACCTACATATATTCGCAAGATTTAAAATCACAATGCAATGTACTAGGTTGACCACCTATGTTAAGTTATTGCTCAGAGCTTTGTTGTAATGATCACATAATTAGTTAACACTTTGTGAGGGTATCTATTACTAAGTGAATGTTATGCATTATACACATATAATTATGATGTGTCTTAGGCTTGACATGAAACTCGGCTCTGGTCAGTTTGGTGATGTGTTCAAAGGAGTATGGAAAAGTGCCAATGGAGAAGTGGAAGTTGCTGTGAAGACTCTTAAAGATGGCAGTGCTTCTGAGGATAGAATTAAGTTTCTGCAGGAGGCAGCCATCATGAGTCAGTTTAAACATCCCAGTATTGTCACTATCTTTGGATTGGTTAGAAATGGAGAATCAGTAAGTCTAAATGATTTTTTTTTATTTTGATTACATTATTCAACTCATTAAATTATTTGCTAGATCCTTTTAGTGTTGGAGTTATTAGATCACGGTGATTTAAGGAGCCATCTCCTTGATGAAAGCTCAATGGATTACATTTCATTGACTGACCACATATTATTAAGCTATTGCCGCCACATAGCAAATGGAATGCAGTACTTGTCTGTGAAGGGCTTCGTTCACAGAGACCTTGCAGCGAGAAATGTTTTGATGGGACCCGGTGGAAAGTGCAAGGTTAATACTCACACTTAAATCATTAGTTTTTGCATTTCATAGTTTGCTATGCATCTACCGCACTCATTAGATTGCAGATTTTGGAATGTCTCGTAATTTGATGTATGAGAGTTATTATGTCTCTCATGGTGGACTGATACCCGTCAAGTGGACGGCTCCAGAGGTAATAATTCATTCACTCATTAGGCATATATTTATTTGGATTTTCCTATCATGTGAGCGTTCAATATTTTTCAATATTGAATGCTGCATATTAAAATGCTCCAACACACGTATGTGTAGTTCTAGACAACTGATGAATTTTTAGAGTATGGCAGAGTTACCTCTGAACGTTTGCTGTTTAGGAAAGTTTTCCTTATGCACTCATTGAAGTATTGTCATATGAGCCTCATAATTTTTCATCTACCAATGAAAGGGTTAAAATATTCAATCTCTGAGTTCCCTGGGAATGTTGTATGTAGGCTAAGTTAGGTATACTTAGAATTACTTAAGTCGGAAGTAGGTACTGTGCCAAATGTGTCACGGTATAATGCATTCTGGGTCCTTGTAGGCTCTACATTATAGAAAGTATACTTCAGCCAGTGATGTGTGGAGTTACGGAGCTGTCATGTATGAAATATGGAGTTTGGGACACAAGCCATTTGAAATGTTTACAAACAATGAGGTGACATATATACATGTATACATGTATAATAATTATCTGTATACGTATATTCTAACAGGTCATGAAAGCCATTGATTCTGGATATCGCCTGGCTCCGCCTCCTGGATGCCCTAGAGAAATATACTCCCTAATGATTGAGTGTTGGTAAGTGTTTATGTGCTAATGTAGCTACATTTAATCTAACCAGTGCATACTGAATGAAAAAGTAACAAATGAAAATGAGAACTATGGCCAAGCTGCCCATATTTTCTCCAAGAAATTATGTTGTAGGGGATCAGATATTGGGGATCTTAAGGGGAAAAGTACAGTTTATATAACAAACAAACACAAAATGGATAATTAACCATAAATAGACTTGAATGACTGAAAGTGTAAATCCTCTAGAAACACCAGAGTTTTGAACAGCATGTGAGCATGCTATAATTGAAGACCGGAGAAAAATCATTCCATGGGGGTATGATTAGACCAATGCAATGTAAGAATGGATATTTTCACATAAACAAATAGAGTGGAAACCTAGAATTAGTAACAGCAATCATTGCCAATGTTGGGAGGGCTGTCCAGAAATGCCGTAAATTGTCCATCCCATCCCACGGTCCCATGGGTCTGTGAAGTAGATTGCGTGTAACATTTTGAACTGATAGTGAGTATTTTTTATATTAATATTTGTATCATTAACATATTCGTAACCTTGTCAGCAATTACCCTTTCTTGCGTATTAAACCTAGCATAACACCTCCTTCGCTTCGCTCAGTCGGTTTGTCAAAATGTGTCGCCGCGCCTTTGGCGCTCCGCTCATCTAACGCTAATCGCGCCACACGCTTTGCGCGTGTGCTCTAGCTTTACTCTAAGTGTTCATTGTGACAATACTTTCATGGGATCGTGGAATGGAAAGAACAGTGGGAGTATCTGTAAGAGGGACATGTGGACATCCCATGGAATGTCCCACTGTTGCATGGGACTGTGGGATATGATGGACAATCCCACTGTCCCATGAGACGGGATGAGATGGACAGTGGGACACACACACGCATCTTTATAGGGACAGGTGGACATCCCGTGGAATGTCCCACTGTCCCATGGGACTGTGGGATGGGATGAACAATTTACGGCGTTTCTGGACATCTATGAATGTTGGCTATAGCTATAGCTATTTGGCAAGCAAGCAAAACAGTAATAGGAGTGAATAATTAATGCACTAACTTTTGCAAATATTATTTGGAATACAGAATAAGCATGAGGTATTTTTTCACTATTATTAATTACTTGGTTTAGACATCATATTCCCTCTCTTGAGCCAGCTCAGCTTTACTATCTCTTTTATTTCCTCTCTTCAGGACTTTTTTTTTAGTCATGGATCCTTTGTTTATTTATCCTGCTTCTCAGTCTCTCTGTCCTTCTACCAATGACTGTAGACTTTGGCTTTGCGAGACATTTGCTCTCCTTTTCTTGCTGATTGTACCAGCCTTTATCTTTCCTTGAATGTCTTCTAATGCTTTACCCACTCAGTTCCTGATGTCGCTTTACCCACTCAGTTCCTGATGTCGCTTTACCCACTCAGTTCCTGATGTCGCTTTACCCACTCAGTTCCTGATGTCGCTTTACCCATTCAGTTCCTGATGTCGCTTTACCCATTCAGTTCCTGATGTCGCTTTACCCATTCAGTTCCTGATGTCGCTTTACCCATTCAGTTCCTGATGTCGCTTTACCCATTCAGTTCCTGATGTCGCTTTACCCATTCAGTTCCTGATGTCGCTTTACCCATTCAGTTCCTGATGTTGCTTTACCTATTCAGTTCATGATATCACTTTACCAACCTGGTTCAGCTAATAATTTATTCATTAATACACACACCATTGCCGTCACAGACAAGGACTGGATGGTATGTGGTCCCAAATGTGCGTGGGTAGCTTTTGTCCACGTACCATCCATCCATCCATCCATCCATTTAAATACTGCTGGTACTAAACGAGGTCTTACTTTAAGGGTAGGATGCAAATGGTATTTATAATTCTTAGAAGAAATGCTTGTCTTTTTTAGTCACAAAGAGTTGCGGTGAAGCTTAATTTTAAAAAATTCGGCCTTTTTTAGTAGCTGAGTGCTTGTTAGCAAGAGATACTAATAATTTAGATAATCAGAATGACTTGAACTTTGGATATGAAAGCTACCACTACTGAATTGAGGCTAGCAAGTAATTCTGTACAATATGTCATAAAATTAAGGGTCAAGAACTATAATACTGTACTTGTGGACAAATAAACACTTGCTATTTTCAACTTCAGGTAAAATAATAGTGATGCCGTAGTTGGCAGGCAAGCAAAGAGAACAAGGCGCTCTCAGGGTTTACACAATCGAGATTCCATGATGTTTATTTAATTGTCTTATCTTTTTTTCTTTTTTGCTTATCATAATGATACAATTGACCCCTTTGTCTCCCTCAAAAACTATAGAAATTACGCCAAAGGCTGTTGCTCATTATGTTATTTAGCTTTCACTTTGTTATAGTTATAAACCAAAATTGAGGTTTGTATGCGATTTATAAATCGAAATACGAACGATTTTGGTTTATAACTATTTTATAGCCAGAACATAAACAACGAGCAAAGTATAGCGTTAGCTATCTTAGTAATTGTATTAAAGTACCCAAACTCTTCATTATTCCATTTTGCTTTGATCTGCCTTCCACCACAATTATGGTTGCTAAGAACTATATCAGACTTTTCCCCGCTAATAAATTTTCTTACGAGCATACCAGACTGTATCAGATTTATAGTTCTTAACGACAAGCGCGGTCGCTCGGGTAACGGGCTATAAATTATGGATAAAACATTTTTAATATAACTAGGCTAGCTCGTTCACCATTTTGTGTGAAGTACACCACTAACTAGTGGTGTGCTTGAGCACAAATGGCGAGCGAGCCTTAAACTACACTATTGTTAAATTTAATTTTAATAACTAACACTCAAGCTATTAAAATAAAGTCGAGTTTTTACATTACTATGAGGTAAAGGGGTTTCAATGTCATAGTAACCGCTCCCGCAACAGTTTGAATTGAAAAAGAATCAACAAAATCAAATCACGTTATTTAAAATGTTCTTATTCTTAATAGTAGTTGTAACGCACAATACTTTCACACAACTGAACATACCTACGCAAGACTTACCTTCGTGGTTCGTCTAGTGGACAATGCATTTTTAAGTAAATACTGTTCAGTTAGGGCTTATAACTGTGACAAATAGCGCATTAACTTACCACCGCCACTAACTCGAATAGAAATGGAGCTCCCATAAGATTTTGAGTTTTAACTGCACCGCAAAACAATTCAAAGCCGTAAACAATTCAATTTCTAAGGTGATACGTGGTAATGGTCGCTAAACCGGAGGATTCTGTTTAGTGAAGTTTGGGACGGGGTCGAACGTGGAGCGAACACAAAAATACAGAGGGTCAAAGTACAAAATGACATACGTACGTCCATATATATAAACAAATAAACAAACATCCCCGATTTTTTTCATTTTTACCCCTGTAAGTGTCTCGCTCGCTACGCTCGCTCGCCAATAACAAAGTAGTCCAGCTATGACTGCCTTAACCATCTGTATACAATATAATAATTCACAACTCAGTAGCTATTGAAAAACAGAATTCTTGTTGACATTAACATTTTGTTTTGGATAAACCATTCGGCATATGTGATATTAAGCAAGTTTTCCTATTGTAATAGGCATCCACAACCTGATAGCAGGCCATCCTTTATGACAGTTAGCTGCAAGCTCTCACAACCGGACTCCATGCTACTGCACTGGCTGGAAAAGGATATACTAGTACATGAAGAAGCAGCCATACTGGGAGCAGATCTTGAAGCCACAGAAGATCTTTATAAAGATTTACAAAATAGCTATATATATATAAATAATTGCAATAAACCTTGAGTTTAAATTTTATCTCCGTTTTCATCTAAAGAGCATAACATTTATATATATGAATTGTGAACTTGGAACTTATTTACTATTTCAGTTTTTATCTCGTAGTGAAACATTTTCATAAAGCTGTGATCTTCTCATACTATATACTTTTAAAATAATGAATCTAGAAGGACATAGCTAATTAATGTACAGTAATGATTAAAACAGTGAAGCATATCGCCTGATGAATTTTGAAAATAGCTACTTATTATAACAACACAGTTAATTTTGAGTCCTGTCATAATAATAAAATATACCAGCCAAAGTTTGTGGAGTTATAAATTAATTTGGCACTGGCTTTACTATCAATTTTTTTATTAGGAACGGTTGCTATTTTCTAAATTAGTTAGGCACCTACGCTTCCCGATCAATGGCATTGTGAGGAACTGTTACTGTTCTAAATTAGTAAGGAACTACTACATAGTCATTGTGAATGACTCATTTTGAAAGTCACTCTTGTTCTATGTAGCACCCTTGCTGTACTTAAAATGCTAAAGACATTGGTGCCCTCAAAACCTCATTTCTCGCACCACCTATAAAGCATTTTAGATTTAATCTGTCTTTGTTATTTTTATAAATCTATACATCAGTTCCAGATATATTTATATGACTATTAGCTAAAGCTACTTGGGAAAAAAAAATCAGCAAAAATAGCATAATATGTGCACATCAATTTACAGTTAGTTCCCAATGTAAATTTCAACCAGTGTAATTTTCACAGCATCTCCGTACTTTCTAACGATTGGCCTACTATTTAACAACTTTGGCGCACTCCAACAAAACCAGGATGGGAAATACTCTTGATTCCTATTACAGCAGGTGCCGTCCATCTTGCAACCCTGCCCACTCCACAATAGTCCATCATTATCGTCTACATTGAAATCACAGAAGTAGTTGTCACCAATGAAATCTGGGAGGACAAATGGCCAGTACATTGTGGATGAAGAACAATTACAGTTCTTGTAGGGTTTATAAACAAAGCCTTCTTTTTGTGGAGCTGCAAAAGACCATACGTGGTTCAAAACACCACCATCGTTGTAAGCTATTGACACGCCATCCAAGTATGCATTATCTACAGTACCCTCACCCTGGCGAAAATACTTCTCAAATGCATATGTTGCTGAATCCTGATTGTATGATTCATTATAGACGGCTTGAATTCTTCCACATATCTTTTCAAACTTCTCGTTATCATTGCTATTGAGTGGTTTCATAAGTTTACACTCTGTTGCACTATTGCAATTTGTCCAGGAATTACTATTATTTTCTTCCATTTCATTATAATAAATTACTCTTGTCCAGTTCTTACCACACGTGCATGGTGGTCCATACTGGAGGTTTCTCTGTGAACTAATGCTAGACCTCACAAAGTCAAAACCATCCTTGATTAGCTCGCTGTTTTCAACACACCCACGTTGAGTGTGCTCAGTAGAAGAAGAGTACAGTAAGGGAAATTTGGAATCAGAGTAAGCAGTATAAGATACTAAAATAATTGATATGATTGAAAACATGATGGTACTAAATAAATGAGTTCACATCCCCCAGGCATTCAGACAATGACTTTTATAGCTAACTTCATAATTTAATAACAGATAATTATACTTTTGTTCCTTAATTACTACTCATAGTATTCCACTTCCCAGTAGATGAACTCAGTGTAGGAAGAAATTATATTTTTGGCAACTAATATGCATGTATGAATATGCATAAGGTACACACAAACCCGCATTTTGTGTGTGTGTGTGTGTGTGTGTGTGTGTGTGTGTGTGTGTGTGTGTGTGTGTGTGTGTGTGCGTGTGTGTGGTTCGGTGACACTTATGCAAGTGTGAATATGTGCTTGTATTTAAGTGGGATAGCTAGCCATGTGTGTATGGTTTTTGTGCTTAAACTGTACTTTTAGCTATTATATCAATCTTTTCCAAATATAGTTTCTCTATCAGTAAATTAGTCGATTATTACATAATCTTTAAGAGACATGTGTGGTCAGCTTGAAAGATGTTTCTGTAACAAATTGATAAGTCTCAAATGGGTTTATTATGTAAGAGTATCTTTATCTTAATACTACTGGAAAATACACGTCATTTCTGAGCTACCTTAAAAAAAATAAAAAATAAAAAAATACACAAAAAAATTGTATATTAATCTGTAGCTATTTAATACTACTGAAAATTTTAAGTTTTGTTCAGCTAGCTACCTCCACAAAAATATAAGACAAAAAGTTATTCAGACATTCTTCAAATATAAATTTCAATAGAAACAATGTCTGCTACATCCCCAAAGTGCTTGATCACCAAAGGACGCTGAAATCGACTGTTAGGAGTGGATGTGCAAAACCATGGTGGGCGGTACTGGGGGCGATCACAGCAATGACTTTCAGGATCACAACCATCACCAGACCACAAGGCTCGATTTTCGTCATTAGCATCACAAAAAAAGTCTCGTTTAACGAAATCGGGGTATCTGTATGGCCAGTTATGAGAGGCACGCGAACAATCACAATTTTGGTAATGTTTGTAATCTTTATCCAAGGGGTCCTGAGGAACAGCAAATGTCCAAACGTGATCACCATTGAAAGTGATAGAAATTCCGTCCACATATGGCTTCTCTGTAGTGTTGTGGCCATTAAAGAGATAGTTCTCAAATGCATAGCTTCGAGCTGGTTGGTGTAGTTTCCGAATTGCTTTTATCCTTCCACAAATGTCTTTACCACCGTCAAGTGTTGAAGTGACTAGCATTTGACATGGTACAGTGACTTTGCTATTGCAAGTTGTCCATGCATTGCTATCATTCATATAATAAAACTGTTTCCAGCTAGTTCCTTTGCAAAAACATGGAGGTCCATAGTGTTCACGCAGTTGAGAGTCCACAGTATCAACCACTAATTTTTTCCCTTCTTGGATAATTGAAGAATCGTCAGTGCATCCACTTTCAGTGATAGGAACATTAGGAAATCTCATGGGAAAGTTGGCCAAAGCTGCAAACACCATCCACACCAAAGTGATTGCCAGGAGTGAGAGACAAGAAGCCACACTCATGATAGTAGCTATTACTTTTGCACTCTAGTTTATATTTTTAGCTTTAAATGAAACATCCAATCATTCACTATATTTTGTTATTTTGGTTTATTAGGAATCTAGACGGCATTTAAGCAGTAATCATGACCATCAAGGACTAAATTTCTAGTAAATAATAGTGATCCCACACATACAGTTTCAAAAAGAAAGACAGCACACATATGCTTACAATCGATCGTTAAAGGAAAATTCCTTTGTGTGCATTAAGTTTGTTCCTACTCATAGTAAACTTTTATCAAACAATTAAATATTAGTTCACTGAAACCAGCCACAAAGAAATTAGAAGCCGAGTTAGGCTGTCATGTAAATATTGCACAATAGCTACAGTGAATTTTTTTTTCAAACTAGGATGATGCTTATTCCTCTATATAATAAACTTGCTCTTAAATTAAAATTTTATTTTTGCACTAGTTTTTTTTTTCCTACTAGCTTCAGTGATTATTATAAATATACAGTGACAGGTTAGTAAGAGCAAGTATTAGTAATATTTGCGATTGAACGTATCGAAGATTCCTGGAAACCTTGGATGGATGGGAAGTATCGGTAAAACTGGAATCTTTCCTGGCCCATGCGCGTACACGGGTCGTCACCCCCCAAAAAGTGCATATTAAAGCCACACCTCTCTCCGACCTTAGTCCTTTCCACCCACGCAGTGACTCCATTTTGCTTTCTCTGAGACTGGGAAGCAAGTCTTACAGAGCCTGGGTCTATCTTGAGCTGTTATAGCTGCGATCGCGCTTCCGACGTCGCTGGACAGGTTAGGGAAGGCATTTAGTGTTGCTCAGACTTCCCATTTCAGTATTCTATTCAGAGCTTAGGTGACTGGTGTTTCAGTGAAGCATAGGCATGTCAGCATGTGTTGGAAGAAGCTGCTGATGATACTGGCTTAACTGTGCCACAAATAGTAGTAAGTTGTGAAGGTATGGCTTAGTATAGAATGGCTATATTATTTATTTTTTGTTTAGAATTGTGTGAAGGAGAAATAGTAGAAGATAAAGCATACCAGAAACACTGAATCAGTGAAGACTTTTCAAGATACCTTTAATGTCCTGGCAGAATTTTCAACAGGAATAGAGGAATAGGCAAAATCAGATGGTTAGATGAATTGATATTTAATAATGCAAACTAAGGTTCTTTCAACCTGTTTGCAATAACTGTGGTGTAAAATAGTTCAACCACAGCAACTTTCGGAATTATTGCTAGATAGCCTCAGGATCGGGTTGCTAGATAACCACCCTCCCCCTAGGGCTTCCTCCTCAGGATCGGGTTGTTTATCAGTGATAATTCCTCAAACACATGGTTAAACTATTACATAAGTAAATAATAGTTAAAGCATTTGTTTGAAAAAGCTGTCTTGTTCTCAAACTTAGCTACCAAGATTGCCTTGAAATTCTTCATTAGAACTTTGAGCTCTTCAGCTTCCTTGTTAGTGCTGTGAATAAAAACATTAAAATTTAGTAAAGCTAGCCACTATGAAAGCTTGCACAATGACGCATAAAGTGTGCTTTATAGAATCTTGCCCACTAAATTGTGAACCACGTAAGACCAGCATAATGTGTCAAAATTATATGCACATAATTGTAAACATTCAATAATTATTTTCATCCACACACTGGCCAAAGTTGTAGTCAGCCAACTAGCTAATTGTTACCAACTGTGTTGGTTTTTGAACACCTCTTAAAGTAGCAAGTCTGCATGGGAGTACTGATACACCCCACAGAAGTGTAGTAAAGTCACTATAGCTTATAGGGGTGTCATGCTACACTCCACAGTGTTACCAAACACTTCAGAGCGTAGCACAACACCTCACAATACAGAAGTGTTACACTACGCCCCATTAAAGGTGTAGTGGAACAATTGAGAATTTTTTCCGGTGTATACTTGAAGACAAGGCCGTTCAAGTAATAGTTGATTTCATGATTTTGGTCTTGTTTGTACCCTACGTGCATGCCCTCTCCTCCTACCTCCTCTCGAAACCCTGGTTCTGCTAGTACCTCGAACTCGAGCATGCCCTCTGCCCCCTATTACCTCTTTCACAAACTCGTTGGCCCCTCCAACTAACGGGCATTCTCGTATTGCTACTTGACTGACCCCTAGTTCTGCTAGTACCACGAATACAAGCATGCCCTCTACTCCTGCTACCTCTGCTTCCAAGGGCTTGTTGCCCCCTCCTACTAATAGTTAGAGAGATTGGTGCAAATTTTAAAGGAATCGTTCACTTTGTGATAAAAGCATGAAACTTGGTACATAGTAAGAATATGAACTAAGGAATATTTTTAGCTATAGGGCCATCTCTGATTTGACCTTGATAACGGGTATTTTTGAAATAGACGATGTAATTTTTGCTTGTGTTTACCTACCTATATACGAGATTTCAATGACTATGAGCAAAATTTGAACTGATTACAAATTAATCTGTGGTGTTCGTTAATTAGAATCTATTATGAGTTATGACACATAAGCATATTATATTGCATAAAAAGGAATGATTAGTGCTGCTCACAAATGCCAACATTATCATGAACGATCACACTATCCATCATATTGGCACAGAGCAGTGCATTCTAAAGCTACCTTGACACATTTACATCGACTCCTACAACCTTTCTTGCATGAGCATCTAATAAGTTCACGGCAAGCTTGAGAAGCGTTCCAGTAATTGAAGTTGTTCACATATGGAGTCTGGATCTGGATTAGTTGCCAAGGCACAAAATGCTGTGGTGACCTCATCAAATAGGTTCCATGTATTCCACATAGTCTTCTTTCCACGTCCAGCAGAGCACGATACAGTGTCACATCCACTGAATGCATGCATAAAGGGTAATGCAATGCACTTCTCAGGACCTAGTGCATGTGCTATTTCATGAGCTGGCAGGTATCTGAAGCTCTTGCCTGATGAAAGGGCAATCCATAATTCATCAACAATAAGCTGCTGAACTGCTGCAATAGCTAACACCAACACATCAGAGTCAACTGTACGAATCATTACTTTACTATGGCCATGATTGACAGCATCTGAAACATGTAGAAACATTCTTGTGTCAGCTTCCTCTTGAGTACAGGGAGCAAGACTTGTGGTCATCCTCGGAGAAGTGCACAATACATCTTGGTGATGAGTTACAATTATCTGGGTGGATTCAGTGCTTAAACTTGCTGTTTTTAAGCTCAAGAATGAAAACAATTCCCTCTTATTGTCTTCATTGCGAAGAAATTCCAACCAGTTTTTGGGCACTGTGTTAGAAGACTCTACACGCCTGCGACAACCCTTACCCCTGGTACCTAGATTGTACATATTCATCCCACACAACATCTAACCTTTGTACACCTTATAGCTGCTTTGTGATGTATGGCAAGAATATCTTGGAAGCATACTCAGAAAATGTGTCTGCAGTGCCTGGTTGCACCATCTAAAATTACAGCATCAACCTTTGGATTACTCACTTCATCGATATCAATCAGGTTTTCCAGGCAGCTTACAATGTCAGACTTTGTTCCTAGCCGTAGCTTTCCCATACTAGAAAGAGATGGCGGGCATGCTTGATTTTCATGCTTAAAAAAATCGTCAAGATCTCCATCACGCCTTTGACAGGATATATACAGGCTTGAAAAGAGTGAACAATCATTTTTGAGGGACAGTAACTGTTGTTTTGATTTTGACTTCTCTCGCACTGGTGGACGACTAAACAGAGGAAAATTGTTTCTTTTGATGGGGTCATTGATAGGTTTTGTTTGCTGAACCAGACGTTCAGTGATAAAAGTGTTGTACTGTACTTGTCCTGTCTTCTTTAAGACGTACATTGCCTCTACCACTGATGGGTCTGCAATATCCCTGGTATCAAGAACAAGAAGTTCATCACTCTCCTCAAAAAATGTATTCCCCATTTCCTCAATGACATTGGTGAGAGCCTTAACTTGATCAAAGAATGTGAGCTGCATGCTATGACATTGTTCATGATGTCGAATATCTGATACCCTCTCATTTTTCTTCATTGATTCCTGAAATTCATTTATCATATCTCTGGTCCTGCAACCATCCATCGTTGAAGAGCTGTAACATTCTGTGTGAGGCCTACGGCACCACCATCTCCTTTTACACAAGCATTATTTTGCTCATGTGCATGATCCAATGTACTTGAAGTTGAAGCTGTAGAATAGTGAACCAGAAGTGAAACTGGACTGGCATCAGCTCTATTCTCAGACCAGGATTCTAAAGACTGCAAGCCATCAGAATCTTCCTGACTGCTACAATACTCAGTATATGCTTTGTGGAGGAGGATATACAGAGCAGCAGCTGTAACCTGATGTGCATGCCTAGTACGTGTCAGATGGGATACTTTCAGGTATGAATCCGCTGTGCCAGAGGTAGCAATGTTGGCCTGCGTAAGTGCACCTGTCCATCCACTGCCATCAAGTAGGTCTCCAAGCACTTTGAAAGCATTCATTTCTATGTGCAGGCCTCCACACATCACAATAAATTGCTCCTCACCATATAATTCTGGCCACCTCCACTGAATTTGTTTGCAAAGTGCATATAAAGGTTGGTCAACAGTGATAATTGGGATTTGTCCAGGATTAAGGAAACTTACTGCATTCATCACTATGTTCATTCCATGGCGAAGCATTGCAACTGATTTTGAATCTTCATGGAATAAGGGTAAGAGGCAACTCACAGACTTGGTGTGGTCCCTTTCATGATCTGAACTGTTACTGGCATGGTATGCTGCCCATGACAAATTTTCACCATTGATGAGATCATTTATCTTTATCACTTGTCTGACATGATCCAACCACCTATATTAAATGAAAGTAGGAAAAATAGCATCATGTCACATTTTGAAAGCTGGTTATTGTTTCTTACCTGTATTCTCTCTTCATGGCCTCTGGTATGAGAAGATTATCTGGCTTGTTAGGTCCTTCAAACTTTGGAATAACTGGATTCTTCTTGGACATAGTGACTGGGTGTACATCAGTATAGGACTGTGGCAGTTTGCGCAAGACTTTACTCAAAGTGCTGCTGTCTGTCATCACAGTAGTGCGCTCTGCTTCACTAGCTTCATGTTGGGGATGCTGAAATAAAGATATACCAGTCCCATGGAAGGAGTCCTTGGCAGTTGTGGAACTAGGGTTATGATCGATATTATCAAGTGCTGCATTCGTGAAAAGTTTATTTTGAGCTTTGGAGGGCACATAACTTTTTCAGTCTCATATTGAAGACAGAGATTGTTATTGAGGATAGTAGAAATAGTCATTACACGTTCATAGGAGATACTTAAACCCAGTTCAAACAGGGCCAGTTCAAACAGGGCATCCACAAGTTCCCTTTTACGAGTTTTACTATGGATTAATACTCCTAGGTACTGTGGAAGAGGCGTTTCTCTTTCTTCATTGTGCCTGATAGTGTGGGAGGCTACATCTTTGCAGCGTGTAAAGCTATTAAACTTGAGCAATTGTGCTAGTGTAAGAACTGCCTGAGGTTTAGATGAGTGGCTTGACTGGGTTTTGATATTGGGACCATACAAGATCATAGAAACCAGTTCTACCAATGAATTTGGCACTGACAACTCTTGGCAATGATTGCCATATGCCCCAGTAAAAGTGCTCTTGTTGTTAAACAACTCTCTACGAACTATCTGTGCAGCCCTTGCAAGGTGAATTGCATTGGACTCAGCATCAAGTTCACAAGCCTTCCTCATAGCTGGGCCAATATCTTCATTGAAGATGAGAATGATATCTCGACCATCTTTGAGAGCCTGCAAGTCTGGGAAGTGTGCAAGAATTCTGTCTTTTAGGTGGGTTGAATTAATACGACCATTCAAACTTGTCCCCAGTTGCTTCACTCTAGATGAATACATTGCAACTAGATCTTTTAGCTTGAACACTGGAACACTTTCATTCTCAGCTCTTGTCTCTTCGATATATGTGACCAGCTCTGCAAGTGCTATGGCTCAATTTGAGGTACCTTCATTGTCTTCTTGTTCGTGTGATTCTTTAGATTGCCTTGCCCTGTTGTACAATGAAACAAGGCACTGAATGTGATATTTGGCCTCCAGTGCAATGAGATCACCTCCACTAAGTTTGGCTAGAAGACTTTGGTCTTGCAACTTTAGTGCACATTGTCTGACACGGGCATCCAAGCCAAGTGTTGAAACTTGGTGCAATGATTCTGAAAATTTTCCAGGTTTTTCACAGAAGAAACAATGATCCGTCTCAGATGAAGCTTGGACTGAAGTACTTCGAGTGTACTTTTTTAAAGGAGCTTCTTCAATTTCTGCAGGTATTGCTTTTCGTTTTGAACCTCGCTTGAGTTTAGTTTTATTGTAAAGCAGTCTACAACTGTCATGCCATTTCGCCTTGTTACACCTTAAAACTTCTTCAATGTCTTGGCCTTCCATTAACCAGGGAAACTTGTTTGAAAACAAGCAGTCTATCTTCTTGAATGCCAATAAGTTTTCAGTGAGAGTTTTATACCCTGCTCCATCGATACTATGCTTTGAATCTGCTGGGCATTTAAGTACTTCACTAGTAATTTGTTGGCAAACAATACACTTCTCCCAGTCTGTTTCCTTCACTGCTGCTGATGTGCCAGATTCCTGGCTTGCTATTTTATACACTTTGTCCATGCTAACTACCACCTTCTCTCTACTTAAAGCACACTACACATGTACAGTTCTTTGCAGCTGCTAGATCAGCAGCTGATATTTGTATGCACATGCATGCACTTATTTACACCTTACATTTACGCTTAAATTGTGTCAATGCATGTAGTAGTTCTAGAAAAATATCAGCAAAAATTATTTCTAATTAACGAACACCACATGTTTAGCTGAAAATGGTTTAGATCAATTCAGAATTTGTTAGTACAGTATAGAATGTAAGTTTATAGCTAATCTGATAAATGCAATATATGCAAGAATTGTCGGCTATTTGAAATAGCCGTTATCAAGGTCAAAGGTCAAACTAGAGATGGCCCTATGGCTAAAAATATTCTTTAGGTCATACTCTTACTATGTACCAAGTTACATGACTTTATCACGAAGTGAACAATTTTTTCACCAATCTCCCTAACTATAACAGGTAATCTCCTATTTCTACTTGGCTGACCTTCCTCTGAGGATTCAAACTCATCTGTGTCAGAGTCAACAGGCAATCTCCTATCAAACTCCTCTGTGTCAGAGTCACTAGAAGGCAAAGTATCACTTCTCATACTACTTGACTCCACAGGCTTCCTACAGATAGAGCTACTGGTACATCCAAATATGTCCAACTGGCCTGCATCTGAGGTCAATAAATAAAAATGATGAATGCTATAAAATTTATTAGCTAAAATATACCAAATTAGCTACAACCTGTACCTTCATCTGTGCTCATTCCTTCGTCTGTGCTCATTCCTTCGTCTGTGCTCGATCCTTCGTCTGTGCTCATTCCTTCGTCTGTGCTCGATCCTTCATCTGTGCTCGATCCTTCGTCTGTGCTCGATCCTTCATCTGTGCTCGATCCTTCGTCTGTGCTCGATCCTTCGTCTGTGCTCGATCCTTCGTCTGTGCTCGATCCTTCGTCTGTGCTCATTCCTTCGTCTGTGCTCGATCCTTCGTCTGTGCTCATTCCTTCGTCTGTGCTCGATCCTTCGTCTGTGCTCGATCCTTCGTCTGTGCTCATTCCTTCGTCTGTGCTCGATCCTTCGTCTGTGCTCATTCCTTCGTCTGTGCTTGATCCTTCGTCTGTGCTCATTCCTTCGTCTGTGCTCGATCCTTCGTCTGTGCTTGATCCTTCGTCTGTGCTCATTCCTTCGTCTGTGCTCATTCCTTCGTCTGTGCTCGATCCTTCGTCTGTGCTCATTCCTTCGTCTGTGCTCGATCCTTCGTCTGTGCTTGATCCTTCGTCTGTGCTCATTCCTTCGTCTGTGCTCGATCCTTTGTCTGTGCTCATTCCTTCGTCTGTGCTCGTTCCTTCGTCTGTGCTCGATCCTTCGTCTGTGCTCCATCCTTCGTCTGTGCTCGATCCTTCGTCTGTGCTCGATCCTTCGTCTGTGCTCGATCCTTCGTCTGTGCTCATTCCTTCGTCTGTGCTCGATCCTTCGTCTGTGCTCCTTCCTTCGTCTGTGCTCCTTCCTTCGTCTGTGCTCATTCCTTCGTCTGTGCTCATTCCTTCAGCATTTTCTTCTTCATCCAGCAATACATCCAAATCTTCCAACTGTTGCACCTCCACGGCTTCATTTGCACTATCTGTTGCATTACTACTGACTGACAACTGCTGCACAGCACTTGTAAGGTAGCTCGCTATCCCATCTCCTTCAAAATTGCTTTCTTCTTCCCCAGAGAGCCCAAAATCATCGTCCTCCAACAGCTCTATAACGTCGGTGGTTGTATAACGAGTAGCCATTGTAAAGGGTCCTTAGCAACCTCCGCTTTTGACGTAGTTTGATAGCTGTATACTTTATAAGCCCTACGAACTATTTACTTGACAATTTATTGTCCACTAGACTAACCACGAAGGTAAGCCTTGCACAGGTATGTTCAGTTACGTGTGAAAGTATTATGCGTTACAACTACTACTTAGCTAATGAATATCACAAAGAAAACACTTATATAACGTGACTTGTTGTTTTTCATGCTTTTTTTTTTTTTTTTTTTTTTTAATTCAAACTGTTGTGGGGTGTGGTTACTATGGCTTTGAATCCCCTTTACCTTATATACATATTTCAAAATCTCGATTTTTTTTTTAATAGCATGAGTGTAAATCAATCGTTTAACGATAGTATAACTTTAGGCTCGCTTGCCATTTGTGCTCAGGCACATCACTAGTTTATAATAGCATACAGACCCAGCAGCACTATATTTTTTTCGTCATCAATGAATGTGTAAACACATTTCATTTTCAATTACTATATTGAAGTTATGCCAAGGCCTGTAGCTCATACTAGTTTGCGTGTAGACATATATGTCATGTTGTACTTTGACCCTCGCTTTTTTGTGTTAGCATGTTGTCAACCTAGATAGCAGGTTTTGACAGGAAAAATGGTCCAACATTACGAATTGTAGCAGTGAGGGTCCCCTCTGTAATACTGACTATAAGAAGTGTACCATGTACTGGGAGGTATAGAGTAAACTGACAAGTGTTGTAGTGATCATGTCAGTATACAGTATAGGAGACAAAAATGTTTCGCATTCCGTTCCGTAGTAAGGCCGTAAAATGGTTGTTTTTTTTACCGTAGTATTTATCATTGCGTTCCGTACCGTTTGGACTAAACGGCCGACACCGTTTACTATAACGGTAAAAATAAAAATAAAAACGGTTAAGCTTTTCCGTCAATTCACAGATATTTTCTAGCTAGAAACTCTTCCGTAGCTATATATAAGGTTGGGCGATATTGGGGTATATTGTATCATGATATTTTGTCAGGACAATATTGTGATATGACTATATTATATTGAATATTTTTATATGATTAATTATTTAGGAAAAAAATTTAACAGCAAGAATTTATAATGATGATAACATCTAATGACAAGCCAAACTGTGAATGATGAGAAAATTATAAAAAAACGATCATTGAAAATTTGAATGATGAGGGGGGGGAAAAAAAGAAAAAATGAAATTACTGAAACTTTGAAGGATGGGAAAAAGAAAATATTGAAACTTTGAAGGATGGGAAAAGAAAAGTTTCCAATCATTGTTCAAAAAGTGTACTGTATAGCTAATGTATGGGGTCAGACTACCATCACTGGACCAAAGATCAGTAGTTGCTGAAAAATATGTGATAGGCTCTAACTCGGCCTTTACCTGGTCTCTCACTTCAGCATACAGCTCAGGAAGGGCAGTTCTTGAAAAGTATGATCTGCTAGGTAGATCATAACGACTGTCAAAGATGGACACAAGATTTTTAAATCCTGGCTTTTCAACAGTGTAGAGAGGCAAGCAGTCTTTTGCAATATAAAACATCACAACATCAGTTAATTCTTTCCACTTTTTGCCCTTTCGTTCATACCTCTGTGCTCTATCCACTGACTCTGCAAGTGACAGTTGATCAGCAGGCGTTGCAGTCACCTTCTGAAACTCTCCATCCTTTTTCTCCAAGCCAAAATAGTTCCACACTTGACTCTTGCTTCCAGGCTTCTTGTGTAGCTCCGGTACTCTCGTCGCAGAGTCTGCAATACTTACTTCTTGCAAGAGCATAAAAATACTATTGCGTGTGCGTCACTTCCCGCGCATTATACGCGCGCAGGTAAGTTTTGGCGGTTTTTCTAGATTTTCATTCGATATTTCAATATTGCTAGCCAACACGATACCGCCAGACGGTTATTGACAGATATCGCGATCATGACTATATACCGGTATATCGCCCAACCTTAGCTATATATCAGCAAGCTAAGGCCTTGTATCGACCATTAAACGCTACGGGGATAGTGCAAAAACGATTGTACAAATTTTTAACTTGCTTCAATAAAGCATAGTATAGGTTTTGGAAACACGGCTTAGCTTGTACATCATCCATTGGTTTACCAATCCTTACCGTGTTATCCTAGGAAATTTATTTGATTACCCCTTGAAATTTTTTGTCCAATAGTCAAGTCATGAAGAGAATACGATATAAATCTTGTATTGGTATATCCAGTAAACTTGTGTGTATGTGTGCGTGTGCGCGTGTGTGCTGCAAGAATAGCACAAATAAATTATACCAAAATAACAAAAAGTAAATATATATTGTAAGCAGCTGGCATTCAAATTTATATTTCAGTCAGACCAGCTCACTCGCCATTTGTGCTGAAGTACATCATTAGTACTATACTAGTGGTGCGCTCGAATAGCGCAAATGCATGGCGAGCGGGCAGACTCTTTTTACAGAAAAATAGGACAGAAATTACATCTAACTGTAGTGCACAGTGTAACCCTTTCCATTCTCAGTTAGCATCAGATAATCTAAAGTCTCTGATCCCAGACTAAACTAACAGAATTACCTGAATAAACTTTGAAAGCAGTGGCAAAGAAGCGCAGCTTGACAAAGACTTCACAATTGTTTCAAGAAGAGAGTAGCTGTAAACGTTTTGGTTTCTCCGCGCTCATTAATTGAAAAATACTGAAACTGTGAACGCTTTACCTAACTTACGTAATTAGAAGCGCGGGCGAAAACAGAGGTCTCACGTACCCCATAAACAGATAAATAAATAAATATAGCGAAATCTCGATTGCGTTACCTCTGATAGTGTCTCGCTCGCCAATTAGATTGTTTGATAAGATGAGGAATTGGAAATGAGGCAACGAGGAATAAAATGTGTTAGTGATAGTTATATAATGCACTTGTACAAAGGAAGAATTGTGCATGCTAGCTAAATGTGGAATGATGGTGAAATGATAGCTAGCTCAAATATTGACAAGTGGAATGTTCAGCATTGGCTTTGGCCTTCAACACAACACAATATATTTACAGAAAGCATTGGCTATGCTGTCGCTATACACATTTTGAGGTGTGTATGGAATACTTCACACACACCTACAGACACACGGAGCCACTGCATACACAGACTCACATACAATACCAACAGGTGAAAATATATTGGAGCATATGGTGTACAGTTAATTGTATTATTCATTTATTTATTTACTTTAATTATTTATGTTTTACTTTTATAGGAGTTCCTCAAGTTTACAGTAAGGGCTTGAGAGGGATGGAACTTAATTAGAAGAAGTGGACTGTGAGCTGAAAGGTATAAGTCAACCATTTATAGTAGATGTGTATTGTTTTTACAATAATGTTACAGTAGCTTCTGTGAACTTTCTTTTAAATGTGGAAGGACTGTAAATGGGTGTAGTCAGCCATTTATTCACTTTATGCACTAGAGGGTCCTAGTGAGTCGTCCTGTCTGTTTGTGTGTCTGTATATCTGTAATACTTGATTTTTGAGAAAACGTGAAGCTATCAGCTCTGTGTGTACTAGCTTTAATTGGTAACGCCCACTTTTGCCACATCGTAATCATGTGAGCTAATAATTTCTTGCAGCATGCAGTTGATTTGCTACCCTAGAGTGCTGGCTATACATGCTACATACAAGTCACCAAGAATGTTACCAGTTATTATATATAGTCGCCACAAAAATTATCTATCCTTGTGGCGGCATGAAGTTGAAACATTGTGATAAGAATTCAGATTCATTGTGGTTTCAATGATTAACACACAGCACACTGTTTCATTGAATGTCTCTCAGAAGTCTAGTTACTAATAGAGTCAACTTATCTGACTGAAGGAGTACCAATTGTCTCTTTTTTTTTCTTTTTTTCTTTTTTTTTTCTTTTTTAATGTAATGACTGAAGCTATGCTAATACAAATTCATAATGTGGTTCTGTCGTGTGTTTGGTTCGGACTAGCTATGTAGGATGTGTTTTAGGATTGATGTTCCAAATAATGCACATCTTACAGTACAGCTTAAGATCATTGGCCACACTCCACATGATATAGTGATCATAGAGAGAAGTAGTTCTGAATCAGTACTATAAACTTCGTAGTGGTCAATAAACAGACACAGTATACATTTTGATAAAATCATAGGTATCGGTCGTTACGGCATTATCGTACAGGCCGCCAATTATTGCCACACACACATACACACACATCACACACACTCATCACACACATCACACACACTCATCACACACATCACACACACACCATACAGACTCATCATACACACATCACACACACATATCACACACACACTTACTATTCTTCCTTCCTATGACAAAGTTCCATCAAAATAAGCCTTGGAGTAGTAACATTCATTTGAGTGGTGCAACTCTTCGAAAAAGTAAATAATTTATAATATGAAAAAATCCTCGTAATCGTGCGGGCTAATATGCTCTTGACCTTAATCATCCAAAAAAAACTTCCTGGCAGTGTGTTGTCCCCACAAGTCACAAGCACAGTGTAGCCACTCCTTCCTAGCAAAGGACAAACAAAAAAATAGCAAGTATTACATAACTCAGTATTACTATTTGGGTGTTTTTGTGAATGTGTGTACGCTATGCCAGTTGATAAATTTAATTTTCCATGGTGTCCAGAAACTATGCCGGTCGATAATAGAACCGGAATGGTCTACAAGAGTTACATGCAACTTGCTCTATATAACACTTTTTTGTTTGTTTGTTTGTTGCTGTTACTGTTTATTTGTTGTGTGTGTAATGCACTTTGTCATCACTTCAAGTTTATATTGTTACATGTGTGCTATTCTTCATAAAAAAAATTCACTTTGACAAAAGATCAGCTTACTTCTGATTAATAATTGTGTGTTTATTTGCTTTTTGTTCATGTTCTTCTTCTTTTATTTTATTTATTTTTTTTTTCCTTTGTCTTCACTCTTTTGTATTTAAAATGGCATTTAGTAGTATTTAAATTACTCAATTCTCCTATTGTTTTTCCAAATTTTTGTGCTCTCATCTTTTCCTCATCTCGTTGTGATTAGACCCGTATGATTTATCAGAATTGAAGTTGTGTGTGGTGGAATGATTGTGATAGTTGAGTTACTTTGTTCGTCGATTGGCACTTTTTTTTACAAAGTTATCTCATGTTTTTGCCGAATATACTTCATGCAAGTGTGGTATTGTTTACAGCCAATTTTTGTAATTTTTTTTTATTATCCTCCGAAACTGATTGGCTCATTATGGGAAGAAGGTGAGAAGTAAGTGGTGCTTTGATGAGGACTGCAGCTATGACAGAAACCAGAGTAGCTCGGGATGGTGACAGACAGCACATCAAGCGTGGCCCTGGATAGTGGATTCATCAAACTCTTCAAGACTTTTTTAGACTTTTTTATTATTAATTTTTTACCACATAGCTAGCTAAGAAATTAATCAGTATTACTGTCAAAGAATTCTATATATCATGTTATTAAGAAAACATTTGGAATACATATAGTATACATAGTATCTATACACTGCATGCTGTGGTAAGACCATCAAGAATTCATAAGGTATATTCCAGCAACATATCTAGTACACATAGTATGGTATATACCTGGTGTAAGGTAATGCACAGTAATACAGTCTTACAAAAGATACACACTGGTGACTTAAGTAAGATAAAGTCACTGGAATATACCATGTGTATAACAAAAGTGTATGACTTATAAACACTGGTGTATTATATCCATTGCATGGTGTTGCTCATTACAGAGTTCACTGTTAAATGTTCCACTGTAAATGCATTTACGGAATATTTTGGTGTGTAATAATATACCCGGTATAGTTAACCTGGTACAGTTATAATAAATATACATTAGTTTGTATACTAAGTGGCCAAAAACAGTATTTGTAACATCAGTAAACTATGTGCAAGCAATCGTTCCATACACCATTTGAGGACTACCATGCAGCATTTAGCAGCACCAAGTGAGCATGTGAAACCTGATAGTGAACTTCCCTTTGCCCTCTACCCATTCCAATAGAAAATGTATAGCCCATCTCCCCCTCTTTAGGTCCCAAATTGTTCTCAGTTTAGAGGCTCTACTGTATCAATTTTTGCGCATGTCAGAGAACTCTTGGGATTTCATCTAACCCAACATTAGTTTGGGTAATCACCTCCTACAATACTCATAAACTGTGCCATGCTGAGACCATGCATCACAGATCTTTGCCCCCTCCCACTAATTATTGGCTTTTATGGATATAATGTTTGTGTCATTTCTACAACATCATTCAATGAGCCAAAATATAGATGACAATAATTATTTTACATTACAACATGGCCATTGTTTGTTTACAAAAATATGTTGGTATTAGTCTTCATGAAGAACCCCAAATCAGATCCAGAATTTCCACTCATCAGAACACACATCCTGCAGTGATCCCACGCGTAACTGGTTGCCGCTGTACTGGAGTGATCCCAGATGCTGCCACTGTCCTGGAGTGATCCCAGATGCTGCCACTGTCCTGGAGTGATCCCAAATGCTGCCACTGTCATGGAGTGATCGCAGATGCTGTCACTGTCCTGGAGTGATCCCAGATGCTGTCACTGTCCTGGAGTGATCCCAGATGCTGCCACTGTCCTGGAGTGATCCCAGATGCTGCCACTGTCCTGGAGTGATCCCAGATGCTGCCACTGTCCTGGTGCGATGTATCAATATTTAGACAAGTCTCAACTGATGGTGTTCTTTTCTCTAAAAAAAATAAAAATCAAAAAATCATTTGCTGTAGCTCAATAATCTAAAAACAACACAACCATATTGTAAACACAACTATAACAAAAAAACAAAAAAAAAATAATAATAATAATAAAAACATTAAACCTTTCACCGCTGTAGATGCCATATGGCATTCTGAATTTGGTCAGCGGTTCTCCGTATTTAAAAAAAAATTGATTATCAAATACAACATTCCCATTTTTTGTTATTACGTTGCTCTGACGTAGTACTTCCTGTAATTAAAAAAATCAAAATAATAGCACAGGTGATTAGTTTTTTTACCATTTAAAAAAAATAAGAGTTGTCTGTCCGCCCGAAATATTTTATAGTACAAGGTTGAGAAGCTCAGAATCCATCAAATAGAAGACGTATAAGCCATGTACTCCGTCTGAACTCCATAGCAGCTCTGAGGTCATCAGAATTGAGTTTCAGTTAGTACCGTTGGTATCGGTAAGTCTGAAGTTTTAGCTAATAGACTTTTTTTTTTCATCATAGTAAACAGTTTAGTCTGAACTTGCTTTTAAAATATATATCTCTTGCTGAATGTCTGTACAGCAAAATGATTTAAAAAAACAAAAAACATTATTACATTTTCATGTTACCAAAATGGTCATAAACTCGGCAGTGAAAGGGTTAACAACAAACATGGAATCCTAAATACTTCAAATACAACCCCCCCCTCCCCCCCCCCCCCCCCACACACACAAAGAAAAACAAACAAAGAAGGCAATTCCTGGATCCATCTTGGTTATAGAATTCTTTCGGTTTTTATATCCTCTCTCCAGCCCAATTATTTTCATTTGTAGGTATGTTAGTGGGTGTGGTCTGTCATTGGAAAGTTGGGAACTATAATAAGGAGGGAGGGGAGTGTGGGTGGAGAGTGTGGGTGGAGAGTGTGGGTGGAGAGTGTGTGCCACATTTACAACAAAAGTTGCTTCAACATTTTCACTGGCCTGACCTTATTTGCTGTCTATTAGAATTTACACTTTCAACAACACACCAGAGTTGGGGTAAAATACTCCAAAGCATTTAATTGTGAATGCAAATAAATTATATTATTATAGATGAAAATATGAGTGTTATGTGTTATGTGTATGTCACATACGTTATCTGCTGTCACACATGCATATACACATACACACACACAAATGTACACACACATGCATGCAAATTTGCAAATTTGCAAATTTTCTTGCTGCCGCTAGGCGGTCACGCGCACCTGACAGAGCCAGGATGCCTGTACACTAAGCAGGCACTGTGAGCCGTGCAAGCAAAGCTCCTGGAGCCGGGCTGCACACACACATGTACATACACATACATGTACATACACATGCACACATACATGCGCACGCACACACACATGTACATACACATGCGCGCGCACACACAGTGACCTCCAATGAAATATCCAAATAGTATTTCCACTCTCCTTTTCCCCAGTAATTTTTGAGGGACTTGTCCATACTTTCTCTCGCCTCTTTTCATTTCTGTTTTGTATTTGCAATGCACGTATTCCAAACTTTGCAATTCTAAATTTTGCTAGTATTTCAACACATTGCAAATACATAGAGCTCAGACTCACTCAAATACAATTACATTGAAATTACTGAAAAAATGTATTTAATTACAATTACAATGTATTTGCTGAACTCTGCCACATACCACTCGCCTCTCCCTGGCCAGTGCTTTAATAGTGAGTGTGGTGAAGGAGATGAGAGCAGCATATCAAAACCAGTTAATAAAAATCTAATACCAGGTTCCCTCAACTAATCACAATAATAATAATAATAATAATAGTAATAATAATAATAATAATAATATGGCACGTACGTTTTCCATTCAAATATGTATAGGAAAAAATCGCTGTTCAATCGAAATTGCACAGGGAAAGTGAAATAGCACGCAAGTAATTGAAATACCTCGGTAACTAAGTGGAATCTAAGTGAAATACCACGGTAGCTAAGTGAAATAGTACGGGTAAGTGCGCACGCATGCAGTGTTAGCCTTGGAAACATACAGTTCGAGTAGTTTCTAGTTGGAGACAATGTCATTCTTTACCACAGAAGCTCTACCCGTATTAGACGGAATGTTTAAACAGATTAGGAGGAGCCATATGTTGAAAACGAAGTTCCAAAGGAAGCTAATCCTGAAATAAGGAGATAGTGAGTGAACGATACGGTGTAGCTACAATTGCAAATGACTTTTTAAAAAGCTGGCCTACTATTAGCGAGTGATAGCACAGGTAATATTAGGGATCAATAGCACTCGTAAAGCTATTGAAATAGCACTACTCGTGCCATTAATCCCGAATATCACGTTTACCTGTGCTATTATTCATACTAATAACAATATCATAGCAACAAAAACAATAATAATAGTAAAATTGACAATAACAATAGCAATAATAATAAGTAGCAAGTACTCTGCCATCTCTAACTTCTCATTATTACACATACGTCAGTATCCATACTCATCAAACCACCACAGCTAAAATAGCATAACTAGTCCCTAGCTACATAGTTAGTGGGAGTACAATGCAGGGAACCAATTCCAATGAACAATCTCTGTCTAATAACTATGAGTGGAAGATACAGACAACAACTGAGAGGCCAGCCTTTACGACCTGACTCATCAGACGTTGACCATGCATGAGTATTTCCCTCTTCATGTTGTGATGCAATGCTAGTTATGCAAGTAGTGCAATCTGTGCGATGACACATACATATGTATACATTCTACGATCCCTTCCTTTCAATTATGTAGTTGTATTACGCCTGCTCCTGTGGACAGTCATATATACTGACATGATCACAACAACACTTGTCAGTTTACTCAATACTTCCCAGTACATGGTACACTTCTTGTAGATGGTATTTCAGAGAGACCCTCGCTGGCTCAATGCTATCTATATAATAATACACTTGTGTGTCAGTAACAACGATATGGTGCGTATTCATGAATAATTCATGAGCTTAAACAGTTATGTAAAGAAGCAAAAGTTTTGCAAAACCAAGTCCACAACCATGATAGAAGGACAAAGAGACTCAGAAACAGGAGAGAGAGAGAGAGAGACTAAGGAGAAGGGACTCCATGACTAACTGAAGAAAGGAAATGAGGGGGATAAGAAAAGCTGAGAAAGGAGAGCAGGAGAGAGAAAATGATGCAACCTTAACCAAGTGGTAGAGGAATGAATAAAAATAATTTGTGCTACTTGCATTTACTTTGCAATATATCAAGTGCCACTGTGTGGTGGGGTACTTGCTAGTATTGTTAATGTTGGACCAAATTTTCCCGTCAAAACCTGCTATTAATATTTGGTCATTTACACAGTATGAAATGGTACAACCATGGTATAAAATGGTTAAACCATGACAATTCGGGATAAATGCCCTTTCCGGGATGGAGCGATAATTTTTCAAACAAATGCTTTAACTATTATTTACTTATGTAATAGTTTAACCATGTGTTTGAGGAATTATCACTGATAAACAACCCGATCCTGAGGAGGCAGCCCTAGGGGAGGGTGGTTATCTAGCAACCCGATCCTGAGGCTATCTAGCAATAATTCCGAAAGTTGCTGTGGTTTAACTATTTTACACCACAGTTATTGCAAACAGGTTGAAAGAACCTTAGTTTGCATTATTAAATATCAATTCATCTAACCATCTGATTTTGCCTATTCCTCTATTCCTGTTGAAAATTCTGCCAGGACATCAAAGGTATCTTGAAAAGTCTTCACTGATTCAGTGTTTCTGGTATGCTTTATCTTCTACTATTTCTCCTTCACACAATTCTAAACCAAAAATAAATAATATAGCCATTCTATACTAAGCCATATCTTCACAACTTACTACTATTTGTGGCACAGTTAAGCCAGTATCATCAGCAGCTTCTTCCAACACATGCTGACATGCCTATGCTTCACTGAAACACCAGTCACCCCAGCTCTGAATAGAGTACTGAAATGGGAAGTCTGAGCAACACTAAATGCCTTCCCTAACCTGTCCAGCGACGTCGGAAGCGCGATCGCAGCTATAACAGCTCAAGACCCACGCTCTGTAAGGCTTGCTTCCCAGAGAAAGCAAAATGGAGTCACTGCGTGGGTGGAAAGGACTGGTTCCATCAACAAAGTGAAATGGAAGTGTGCGGTGTGCCGAAGTGTTTTTCCTAAATAACTTTATTCTGGTCACATAATCATTATGTCATTTGAATTTTCGTACTTACATTCAGTTGTTACTATCATTAATAATTAATAAGTAATTATTGCAATCATTCTCGAACATGTCTTGGTAGTAAGCAACACAATTTTCAGCATCTTTCTTTAAAAGACTAATTTCTTCATTGCTTCGGCAAAGCAACAAGTAAACGTTAATAGCCTGTAGTTTCTCCTCATTCAAGGTGCTTGTGACATAATTGTACTGGTTCAATTGCGATCTTACATGGATAGGATTTAGTGCTTCGGCCAGGGACATCTCTCCAGCACCACCAACAACTGAGCATGCATTAAGTTCTGCTAGTAGAGACTTGATACGACCACTTTCTTTTGATATTTGAGAACTCAGTCTTTTTGCTATCTTCTGCCCATCTACATGAATGAAAATTACGTATGAATTAAAGCATTGTAATAGTTAACTAACAAAAACTTACCTGCATATTTCTTTTTGAGCTGAAGCAAGAACATCCGCCTTTGACCAGCACTCCATAGATCAACAAGTAACTGCTCCCTTCTACTCATCATAATAAAATACTCCTGCAATCTTTGTACTGCTTGTCTGTTGGAAGCCATCCCTGTGTGCGTTCTTTTTCCAGTTCTAGCAAAGTATAGTTTAATGATCTGGATTAGGATAAAATAATTTAACATCTATGTGGGGGGTATTGAACCGTGTCCTTGCAAGACTACTAAGCAGCTGGAGACTCTGTGTAAATCCCAAGTTCCAGCCGGGTACACTGCCACCAGAATCGGTCTATGGGTAGTCTGGCGGTCTATGGGTGGCGCTCTCCTATCAGCAACCTAAAGCTATCCTATCACTTCCCAACTAGCCTCGAAAGTATTCAAGGAAGTTATAATGAAAGTTAATTAGATATTAGCTAATAAGGTATGGTGCAGATAAAAGAAAGACAGAGACCAACTGAAACTGGGTGGAGTGACTAAGGTGATTTTATAGCCATCCACCCACATAGCTAGTGAAACATAAAAAGAAAGAGGTGTGTGAGCATGCTCAAAGTGATACCAAGTGTGTCTAAAGTTAGTTCTGAATATTTAGTTCCAAAATTGTGAAACCAGTGTGGTAGCTGATGATGTAGCAGCTGACCACAATTACATCCGCAGCACACCCAGCTCCTCCCCCTGGTATCTCTGCAACAGTTCTGTGGGTGGCCCCACAATCTGAGAGAGTGCAACATTCACATGCACATATGATAATATGAGTCCAGAGTTGGATGAACCCTCAGAATCCACAGATGCCAATTGAGCTCTGTACTTACACACACAACAAAAGATTAATGTCACTGTGTTATGCACTTATTCTGCGTGGTACTCAACATAGCAAGCAAGGGCTAGTTGAGCGAGTAAATGAGTGAGGCCTAGCCCCCACACCCCTTCAGAATTTTTTTTTATTAGGTTGAGGGTGTGGTTAAATGAGACTAGACCCCAGCAACAAAAATACACAAACATACACACAAACACATATACAAACACACATAACACATATACAAACAAACACTCATAAATACCTCATTGAGTAGTACAAATGAAGTGTCTGAAAATAAACTCCATGCCAAATAGGAGGCTCTAATAATAATACAGTCGAGTCTCCGACGAGAGGACACTTTCGTGCAGCAGCAATTGTCCTTTGTTCAGAGATTGTTCTCTGTTGGGAGTTTGATTTTATAATCCACTTTTTACCATTGACAGAGTAATAGAAACATATCAGCAAAGTTATAATTCAAATAAAGTTTAATGAAAACATTTTTGCGGATGATACAACTGCATGCTCTTAGCTATACAATATTATTCATGAAAGTATTGATCAAGTGTAGTTTGTTTTGCTGTACTGTACACTATCACAGCAATGCGATCAATAAAAGAACCAACAGACAATGCTTCACCAGTATGGCCGTTAAACTCCAAAAATTGGGAAACGTCTTCCAAAACATTTATTATTTCCTTGTATGTTTTCAATTTTGGAACCACTATAGCTGTTTCATCACATTCATCTTCTTCATCATCTACCTCCATTGCACTCTCAACTTCATTTTTGGTTAGTTCTTTAAGAAAAGTTTCCTCCCAATTCTCATTGTCCATGTCAGCACAAATAGGGAGATTATCATCCCCAGTAATGAATTCTCGTGCAGTGCAACTCTCTGAGCCGGTTTGCTCGATCAGACACTGCAACTCATCAATATCAGAAAAGGGGTCAACACTACCATCTGTAGCACCTAAAGTGACCACATCAAGCTCATAGTTGAGAACACCAGCCTTTTTGAAACACTTGCTAATAGTTTCTGGGCTCACTTCTTGCCATGCTAGGGCGACCCACCTAAGAGCAACCAAAACATTCACAGACTTAATCACATCAGTAGCACGATCACAAGAGTCGATCTTTGATAAAACAAAAGTTAAAAAGTGTTTACGATAATAAGCCTTAAAGCCTAAGTTAAAGGTCTGAATAATTCCAAGGTCC